>Ga0307515_10006485_pt1 | contig 23412 bp, 2 predicted proteins | sample 17_EM_MG_FD_194513 | JGI IMG/M metagenome (GOLD analysis project Ga0307515, IMG submission 194513) | Populus trichocarpa ectomycorrhiza microbial communities from riparian zone in the Pacific Northwest, United States - 17_EM | ecosystem: Host-associated > Plants > Roots > Unclassified | place... | reverse complement strand
ACGCGGTGTAATAACGCGTAATATTGCTCTACTTTTTTAATGCTATTATATGCCTTAATAGGGACTTCCTTAACCTTAATTACTATTACCTTTATTTATTATCGGAACTCTATAAATAAGAAGTTCTTTCCTATATTATAGACGATTTAATTAAGGGGTCCTAAATAGATATTAATTTAGTATAACTAAAGGGTATTCTATATATTTCTAGCTAATATATCTTTTAAGAAACGCGCGGCTTAGAAGAAGGTTAAGAAGTTAATAACTTAGAGCACTAGCTTACTGCTAAGATATATAATATTAATAATAATATAAAAGTTATAGTTATAGTTATTCTTAAGGGTAAACTTAAATTAGCTAGGGGACTTCTAGTTTATTTAGTAGTAATAGTAGTACTTTATAAGATACTTAATTGCCTTAACCTTAACTTTATAGCTTACTTACTAAAAAACCCTAAGCAATTAATAAATAGATAGGTAGCTAAAATAATAGTATAGTTAGCGTAATTCTAACTTAGTTAAGTAGCTTTAAGTAATACTCTTTTCTAGTTAATAAAGGAGTAACTAGGGGTAACCCTACTTGCGTATAATAGGTATCCGATTATCTCCCTAAATAAGTATATTTTTAAAGTTATTAAGCCTAACACCTAACTTATTTATATCTTTAATATAAAATAGAAATAGAGTATTTATAGGAATAATATGGAAAGTAATATATCCTAAGGGGGTTTAGACCCTAATTATGCTGAGAGAGATTATAGTACCTTTACTAAAGCAAATTTTATATTGGCTTACTGTTAATTAGTTAATCTAAATAGAGCTATTAAGCTACGAAAGAGCTTAAACTTAAGGTTCTCCTACTATAGATACTCCTACGGCTTTTATATCCGGTATAATACTATAAAAGATATACGCTAAGTATCTATTATTAAAGGAAAACGCGGAACTCTCTTTTAGCTTATTAAAGATATCTAATTTCATAATAGAATGGAGCGTAAATTAATTATTAAGAATAGCAATAGTTTGTATACCATCTACCTTACTATATTTAGTAAAGTATTAGTTAGGGGAGTAGTTCTTAATTTCTATATTTATAAGGAGCTGTTTAACCTTATTAACCTTACCCTTAAGATCTTCTACGCCTTTATATTAAACTAAAAAGCTTTAAAAGTAGGCCGTAATGACCTTATAATTTTTAACATTTTTTATACTTTAACGGAACTTATTATATACCTCTTTTTGCTTATTAAGGGAGTGTCTAGTTAACTAGCAATTTAGCTTCTTATAAATATAGCACTTTTTTTTAGCGATTACTTTAAAATAAACCTCTATAAGGACCTCTATAATTACTTTATAGTTAATATTAATTATACCCTCTTCCGTATTCCCTACTACAGCCACTATATATTTAATTAGTCTAGTTATAATTATATTAGTTAGAAATACTTAGTTAGGTAGAGTTTTTAATATAAAACTGTTAAGATTTTTATATTTATATTATAGTATCTATAGTAAAGTGTAGCTTAGTATATACTCCTTTAAACGTGTTTATAGGTTTATATAGCGCTAAGTTATACTTAGAAACGCTATAGCATACTAAGATAACCTAGTCCCTTAGGCTATTCTTATTTTAGTAAGTTTTAATAAGTCCGCGTTAGATTTTCTAGAGTTTAATAAAGAGTAGTTAAAGGCACTCTAAATAAGTCTTTATTAGGTTAGAAGCAATAACTCTCTAGAATATAGTCTCTCGCTATTTAGATATATAAAGTTAGCGATTCTTATTAGTCTTAAAGTGGGCTTTAGTAAGCTGAAGTATTATATTAAAGCTATAGTTTTTACCTATAATATAGTTGTAATAGAATATTACTGCCTATCCTTTTAATATAATGGAGAAAGCGTAGTAGTACTAGTGGCATTAAATTCTAACCTTGTTATAATAGTTATAGAAGATCTATAGTTTTGCTCTAAGTATATTATATAGTTCTCCCCTAAACTTCTTCTCTTTATCTAAATATACCTTTATTAGATTTGTAACTTTTTATAGTAAAGGCTTACCGGTTAGCTGGGATAGAGGGGGTAGTAGAAGAGCACCTCTAGGTAGAAGAGTATCTCCTAGTAGGAGAGTATATCTAGGTAGGGGATTAGTATTCTAGGGGTTTTAATATAAATTAAAGTTGCCTTCCAAAGAATATGGGTTAGTTTTAGGTTTTTATAGTTAATATATAATTTTAGCTTCCATCTATACTAGTTCTTTTATACTAATAATAACGGCCTAAATATTACTAGCAATTAGGTTACTATTCTTAGTAATATATACCCTATTCCTATAAAGGAAGTCTTAGAAATCCTAAATAATATTAATATTGCTAAGTGCCTAAGTGTCGGCGGTCTATCCCACGAAATCCTCTCTAAAATATTTCTATAGTTGTAAATTAGCGTAGTGTCTACTTTAGTAAAATAGGATATAGTGTAGGAGAAAGCTATTAACTTATTTTGCGGTATAAGTTATTATATTAATAGTAAATTCGTCCTAATTTTTATTAATAAATTTCGTATACGCAGTTACCCCTAGTAGTAAGGAGTCTTCCTAGTCGTTTAAAGTAGGCGTAGCCATATTTTTAGAGGGAGGGAAGTGTTATTAGTTTTGGGATTGTTATTTAGTACGCGTTCGTGATATATATTTGTTATTTGGTACGCGTTTATAACGTATATTTGCGATTATAGGGCTTAGGACTAGTTCTAGCCTTAAATCGCAAAAATTTATAAAGCGTATTATTCTATGTAATGGACGCAAGAATCTATAATCTTAAAAAGGCTTAGGACTAGTTCTGGCCTTTAGATCCTTAGATTTGTAAAAGAGTTCTATTTAAGGTTTAGGACTAGTTCTAACCTTAAAAGACAGCTTTTTCTAGCACGAGTAGTATTGGTATAGTAGCTTGTCTCTTCTTAGTGGAATACCTAGCTGTTCTATAGTATAATAGTAAAGTTAACTACTAATTAGTATTAGTTATATAAGGTAATATTATATAGCTACGGTTTGTAAATAGTATAATAATTATTATTCTTTTTTGTCTTTTTAAGGGAGGGTAAGGAGCTTAAGGCTCCTCGCCACGCTAGTGCCGCGGCGATACGTGACGGCAACTTGCCGCATGTAACGGCAACTTGCTATACGTAATGGCAATTTGCCTTATATGGTGACCACTTGCCTTTATTCCTAACAATAATAACTAAGGAAAAGGCTAACTTTAAGCTCGTAAAACAGCTCCGAAAGGAAGGTTGTATTATAACCCCTAAAACTCCTTTCTAAGTATCCGATAAATAGGAAATTAATAGTCTTATTATAAGAGGAGTCTTTAAATTTAAGAAGTATAACCCTATTAAGTTTAATAAAGTTTATATCTTTAAGTTAAGAATAGTTAATAGGATTAAGGGCAAAGCTACTAATACCCTATTTAAGAAATTAAGGCTTATTATCTAAGGCTATAACGATAATAGTAAGGAGGTAATTTTTATATAATCTTCTATAATTTAACGAGCTAGTTAGTAAGTTATTATTACGCTAGCTTCCTCCTTAATAAAGAATAGAATGGCGGTTTATTTATAAGATATTACTTAGGCCTACACCTAATTAGAGACGTACCTTTAGCGCTTAATATTAGCATACCTTTTAGAGTAAATTTACTACTAATATCCTAAAGATATAATTATGGTTGTGCTTAAGCCATTATATAGAATTGCAGAGGTAGGAACTTATTAGTAAGCTACCTATAGTAAGCACTATAAAGAGAAACTTTTAATAACTACTTCTATATTTAATTTATACTTCCTTATTATAACTACGGGAACCCTATTCGGAATTATTAGTATATAAACTAATAATATAATTATCTTAAAAGACAACCAATTTTTAGCTCTTAAAGAAGATAAGCTAGTAAAGGTAAATTTTATAGTAAAGCTAAAGGAAAAGCTTAATTTAATAACACTATTACTTTTTAATAGATATATCCTCTCCCTAAATAAGGATTCTATTACTTTACGCTAGAAGGGTTAAGGTAAGAAGATTAATATTATTAACGTTAACTCTCTAAAATAAAAATATGTAGAGTAACGCGCTTATAGAGCTTATATTACTTCTATCTATTAACCTAAGGCTTTATTTAATCTCTCTATTGCCGCCTAATACTAGAAATTAACTAAGGATAATATCCTTATCCTAAATAAGCATCTCTTTTAGTAAATAAACCACCTTAATTAGGGACTACTCTATATACCTATTAATCTTCCTACCGCTAAGCTCTTTATATTTATTAATAGATCGTTTATAAATAATAAAGATTTTAGCTCCTAGCTAGGATATAAGATTATTATTATAAACAAATTTACTAGAGAGAATAACTTTATAATTTACGGCAATCTTATCTATTAAAGCTTAACTAAGAGAAAGCGTATTACTTAGAGCGTTTTAGTGTTAGAGATATATAAAATAGTTAGCGGAGTTAATATAGCAATTATAATTAGAACTACCCTAAAGATAATTATAGATTAACTCGGACTTCCTATTATCCCTATAATCGTATACACTAACTTATATTCCCTCTATAAGTGTTTAGTTAAGCTTAGTACTATAAAGGAGAAGCGCCTTATAATTGATATTATAGCACTTTAGCAATCCTATAAACGGTAAAAACTCTTTAAGATTTAATAGATTAATAGCTAAGATAACCTAATAGATGTAATAATAAAGGCAAACCTAAATAAGGCTTTAGAAACGTTTGTTAATATAAATACTTTATATATATGGGTTAAAGGTTAGGTTAAAAGGGAGTAGGAGTAAAACTTATATTATGGTTCTAGTAGAGTTTAGCGGAATTCTATAGCTTGGCAGAATTTGGTAGAAGTCTATAACTTAGCAGAATTTGGCAGAAGTTTATAACTTAGTAGAATTTAGTAAAAGTTTATAACTTAGCAGAATTTAGTAGAAGTCTATAACTTAGTAGAATTTGGTAGAAGTCTATAGCTTAGCAGAATTTAGTAGAATTCTATAGCGTGGCAAAATATGGCAGATTATGGTAGGTTGCGGCAGGTTACGGCAAAGTGCGGTATTATAACTAGACCTAATTAGTGGCGTACGCAAGGTATTACGGGGTAGTCCTATAACGCTATATAAGTTAAGCGGTATCTATATATATAGATGGCAACTATAAAAGAAGAGTTACTAGTGTCGGGAATGAGGCAAGCGGTTGTCACGTGTCGCCGCGGCACTAGCGTGGCGAGGAGTCTTAAGCTCCTCGTCCTTTCTTATTCTAACAACAAGCATTATTAACCAACATCACTATAACCTACTCGAGTAGTCGTCATTGGTGAGTTACCCTATGTGACCAACAGTAAGTTTCTAAAAGAGAAAGGCTACTAGGCGTAGCTCGCCGTTCTTATTATATTGCGATAATACTCCTTTTAATATATAATTAAACAAGTCTGTTTTAATAATATATTTAAGGTCTAAATTAAAATAGGTAAGAATTAGAGTAGTTATAAAATAATATTTTAAGTTATTAAAAGCTTATTTATATTTAGTAGTTTATTTAAATATTATATTCTTCCTTGTTAAGTTTACTAATAGCTAAATAATTTTTAAGAAGTAATTAATAAATTAATAATAGAAATTTACAAATTCTGGAAATCTTTAAATATTTTATATACTACTAGAACTTTTCTAGTTTATAATTATAGCAATTTTCTTAGCGTCTATTTTAATTCTATTGCGAGATATAATTAGGCCTAAGTATATAACTTTAGATGTATAGAACTTGAATTTCTTAATATTATATTATAAGCCCGCGTTTTATAGGCATTTAAGGACTATTTAAATATACTTCTAATGCTTAAAAAGTAAAAATAAATAGATTAAGATATTATTAATATACGCAGTAATAAATATATTAAAGAATTTATAAAGTATATTATTAATATATTACTAAAACGTACCGGGACCGTTCTTTATACTAAATAGTATTACTAGGTATTTAAAAGGTCCCTATTGTATACAGAAAGCTGTATACTTTTTATTTCCTTTATAAATACGGATTTAATTAAAGGTAGCGACTTTGTTAAGCTTTATAAAGTATTATACTTTTACTAAGTAGTTAAGCGTTTCTTAAAGTAGAGGAATTGGATATTAGTTTTAAATTATAATTATATTTAGGGCTTAATAATTAATATAGAACCTTAAGCCTCCTTTAAGTTTCTTAATAAATAGTATAAGTAAGGCGAATAGTAATTAACTAGGGCGAATAAATCCTTTCTCTAGGTACTCTTTAAGGTATTATTATATTATAAGCAGCTCTTCTTATAATATACCGTATAACGGGCCAAACTTTAGCATTATACTAGGTTTAAGTTCTATTTTAAAATTATACTTATCTTAATATAGAGGTAATTAGTTTATAAATTATTTCTTAAACGTATTAATTAGATTATAATATTCTTTAGGTATAAGAGGTTAGGGGTTAATATATTACTTTAGTTCCAACGCCTTTTTAATATCTTTTAGTGTTACTATAAAGATCTTATAGTCTCGTTTTCTTACCAATAGATAAAAGGGTGCGGCTTACACTATATAAAATTTAAGGGGTTTTAATATATTATCTTTACATTCTTTACTATAATTGGCAGTTATAACTTTATTATATTGGTTTAAGGTTTATAGTAAGGGTAGCTTATATTATTTTAAATTTAAATAGTTATATATATATTTATAGAGTATATAGTATTTTAAGCAATAACTTTAGTAGTAAGTTATACGGAACTTTAGTATTTCTTTTACCTAACTAATTAAAGGGTTGTGTTACTTTAGCTATTTATATCTAAGTATTATTTTATATTGCTTTAAGGGGGTTATAAATAGGGGAACGTATTTAAGGTATTCGCCTATCTATAACTTTATAAAAGCGTAGTATATTAGTTTACTATATATTAAGGGTTTACCATTAAAGCCTTATAGGCCTTATAGTTACTTAAGTTGTTTTAAATTTACATATTAGGTTTTTATATAGTTTATATTAATAAAGCCTATACTAGTAGCTCTACTATCTATTAAGATTTATACTTTTTTCTATTTTCTAAGTATTTAAATCTCGCTAAGTATATTAAGGGAGTTGCGTTATATATTAGTATAGAAAGAGCCTAAACTCCTAAGGCGCAACTTAGCCCTAGAATAATTTATTTTCCAAATTAACTAAAAGAGAGATACTTTATAGTAACTAAATATAATTTATAGAATAAGTACGATTTAAGGACTAAGAGGAGCTACGGCGGACCTTTTTAAAAGGGTAAGTTTAGTAATTCCTTTAGATATATCCCTTTTTACTATATTTAAAGCATTCTCCAGACGCGTAACTTACCAGCAATCTGCGTATTTAGTAACTATAATTATATTTACCTATACAAGAGTTATTATATATTTTATTAGGAGCTCTTACTGCACCTAGCCTAAAAAGACTAAAACCAACTAAAAGAACCCTGAAAAATACCTAGAGAATCTCCCTAAGATGTATATATTATAGGGGAGGCACACGTTAAGTAACGGTGGTTTATATTTACGCGCGTCTACTAGAACCACGCCTAGCAATAGACCTCCATAATAAGAATACGCGATTACTACACCATAAAGCGGGAAAACCTCTATTAAGAAGGCATCTAATAAAATATAAAGCCTATTAGACGCGTTTAGTATCTATAGTTATAGGGAAGTAACTGTTAGCTATAACAAACTAATATAGCTAGTAGAATGGCTTCGCTAGTCTTAGGTACCCCTTTAGCAAACCCTTAATTAAATCCTTTAACGGCTAAGTAAAATTAAAAATAAATAAAACCCTTTCTTACCGGTGAACCGCACCTGGGCTGCCGTAGCTGCGCTTTTACAGTATAGGGTACTTACCCCCCTAAAGATAATAACTGGGTATATAATTACAATATAACTAAATATGGAAAAAGTAAAGGGGCTTAGGGGATAATTGGAAATAGAAGTCCTTATAAAGATTTATAAAGAGGTCTATAACGCTGTTATAGTCCAATACCTTAGGAGTGGAGATATTAGAGTTACCCTAAGGGACTAATAGGTAAAGGAATAAGCCGTAAAGGCAGGGGACAGGCTAGGAGAACGTATTGGCATAAAAGTACTCTATAAAGATTACCCAGTCGAAGTCCTAGCGGTCCCCCTAAGCCTTAGGGTAGAAAAAGGACGCTAGGCGGATAATATAGTAACTATATATAAGATAGTAAAATAAACGGAACGCCTTATATTAGGACTTAAGATTACCTAAATCTAATAGCTTTAACAGGAAAATATAAACTAAGTATATAATAAGAATAATAAGAGGATATAAAGGTCGCTAGAGACTCGCTAGAGAGATACTAGTTAAACGCATAGCTCCCTTATTATTAGTACACATATACTAGGAATGCAAAAACTCCTTATCTAAAAAGGTATTATTATAAATGGCCTTATATACGATATAAGGCTCTATAACCATAAACTCCGCCTAAAATAATGCTATTACTACGTATAATAGGGACATACCTAATTCACATGCGCAGTATAGGTGTGCTGCGGCCACTATATAGGCCCCTACAATATAAGATACTACTTAAATTAAGACTAAATAAAATGCGCAAACTGCCACCGAAGCACATATAAGGCGTAGGAGAGAGAAGACTGCATTAAATATAGGAAATAGAAGGTAAGGGCTTAATAGCTGCGAGAATAACTGCATGCTAGGTTATATAAATGGAAACAACAGGCGATAAGCTAGGGGGGCGTAGGTGCCTTTCTAGCGTTTCCTACCTTTAATACTAGGGGGCTAGGCTAGCTATCCTAAGCCTTAACGGGCCAGAAGCGACGCCGTGTAATATTACTAGACCGTATAGGGATATAAGGGTTATAGGGGATATAAGGGAGAGGACGCCCTATAGGAAGACCCTTATAGATAGCTATAGTAAGCTTAAGACCAGGATAATTAAGAATTAGACTTAACGCGGTAAATATAACATTTATAGCTAACTCTTAAAGGGTATATAGCCAACTAGTAAGAATAGGGGAAGAACTGGAGATAATAATAGATTTAGATATAAAAGCGCTAGTAGGAATATAAGATACGGGAATAGAAAGCTCTATATAAAATAAGTAGTAACTAGGGTATAGATATAAGAGATAGAAGTTCTAAATATCCTAGAGAAAGTGGAAATAGGAGAAGCGAAGAATAAAGGAGAGGTAAAGGACCCTTGCCGGGGGTCCGCTACCTATCTATTATATAGTATAACTGCGGCAATATAAACTACTATCTTGTAAGGCCCTTACTAGACAGCCTAGACCTAGAGAAATACTATATCCTTGCTATATAAGAGCCGTATTATAATGCCTATATATAATTAATATACTGCCCCTAAGGATTTTAGCTCCTATATAGACCAAAAGCAGCTATACGCGTGTGCTTTATAATTAGTAAGGCTATTAGCCTATCCTTATAGTTATAGTAGGTAGTTAACCTAGATATTATAGTTATAATAATGCAGATATATAGGGGACCGGTATAGATTATTAATGTATATAACCCTAGGGTTAAAGGGGTCCTATAAACAGAGAATATTATATTAATAATAAGCTTACTAAGAACTAAAGGTATAAAGTTTATCCTATTAGGAGATATAAACCTTTACTACCTATAGTAGGGGGGTATCTATATTGCTACTAAACGATAGGTAAAGTGCCTACTAAAAGCTATAGACTCCTGGGGCCTTAAGCTAGCTACCCCCCTAGGAGTAATTATATGGCAATAAGGCACTACTAGAAGTATAATTGACCTTATATTTATAGACAAAGGCCTATACTAGAGACTTAAAAGGTATAACCCCGAAGAAGAATGGGTACTCGCTTTAGACTATATCCCTATCTAGATATAGCTAGATCTAGATATTAAGGCGTAATTAAATAGTAAAAGATACGTAATAAGAAAGCTTAAGATAAACAGCTTCCTTAATATAGTTAAATAACAACTTTAAGACCTAGAAGAAATTCACCCGATATTAAATAAGTAAGGCTTATTAGCTACCCCTAAGGAAATTAACTAAAGACTAGAAAGAATCTAGGCAGTAATTAAAAATGGGCTAGAAGAGTACTGCCCGGTCTTAAAACTAGGCCTTTATACGCGATATATATAGTCTACACAATACGCGGTTCTTATCGCCAGCTAATAATAAGTAAGAAGAAAATATATAAGCAGCCATAATTCTAAAGACGAGAGATAATATAAAGATATAAGAAACTAGCTAAAGAATACCCTAAAAAAAGAAGTAAGGAATAGCTAGAGATGGTTTATAAATAAGCATACTACTAACCTAAGCCTCCCCTATAATAAAGGTTTTTAAAGGATAGTAAAATAGGTAAAGAGAAAGGCGGGACGTCTAGTAAAAGACTTATACCTTCCGCCCCTGCAAAGACTAGGTAAATTACTAGCTATAAGCAATAACAATAAAAAGGCAAAGATCCTTATAGAAAGATTTTTCCCTTAACTAGTTTTAGTAGACCTTAGTAATATTACAGGCGAAGCGCCGGTAACTCGCCTAAGGGTTAATAGCGATATAATAACTAAAGAAATAGCCAGAACTATTAGCCGCCTTTTAAATAATATAGCACTAGGACTAGATAGGATCCTAAATAAAGCCCTAAAGACCTATAGACTATTAATAGTACCTTAGCTTACGGATATAGCTAGAGTATACTTTATAATAGGCTACTACCCAAGACTTCGAAGAGCTATAATAACGTTTATTCTATATAAAGAAGGTAAAGCAGACTACTTATTTCTAGGGAGCTACCGCCCTATTACCTTAGAGAATACCCTTAGCAAGATTTTAGAAAGGGTAATAGCGGACCACATAGTAGATATAGCTAAGGAACACGCCCTACTACTATAAAGCCAAATAGGGGTAAGAAAGAACCGCTTAACACTATTAGCACTTACGCTACTCGCTGCTACTATTAAATCTACATGGGCGATGTAAAGGGACTTTGTAGTATTAATGCTTAGCCTAGATATTAGTGGCGTTTATAATAACGTACCTTACGAGCGCCTCCTATATATCCTTAGGGTAAAAGGCTTCCTAGAATGGATTATATAATTTGTTGGTAGGGGGGGGGGAGGTATATAGACATCCACAGGAGCTTCCTAAGATCACGTAATTGCTTTCGCCTGTTGTATATATTCTCATCCTTTAAGACTGCTCCACCTTATGGAGTCCTCACACCACTATACACCTGCATTCCCGTGTAACATAATTTATTTAAGGGTTTATAGGTTAAAAAGAAACATTACTAGTCTTTAGCGGATACTAAAGCCCCCTTATTACAGTTGCAACAGAAATACTATAGAAATTACCCCTCTCGCCTATACTCTTCCTTTTCTTTATAAGCAACCTACTTAACTTCTTTAAGGAAGGGGCAACCTAGGGGATAGGCTTTGTTAATAATATAAACCTAATTATATATGGGCTAACAGCCGTAAAGAATTATAAAATACTAGAGAAAGCTTATAACACCTATATAGAGTTTAATTCTTACTAGAGAAATACCAGCTAATCTATTTTATAAGAAAACGCAACTAATCTATAGATCTCTAGCATATAATTTACATCTAAGGCTTTAGGGGTTAACTAGTTTAGGGCCTAAGAGTATTAGGAATATAGGTAGACAGTAAGCTCCGGTAGAGCGTATATATAGTATAAGCGGCCTATAAGGGCTAAGTATAGTACAGCGTATTGTTTAGGATCGTTAATTTTATATGGGGTTTATACTTCTAGAGGTTACGCCTACTATATATAGCAGTTGTCTGGCTAACCATAACATATAGGTCCAGTATTTAGGCCATTAGAGAATCTAAGAAAGGCCCCCCTAAATCGCTCCTTAAACCACTTTAAAAGGTCTAAATAGCCTACCTTTAGAGTATGATGGGCGGATATAAGCGAACGGCTACAGCACTGCTTAAGAAGGAAGCTAATATTCCCCCCCTATAACTATATATTAAAGCTACTATAATATAAAGGGCATAAAAGGAATATAACTCTAATATTATAAAGTATATTAAGACACGCCTAAATAAACTATAGAGGGACCCTAGGGCGCCTTATAGGAGAATAAACTAATAACCCTAAAGCAGGGAAGATATATTAGAGAAATAGGTAAAAAAAGCAGAAAAAGAATAGTGCTGCTTTAGGGCCTAGGCCTATATAGAGGAGGAAGGTAGACGCGTAAGAGGCTAGTAAAGATAATAGTAAGAAAGAGAAAGGAGCTAAAGCAAAGCATAAAAGAACGCTAGGAAACTATCTATAGTAATATAATACTGGCTAAACTAACGCTAGAGAGGTATATGGGAGTTAAAGGTATAGAGGCTAACTAAGGTAAGAGGAACCTAAGCCGTAATATAGTTAACGCTATAGGGGGTAAACACTTTAGGGCTCTAAGAAGGCTTAACAAAGGTAGAAAATATAATAGTAATACTCTTAAGAATAGGAATAATAGGACTAAAAGACTAGCTCTACTAGGTGGGTGTCCTAGTAGGTAGCCTAAGATGTAAATATAGCTGGCTAAGACAGATACTAAAATACGTAATACTGTTATACCCCTTACGCACTAACTAAGAAGTAATACTCTTAGTAGCTAGCATAGAGAACTATAAGACACTACTCTTAATATAAAAAGGCCTTAAGGCGGTTACCTAGTGGCTTATTAGCTAAAATGTACTAAACTAGTTCTAGGTTATAAAGGAAATAGTAATAAAGGGCGGGGGGGTAAGCAACGGGCGCCCCCTAATAACTCTATAGTAGTAGAGTAAAGTTTATAATATTAGCGCGTCCGTAGGCTTATTACAGCAGCAGTAGTTCCTAAAGAGGTTAAAAAGTAAGGTAGTAAAAGCACTATAGGTAACTCGCAGGCGCCTTATAGGCGAGTCCTAAAAGGCAAAAAGATAGATTACGGGGTTTTCTTAAATAGAGTTTTCTCCCTATATGTATATAAGGAGTAGTCCGCGTGGGCCTAATAGGGATCCAAATCAGACATTAAGCAATGAATTATTATTAAAGCATTCTCCATTTATAGCTCGTATTCTTTATTTATTAGTTCCTAAGAGTATATAGGATTAAGTGGCGTTAAGGTCTATAGGGTTATATATAGGGCTTTTAGGTCTTAGAGACGGATCGCGCTTTAAAGTATATACTAGTTTTATAGAGTTTTAAATATAAGGTATAGTTAGCTTTAGGGAATAAGTCTATTTATTATATTAAAGGCCCTTATTAATTTATTAATTTATTATAGCAAATTTAGGTAAGCCCTTTAGCAGTTCTCTACCTACTAACTATACTTTAATTTTATCCGAAATAGCTTAATAGAGGGTAGTAACTTTAGCGGCTTTATTTTAATCTAGTTTACTAATAAGGCCTAAAAATTCTAAAAAAAGCTGGTAAAGTCTTAGTTCCGTTATTATAGGGTTTTAAGTTTAATAATAGCTATATATTTGCGGCTAGCGTTATTATATATTTATTCTAGTAGAAAGATAAAGATTTTAAAATTAATAAAGGTGCTGTTATAAAAGAATAGGTCTATAGTTTATATAGCGTTTTTACTTAAATAAGATATTCTATAGCTAATCTTATTAGCTTTAGTAGGGTATTAGTTATAGTTTATTAAAAGTTTAAAACGGAGCTTAGTTATAAAGGGACGTAGGTTATTTTAATTTCTATTAAATATTAAAGAGTTCGGAAGCTTTTTAGATTTTATAGTAGGTACTAGGTTTATTATAGGTATAGGTTAAGCCGCCATTACTAGTTTAGGGTTTATATATAATTATTTTAATTTTGTTTATAGGTGTTACTATTAGGGTCTTTAATGTAAGTACTTTAGCATTATAGAGTTCTTTATATATTGCTTTAATTAATTGCTAATACTAAGCTTTTAGTATAGTTTATTATTAGGCCAAGGCATTTATAAAGGACTATTGCATTATAGTTATTTATTCCCTAACTAGGGCTATAATAGTTATTATAGCGGATTTAAGTTTATTTACTATTTTAAGGGTATTAGTATTAACGTAACATAATATAAGGCCGCGGAGAGACTTTAGGGAAGATTTAAAGAAATAATATAAATTTTATCTAAATCTAAGGGTATATAGCTTTTGCTAAGAACAAGACATTATATAAAGAAGAGAAGGGAATAACAAGAGAATTATATAATAAAATAGTTAGGGGCTTAGTGGTTAATGCGTACGTATATACGCACGCGGTCTTTAACAGACTTTAATAAAATTTAATTAATCTAGCAGAATTTAGCAGAAGTTAATTAAGCTAGCAGAATTCGGTAGAATTTAGTTAAAGCGTTAGAATTTATCTGTTAAGTGTTTTACTAAGACATTCCTACTATAACTGGGCTAGTCCCGTTACATTAGGCCTAGTTTCTATAGGTTCGCGTAGTAAAAGTCGCCAATTAGATCCTTTATATTTTTTAAAGTCTTTCTATAGTTGCCATTCTGGCTAATTTATATCAAATCCTATATATATAGCTCTGTAGTAAAGCTGTCGTCCTCTACCTTTATTAAAGTATTTAAAGTTAATAATTTATTTAACAGTCCACTCCTTATAGTTTTTATCTTTATTCTTATCTCGGATTAGTACTAATAGGAGTTTAGGCTATATCTACCCTAGTAAGGGGTTAGGCTAATAAAGGTATAGTAGCTATAGGTAAAATATAGGCTATATTCCGCGGGTAGCTAGGGTAGGTAGGAGTTCTAGCTTATATATAGCTTCCCTATTAATAACTTGTTTAATTAAATAGGGGCTAAGGTTCTTATAATTAAGTAACTATATAGGCCTCTATATGTCACGGGACACCCCCGTAACACCTTGCATACATCTACCTATTTCTACTAACTTAGCAATTAGAGACCAACCGCGAAATGGCAATCTAACGGCAATTTAATGGCAATCTAACGGCAATCTATGGCATTCTGCTATATTCTGCCATATTCTGCTAAGTTCTACCAAATTCTACCAAGTTCTGCTAGGACTATAACCTAAACCCTATTCTGCCTATATATGTATTAACTAAGCAACTAAGTTAACAATATATACCCTTTCTTCCTATTTTCCTACCTTCTTTCCTTACGCAACGTTTTAACCTCCTTACATAGTTTATATATATAGCTTAATAATATCTACCTTGCTATATATTATCGTCGCTTATACTTACTCTGTAATACTATATTACGTTAACTACCTATACTACTATTAACATGCAGAACGAACCCGAAGCCCCTATAATGGCCGCTAGTATTATATCCGCACTTTAAGAATAATTAGTAGGGATATAGAAGTCTTTTATAGACGCCCTTAAACAAAACTAAGCCACTTTAAATTAACGATAAGCCGAATAAGAAGTATAATACTAGTAATTAATTAAGGACCTCTAAGAAGAAGTCTGTGCCCTTAAGATACCTATATTAGGACCTTAAGACTAAACGCTATTTCTGGAGATAAATACGTGGAATATAAGCCCTAAACCTATAGTAGCTATTTACCCTAAGCCGACTACTACACTAAAACGATCTAAACGACTACTAACCCCCCTAGTATTTACTAGTAAATAATAAAAGCTCTAATTATTTCTAAGCTAGCTTAAAAATAAGCTAACTGGTAACGCTAACTGTTACTTAACTAAAGCTAACTAACTCTGTTACGCCCTAAGTCGACTAAAAGGAGATATAGCTAACCTTATTAAACCGATTTAGCTAAACTTAGTATAAAGCCTAGTTATACTTCTTAAAGCTATATATAGTAACCTAAACCGCTAAGCTACTACTTAAAAAAAGATAAACTATATAACTTAAGGAATAAAAAGTTTCCTAGTATACTTCTCCGAATTTAACTATTACGTAAAGGAAATAGGCTAGAATAACTCCATACTAATTAACAGCCTTATTAAATCCCTAAGCCCTAAACTAAAAACCTCCCTAATAGGCGTAGACCTACTAGGAGCTCTTAATGCCTACGTAAACGTTATTAATAAATAATATAATAATATACTACGCCTAATACTAAAGCCCGCTCTATAATATAATACAGCAACCCTATAAACGTTTACTAAGTTATTATCTTAGCCTAAGCACCCTAACGCTATAGATATTGATACTAAAACCCTAGGGTACGCCCTACTAGGGTCCTCTAAATAAGAATAACGCATTAAGCTAGGCCTCTACTTTAAATATAGAAGTAGCTCTTACCTCTCTAACTACTACTCCGTCCCTATACCTAAACACAAATTATAAATGGCTAATACTAGCAGCTATTTACTGCATTAATCTTCCGGTTACCGTCTCTAATCTCTACCTAGTTCTAGCCCTGTATTTAGTAAGCACCATTTATAAGGATAAAGCTATAGCCGACGTCCTATAAGAACCCTACCCCAATTGCCTCTAAAAGGAAGGTCCTAAAGCTAAGTCGCTCTCTAGGACGGCTCTGCTATAGGATCTCGTTAAACGCATTTAACGTTATAAACTCTAACTCTTAGGACCGTAGCATAACTATTAACTGCCGTCTTTGGTAGAATAGTTAATAGGCTAATACTTAAATCCTAATTAACACAAGAGCTAGCGGTATAGGGTTTATTAACAAGATCTTTATATAAGATAATAGTTTTACCCTAACCCCCCTTAACTAGCATATTAATGTATTTAGATTTAATGGTAAACGCACTATCTTAGGCCGTATTACCTACGTAGTATTCCTAAAACTCCAATACCTAAACCACGAAGAATTAATTAAACTTTTTATTACTACCCTAGGTTACTTAGTAATCCTTAAACAACCCTAAATAAAGCTATATAAGGTAACTATTAATTAGGATAACCTTAAGCTTCTATTTACCACCTCCTGTTGCAAGCAGAAGTGCCTTATAACTTGCTACTTAAACCTAAAACTAAAATCTAAAAAATCTACCACGATCTACTAGTCTAAAATTTCTATAACTGTCTACCCTATACCTAAGAAATCTACCAGATTCCACCAACCTAGGAATTCTACTAAATTCCACTAATATAAGAATTCTACCGATATCTACTAAGGGTCTAAAAATTCTACTAAATTCCATAAATTATTACTAAGTACTACACCGCCCCAAGCTAAGCAAAAGCTTAAGCTCTATACACGAAAATACTAGAAGGACTAGTATTTTACTATAAAAAGGATTTTTAAAGAACCTAAACCTAAATCTAATACTAACTCTATACCTAATACTAAACCTAAACCTAAATAAGAAACTATAGACAATCTAAGCGAGCTCGGCACCCTAGATATCCGTATAATTAGAGCTACCCCGCTAGCGCAACTTGCTAAGAAACCTAAGTATATAATCTTCGCTGTTACGATAGCCGATATTAAGAAGGCCTTAGCACTAAAGAAGCATATTAACCCTGCTACAAAGGTACTAATAGAGTATTATTATCGCCTAGATGCATTCTTATAAAAGAAAGCTAATAAGCTACTAAAACACTAACCATATAACTATAAGATTATACTTAAAGAAGGAACTTAGCCTAAATTTAGACCCTTATATAGGATGTCCTAAAATAAACTTTAAGTACTATAAAAGTATTTAGACGAGAACCTAAGCAAAGGATTTATTAGAGCAAGCTCATCGCCTATAGCTATACTAGTGATCTTCGTTAAGAAACCCAGCGGCGGTCTACGCTTTTATATAAACTACTGAGCTCTTAATGCCGTTACCATTAAGAACTAATATCCGATCCCATTAATATAAGAGACGCTAAACTAATTAAGTAAGGCTCGTTACTATATAAAGCTCAATATTATCTCTGCATTTAACCGTCTCCGCATTACAAAAGGGGATAAATAGCTTACTGCATTTTGTACCTAATATGGACTATTTAAGTACTTAGTAATACCCTTTGGCCTTATAAACGCTCCGAGCTCGTTTTAACATTATATAAATAATACCCTACGCCCCTACCTAAATATCTTCTATACTGCTTATATTAACGATATTCTAATATATAGTAATAACCTAACCAAATATTAGAAGCACGTTAACCTTATTTTATAAGCCCTATATAGAGCTAGACTATAATTAGATATAGATAAATACGAGTTTTATAAAACGGAAGTTCTATACTTTAGACTCCTTATTTCTATAAACGGTATATAAATAGACCCGAAGAAAGTTAAGGTAATTATAAACTGGTAAAAACCTAAGAACGTTAAGAACGTAAGAGCCTTTATAGGATTTGCTAATTTCTACTAACGGTTTATTAATAACTTCTCCGCCCTAGTTTTACCCCTTATAGCCCTAACCCAAAAGGATAAAGTCTTTATCTTTAATAAGGAATGTAAAAAGGCCTTTACCTATCTAAAGGTTATGTTTACTACTATACCTATACTCTAACACTTTAACCTAAACTAAATAAGTATTATAGAAGCCGACTTATCTAACTATGTCACTAGAGGTATTCTGTCTTAATATAACAAGGATAGAGTATTACACCCTATAGCATACTTCTTAAAATAACTAAGCCTAGCTAAATATAACTACGAGATCTACGATAAGGAATTATTAGCTATTATTAGATATTTTAAATAATGGCAACCTAAACTAAAAGGCCCTAGATTTCCGATTAAGGTCCTTAGCGACTATAAGAACCTATAGTACTTTATAACTATAAAATAGCTAAGTTATTGTTAGGCCCGCTAGTTAGAATATCTATCTTATTTCTAATTCTTAATTACGTACCGCCTAGGCGTTTAAGGCCAGAAGCCTAATACCCTAACCTAATGCTTATAAGACGCGCCAGCCCTAAAAAAAGCACGCTTTTACTAAAATTAGACCCTACTTTGCCCTAAACTATTTAACCCTCCTACTAAAGATCTTATGGTACACGTCCTTAAAATAACTAATTAATTAATTAAATAGATTATAGTTAACAAATACCTAAATGACGAGTTTATTTAAGAGACGCTTAAGCTAATATAAAATAGCATTAGACGCTTTAAAAAGATTTCTCTAAGTAAATATAAAGCCTGTAAAAACCGCTTATATTACTAGAACCGTCTAGTTATCCCTGATTATAATAAGCTTAAGCTTAAACTCCTTAAACATATATATAATCTACTTATTGCCGGCCACCTAGGCTAAGGAAAGACCCTAGAACTACTCTAACGGGAGTATTATTAGCTAAATATATATAATATAACACGAAGGTATATCTCTAGCTGCTATACGTACTAATAAGCTAAAGCCTCGCATAAGATATATAACGGTTTTTTAAAGCCACTACCTGTTCCGGACTAAAGATAAAAGGATATCTTAATTGACTTTATTATTAACCTTCCTAAGAGTAGAGGCTGTATAAACATTATAGTAGTTATAGACCGACTATCTAAAATAAGATACTTAATCGCCTACCCTAATATATTAACGCCTACCGTCGCCTAACTATTCCTAAATTACGTATAGAAACTCCACAGACTCCCTAAAACGATTATCTCCAATAAAGGTAGCTAGTTTATCTTAGCATTCTAAAAAGAACTAACTACTTAACTCTATATTAAAGCACTATTATTTACTATATATTACCCAAAAACGGATAGCTAAATAGAACGCGTAAATGCTATAATAGAACAGTATATTTAGATATACACGTCGTATTTATAGGATAACTGGATTAACTGGCTCGCATTTACTAAGTTTACCGCAAATAACTCCGTCTTAGAAACTATAAAAGTCTCCCTATTCCTAGCTAATTACGGCTAGCACCCACGAATAGGTTTTAAACCCTTTAGTAATATTCCTCACCCCGCTTATTACGCCTTATAAATCGCAGAAGCAAATAAATTTATAAAGAAAATAGAGAAACTATAACAGTTTCTTACTAATGAGATAATATAGGCTTAATCTATCTATAAAGCCGCAGCGAATAAGAAACAAACCCTAGCACCGGCCTACTAAATTGGTAATTTCATCTGGCTAGATATAAGAAATCTAAATATAAAACAACCTATTAAGAAACTTAATTAGAAGAACGCTGGCCCTTATAAGGTTAAAAAGGTTATCTTTCCTTACGCCTACTAACTAAAGCTCCCTAATACGGTTAAAATCCACCCCGTATTCTATACGTTAGTCCTCTACCCTACTACCCCTATATTAGACGCCCTGCCTAAACAGATATAAGACCCTCCCCTACTAGTTAAAGTAGATAGTAAGAACGAGTACTTTATTAAAAAAATTAATAATATTAAGTATAATAAACGGAAACGCTAATATATATATCTTACGAAATAGAGAGGCTTTACTAAGTCCTTATAGGAACCCGTTAACTCTATAAGACTTATATAAGCTATAGAAGACTTTTATAAACTCTACCTAGAACTACCACAGCCCCATCTCGCAGAAGCTTAAGTTTAAAGGGGGGGTACTATTACGGGACACCCCTGTAACACCTTGCACATATCTACCTATTTTTACCAACTTAGCAATTAGAGACTAACCGTAAAATAGCAATCTAATGGCAATCTAATAGCAATTTAACGGCAATCTACGGCATTCTGCTATATTCTGCCATATTCTACTAAGTTCTACTAAATTTTATTAAGTTCTGCCAGGACCACGACCTAAACCCTATTCTACCCATATATGTGTTAACTAAGCAACCAAGTCAACAATATATGCCCTTTCTTCCCGTTTTCCTACCTTCTTTCCTTACGCAACGTCTTGACCTCCTTACATAGTTCATATATATAGCTTAATAATATCTACCTTGCTATATATTATCGTCGCTTATACTTACTCCGTGACACTATATAGAGATATTATATATATTTAGCTATACCTAGTCGCTAACACGCATTTCTAGTAGTGGCGTTTTATAGCAGTTAGTAAAGTAAGCCTACTTTACTTAAGCCTAGGCCATTTCTCCCTTATAGTAGTCGAGTAGATTTTTTATATAGTCTATATACTAGTTAGCAAGTAGCATCTTAAGGCGTTTTCTATATGGCAGTTTCTTATTAATAGGTTTTAGTGGCTCTATACTAGATTAGGGGTAATAGCCCTTATTCGCAAAGAACGGGGTAAGTCCTATAGTAGTTAGGATATAGTTATTTACTACAAATTTACCTAGTAGGAGGTAATCTACTTAGTTATCTTAATTATAGGCGACTACCTATTATAGGTACGCTTTTATACTGGTATTAGCGTTTTCTAATTACCTAGTAGTTTTATAGTAAAAGGATATAGATATCTTAATAAAGATACCAAGGCGTTAGTAGATTTGTCTCTATACATTAGAGTTAAATTATATGCCTTAGTCGGACGTAATCAAGTTAGGTAACCTATATAGTTAATAAACTTCGCAGAGAAAGGCATTAGTAACGTCGTTAACGGCTACGCCTTTAGTTAGGACATAGTGGCGCTCTTTTATCCCATGCGCGGTCAAGGTGCTCCTTTGGTTATAGCCTGTACGCGAACACCAAAACATCAACACGCGTCTCTACTAAAGTATCTATATGGCTTCCTATCGTAATTAAACCCTACGTGTATAGGCCTTGTTAATAGGAACACCTAGATCGAATTAAGCCACAATAGGGTTGAATTATATATTAAATTTGAGCTTTATTACCATAATATTGGGTTATAATTAATTGATCAAATCTATAGCTTTATCTGCCAAGACTTGATTAAATCTAGAGCCTCTGGTTGGCTCGGTAAAAGGAGCACCTTTTATAACCGCGTATGGGATAAGTCGGCATATTATTATAAGGATGTTCTTATAGGTACGGCCATGTCATTTACAGGGTGGTAGGTTAATAACGAAATCTATAGCAATATCTGCCTATTATTATGGTGACCACTATTTATACACCCCCTAAATGATACACGTACACCCCCCAACTGATACGCATACACCCCTACCTTATTTGGTTTGGACGCTTCCTCATTAAGTTAGAACATCACGTGCGTTTGACTTGTTTGCGCCTGCATCGCGAAAATCAAAGTGCGCGCCATGTAAGTTCCACGACCGCGACACCACGATTAAGTCTTAATTTTAGTTATAGTACAAGCAGTAGAGTCTAAATTGGATTTGGAACGCGCCAAAGAAGCGATTAATTAGATTACGTAGTACTTTATAAGGCGTCGCGCGAACTAATTTAGATGCCTCTGCCCCAGCGCTTGCGCTCGCGCCTGCGCCCGGTAGGAGTCTGGCTAGTATTTCGCTCAAATACTGAGGGCTCTCTACAAGTAAATTTGTTGACGCGATTGGTAATTATAGGGCTAGTTATAGAGCCAATTGGCTAACTATGGCGACGCTCTAAAATTGTAGGCTCTTGGATGCAAAGCAAACAAGTCAAACGCACGTGATATTTTAACTTAATAAGGAAGCGTCCAAACTAAATAAGGTAGGGGGTGTATGCGTATCAATTGGGGGGTGTACGTGTATCATTTAGGGGGTGTATAAATAGTGGTCACCATTATTATATAGGTACTAGTAAAGGGTATAGTAGTCCTTAATACTTTATATTAAAGGCTTTAGCGCGCTTATAACTATAACAGGCGCCTATAAAGTATTTAACTAAGTTTATTATTTTTAGCCAGAAGTAGTATTAGCTAAGAAGCTCATAGGTTTCTTTTTTATTTAGGTAGCCGCTTAATTGGAGGTTATAGGCTATTTAGATTAGTTGCCGTTATAGATTTTCTAAGTTAGGGATAAATAGGTAATCTTTATAATAGAGCCTGTTCTCTTTTACTTCTAAAGCTGCTATATTAATCTAGCCTAAGCTTTAAAGGTTAGTAGGTAGCGTATAGGCGTTAGCGGTCTTTATAATAATAAGTTAATATAGTAATAGGTTAACAGAGGTATTATATGCCATAGTAATAAGCTTATTAGTTTTAAGAGGTAACTTTAGTTTTATAGTATAAAGCTAAGGTACAGTTAGCTCTATTATAGGTAGTATACCTAGGGCTAAATTTTATACTTTTAGGATTGTCTATTATTAAAACTAATTATAGGGGTTATCTTTAGACTAAGGAAGGTCTTATAAGCGGCGTATTAGGCTATTAGGTTTAGTACCTTATACTCCTAATTTATATACAATTTTAAAGTTAAAACTATAGAGAAACTTATTCTAATATACTTAGCATTAGTTTAGCTACTTTATAGTTATAAAGTACTTAAGGTTGCGATAGTCCGTAAGGACTTTAGTTAGCTAGTTAGGCTCTACTAAGAAGAGTTCTAGTTAGAATTCTTTAAACGCTTATATAATTATAAGGAGTTCTTTATTATAGATCTTATAGTTATACTCTTATAGT
>Ga0307515_10006484_pt1 | contig 23412 bp, 27 predicted proteins | sample 17_EM_MG_FD_194513 | JGI IMG/M metagenome (GOLD analysis project Ga0307515, IMG submission 194513) | Populus trichocarpa ectomycorrhiza microbial communities from riparian zone in the Pacific Northwest, United States - 17_EM | ecosystem: Host-associated > Plants > Roots > Unclassified | place... | reverse complement strand
TTGAAATGATTTTCGTATAATTTTTGTTATGTGCGCTAAGACTTCTCCGTCGACGGCCGTCCTTTCCGTCCGTCCCCGTCCGGCCTCAAAAAGACGGCGCCGTTCCGTCCTGGCTCAGGACGGACGGGACGGTTGACAACACTGTCCCTATCTGTCCTGGCTTTTGCAGATCGGTACCTACTGCTTCCTATTGGCCACGTCATCCATGGGGGCCTCTGCCTTGCGAACTGGAAACTCCCTGATCAGTGTTCCAGAAATTTTTTGCCAACTGTACCGCTGCCTAACTATGTGAAAAATACCCACTCGAAACTAATGAAGCGGTGGGATTTCTACTAGGCATCCAAACGGTTCAGGGGGACTGGCTTCATTCGGGGCCCAGAATCGGCGTCTCAACTGGGGCATTGATTCAGGAGACCTGGTCCGTCCCGGGACACAATTCCATACCTATGCCCTGTATACATGCCTGTAAGCTGCCACCTGAATGGCAGTTGGCCTAAAATCATGGATGGGCCTGAAGGCAGCCCGAAAACTGGGCAGTTTAACCTAATAAAAATGTAGAACCACTGGTAGCCTGAACTTAGCCCGTAAAAAAGAGATAAATGAAGCGAATAAATACGAACAATACTGTATACTATAAAAATAGCATCTCAGCTGTTTTTAAGCAATACTCTGCCGCACTTAGAAAGAATCTCTAATAATATCTACTACATTACAGCTAGACTGTAGGGCCCGTTAGTCATTTCGTCCTTGATTCTTTGCCCTAGTCTCAGACGGCCCTCTGCGCGGTGCCCCGAAAATCGTCGTCCAGGCCGGGGCAAACTTTTGCCCGCACGGAACGAGTTCAACGGACTATTCGGATGCCTGATTACCACAGAGGCGATATTGTCAAAATAGCAGTGAAGGCGTTATGCGGCAGTCGTATTGCACGAGAATGAAGAGCTTAAAAATGCGTTTACTGCTCCCCCACGGCGACGTTTGTTGCATAAATTTTAGTTTTGCAGAAACTAAACTCAGTGGGTCGGTCATTCCTGGGGAATATTTTGGGACGGAGAGGGTTTGTTGATACGAAAGCTGGATTTTATAGGTTATAACGAGCGGAGGACAGGAGAATTGCTGGGGAAGAAGGAATACATAGTTTGTTTGTTTGTTTTATTCATACTGTATTCACTCTAATTAGATTATGACAGAGTCTAAACAACACCTTAGGAATACATAGTTGTGTAATAGTTAACGAAAATATCTCCAAGAGTTTCTGCTTTTCATATCCTCTAGAGATTGCGCGGAAACGATCAAATTGGCCGCCCAAAACCTGTTTGCCGTATCAAAATCCTAACTCCGATACAGCTGTCACCCTTTATATGCCTGTACCCCTAATGCCCTAGCGTACCTCATCTACAAATCACCCTAAACCACTCGAACACAAAAACGAGTACAACTGCTGCCCCACCAGTATCCAACGTGTCTTCAACAGCACGTTCTTCCGAGTCATGAATCAGCTTCTCCATATACTCTGCCACTTCACTCATATCCAAAACCTTCAATCAGGCCGTGTGCAACCTCAGTTGCCATGGATCAGGTAGGTGCAAGCCATCACTTAAGTAAACAACAAAGTAGACGTGTTTTCCAGAGGTGATGTGAGCAGCTGAATAGGTATACGGAATGCGACAAGTTGTATGTGCGCGGTTCATTATAAGGGAATGTTAGCGGGAAACATCTTCTCAGAAGAGCGGAGTCCGACCCGGAACTTCGTTGAACCGAAACAGCCAGTGTTCCTAAGCGGCCCGGCCGGCCGGCCGGCCTGCACGTGATTTAAAAAGTCTGCATCCGCCTGCATAAGGCTTGGTCTGGTTGATGGATGGAATACGGCAATGGCAGGGCTACGATGATTGAGTTGGATATGGTTTATGTTTCGTACTTTGGAGACTTTCTTAGTAAACAAAATATTCTGTTTAGGCTTAGTCCGCCAAGAAAAGCCTCCCGGCCGCCAAGAAAAAGCCGCCAGGCCGCCAAGAAAAGCCGCCAGGCCTGCCGGAAAGCCGCCAAGCCCGGCCCGGCCCTCATTTGAAAGCCGCCGCTAAGGCCGGCCTGGCCGCTTAGGAACATTGGTAGGCTCTTAAGTAGGCTCTTAAGTAGGGTCTTAAGCAAGATCTCAAGCGGACACTCAGCAATAGTGTACAGTACCAGTATAGCAGCGAAGACTGCAGGCAGTGAAGACTGGTATAGGTCCATTTCCGGCCACCAGCCGTATATAGTTCCATAGGCCCACGCTCACATCTCTAGGAATGGACTATAGATGACTGTAGACTGCGTGTCGTGCAGGGGTCCATGGGAAGCATGCTATGAGCTGCGCGTGTGCGCGTGTGCGTGTAGCGCAGTCTATAGTCGATTTGCACTGTTGCCGATGAACCCACACAAGGTTTTTCTTCCACAGTCACGAAATATCAGTCAATTTGGATCGTCACCAGCTGTTGCATATATGGTTTATCTCCGGTCATATGGCTTCAGTTGGGCTGATGCATAATCTCTCTAAGATGATGGTCATTCCATACTCAGCTGGAGATGCCACTCAGATGGAGAGGCCAGCGGAGTGCGCATGCATGCGTACAAGACATACAAAGACATACTCCGACTACCGCGTATATAAGCCCATGAATGTACCTGTACTTTAGAATATACAAGCTTCTAGCAATCATTTTTTCAACAGGTTATGAGCCCGGTTATTGCTACTGTCTAAATTCTCACGATCTCTTTCACGATCTCCAAAAAGAGCCTCAAGAATCCTAAACCTTGTTACCACAGCAACAGCCGCATAAACAGCACTAGAAAATCAACACCACAATCTCATCATGCTATCCTCCAAACCTGCCACCTTCAACAAGACCAGGTGGGGCGACATCCCTAAGCTCACTCATGACAACTACGACAAATGGAAAGATGACATGAGACTCATCCTGTCATCCATGAGAGCATATGCAATCGTCACCAGAGAGGATCCTGAACTGCAGCCACTTGATTTCGACCACGATGACAACTATGATGATTGGAAGGCTAAGGAAGCCCAGGCTGCATCTATATTCAGACGTTCCTGTTCCCCTGAAGTACGGCGCATTGTCAAAGGTATAAGAAATCCTCACGAGATGTGGAACACACTAGAGACCAGTCTGGACATCGCCGGATCCTATATCGGCAGACAAGATATTCTTCGCCAATTCTGTGCTTGCCAACCTAAGGAGGACGAACCACTTAAAGCATACTTAACCAAGCTTAGTAACTACCGCATACAATTGGACCATACCGACAATGCAATCACCGATCGAGATTGTCGCAAACAAATATTAACATCACTGCCATCTCAGTATGCGATGATATTAATGGTCCTAAAATATAGAAGACCCTTACCTACTACCGAAGAAGCCATGTATGACCTCCTAGAAGAAGAGACTGCAGCCAGACTCACCAAAGAACTTGGAGATGCATCCATCAGGTCCGCACTTTTCACTCAACGTGGCGGCTACCGTGGCTGAGGCCAAGGGCGAGGCCCTGGGCGTGCCGGGTGTGGTGGACGTGGTGGACGCAATGGACATGGTGGAAGCAGTGGAACCAGAGACAGCCACGAAAGTAAGTGCACCTATTGCAAAATTGACAGCCATACTACAAATGCATGCAGGAAGTGGAAATGTGCTCAAGAGGGAGGAAACAATGGAGGAAACAACGCAGGTAACGAAGAACGCATTTGCTTCCATTGCGGGCTCCCAGGTCATGTCAAAGTCGATTGCATATCCTACAAACGTATAAAGGAGTGGTGAAAAGTACAGAAAGCCACAGCTACAGCAGCCCTCGCTACGACCGGAGACTGTGATCCTTTCCGAACAACTGCCTCTGCTCTTGCCGCCAGCGTCCCCGCCGAGGCTCTGAAGTGGGTCATTAATGCCGGAGCCTCACCCCATATGTGCAATGGCCGCACCAGCTTCTCAAAGTTCAAGATGCTCACACTTCCTATAGTAATCGAACTCGGAGACAACAAATCAGTCACCACCATGCATTACGGTTTCGTTGACGTTATACAACATTATCAAGTCGAAGCTCCCCATACCCCTACTTTTCGACTTTCCCTTGAATCGATCAACCAGTTGGACTTTGGCGGGCACACGACTATATTTCAGGACCGAAAATGCTCCATAACTTCGCCATCTTCCTGCACTCTCGCTTGAAAACTAATCAATGGCATCAATATCATAGTCCCTGCAACCGAACTCTTATCAACTACCGAGCACAGGAAACAGAGAAAGGGAGACTGCTCAAGAGTACTAATCACAGAGCCCACAATCGAGCCTATAATTGCAAAGCCTACAATCGAGCCTATAATTGCAGAGCCGACAATCGAGCCTATAATCACAAAGCATACAATCGAACCTATAATCGCAATGCCTACAATCGAGCGTACAATCGCAGAGCCTTCAATCGAGCCTACAATCGAGCCTACAATCGAGCCTACAATCGAGTCATCAAGAGCACCTATCGCAGCCAAAACTAAGTCCACTCAAAAGTCTCTCACGATCTCAGAAGCAAGAATAAGGCACTGACGACTATCCCATATGAATCCTACCACGATGAAATCTCTAATTGTCGGATATACACACGATGATTCTATGTGCAAAGTGTGCATCCAAGCCAAGCACAAGCAAAGGTTCACTAAAGTGCCAGTCATGCGCACTACAAAGCCTTTTGAACTTGTCCATTTGGATGTGTGCAGCCCCTGTTCTACACCAACTTTCAGAGACAATCGATATTATATACTATTCATCGACGACTATACGAGGTACACATACGTATTGCTGCTCCGAAACAAGAAATCTGAGACCTGCACCTCTGCTTCCAAGTCATTTCTGGCTTGAGTAGACTAGATGGGATACAAGGTCAAGAATTTCAGGTGCGACAATGGACGAGGAGAATACGACAATCAGACCTTCTGATATGTCCATGCGGCTTGCAGCACAACACACAAGCCAGGTCCTCCATACGCTGACCATAAGAATGTTGTTGCCAAACGCATGATCCGTACAATCACTGAAAAGGCCCGGACAATGATGATTGACTGTCAGGCTCCCATTCAGTTCTGGGGAGAAGCAGTTAATACCGCAGTCTATCTGCATCAGAGATCACCAAATGAAGGCCTGACAAGACGTGACGGCAATGGCTTTCAAGCACCGTACAACATGCCATATGACATGCTGCATGGATTTGGACAACCTACGCACGATGACAAAGGCAACAACATATCGTATCAAGCTCCTCTCCACATCCTACGCGGATTCGGATGATATACCAGCAGACTCATACCCGAAGTTCAACGCCAAGGCAATTTCAGTCCGAGATCAAAGCCCTGCATGATGGCAGGCTACACACACGATTCATAAACTTTGTGGAGGTTATGGGACCCCCAATTCCAGAGAGTAAAAGCCCAATCAGAAGTTGTCTTCGACGAAGAAAGGAATGCACACATGTCGTGTCAGCATGAAAGCAATGAGATCGACATATTTGAATTACCAGAAGATGAGGAATATGTCGAAGAATTAGATACCAGAGATGAGCCTCTCCATCATAGTTAACCAACACAGATAGGTAGTCAACCTACGCAGATAGGTAGTCAACCTATGCAGATAGGGAGTCAACCTACGCAGATAGGTAGTCAACCTACACAGATAGGTTAGAGATGCAAATCCCAAATGGATAAACGCTCCTGATGAGGAAGCAGAAAACGCCCACAGCCGGCGCACCGGCCGAGAGGACCAGACTTCCCAGTGTTCGGCAGCAAATGCAAAAAACATCGCCCACAGCCGGCCCCTCTGCTGAGAGAATCAGACTACCCGGCGCTCGGCAGCAGCAATCAACAAATCAAGTCAAGTCCCGCCAGCAGCTCCAGCTCCAGCTCCGCCGATAGGGAGTCGTGTCACAATAAGTCAAGGTGAAACACCTGCAGAAGCATGAATGGCATCTGCAGCAGATCCATTCACCTACGCAGAAGCTATGGAAAGCCCTCAATGAGATCACTGGAAAAGAGCCATGGAGGAAGAAAGCACATTGATCCTGCTCAATAGCACCTTCTCCGCTCTTAACTCCTGGGAAGCACAGCAACTGCATGTTAAGCCAATTGGCTCTATGTGGGTTTACAAAACTAAAAACAATCCTGACAGGTCCACACGGTACAAAGCACGGCTATTCATCAAAGTATACCAACAGACGGATTTCGGTGAGACTTATGCCCCCGTTGGGAAGCTAAGTACCTTCCAATATCTCATCTCTCTCATCGGGAAATACGAAACTGGGTGGAATATGGACCATTTAGATGTAATTACTGCCTTCCTTAATCCCGAAATCGACGATGACAATATCTACATGACTCCACCAGAAGGATGGCCAGAAGGCTCCAATGCCCCAAGGATCATTGTCAGACTCAGGAAAGATCTGTATGGTCTTAAACAAGCTCCACGGATCTGGTACGACAATATCAATGCCTTTCTACCCTCACTTGGATTCACTCAATCCCTTGCCGATCCTAACATCCATCTTCGCAGTGACAGAATTCTGATCCTCCTGTATGTCGACGATATCTCCATGTCATATGCGGAGGCTGCATCGAAAGCTGCGATCGAAGTCAAAGAGATACTCTCTGGAAACACACGATAATGAAACTCGGTCAGGCACGCCAATCCCTCAGCATTCAGATACACCACGATGGTACCGGGGTCAGTCTCGGACAGAAAGCCTATATCACCACAATCCTCAGATGATTTGGCATGGAGAATTCACACAGTGTCTCGACGCACATGGATCCCTATATACAATTGGACTTGGCCGAGGATCGGGGGGAGAAGAAATTAGAAGATATCACATACTATCAAGCAGTCGTGGGATCACTAATGTACGCAGCATTTGCAACTCGGCCAAATATCTTGTATGCAGTCGCTGCTCTTGCTGAATACAATTCGCGGCAATTCACCAGTCATATGCCCGCTGCTAAGAGAGTCCTTCAGTACCTCGAATCTACAGCTGATTTTGGACTAGAACTCACCAGCAATGGCATCGGTATTGGCATCGGGACTGCCATCGACAATAGTCTTGTAGGTTACTTTGATTCCGATTGGGCCAATGACAGCGCAGACCCCAAATCCCAGGGAGGCCATGTGATTCTATCCAGCAATGGAGCAATCTCGTGGCAGTCTCGAAAGCAAAGTCTCATCGCCATGTCACCTCTTGAGGCCGAGTTCATTGCCTGCTCGGAGGCCTCTATAGAAGCGAATTGGTTACTTCATCTACAACAAGTCATTCATGGCAAAGACTAACAACCGCTACCAATCAACTTCGACAATCAGGATGCTGATACGCCTGTCACCCCAGGAATCATCATAGCTCGAACTAAACTCATCAATGTTTGCTATCACAACACTCGAGATCTGCATAGACAACGAATACTCAAATAATCTGATGTAAACAAAAACAAAAATGTGGCAGATATGCTCACGAAAGGACTTACTAAAGACAAGCGTACGAAGTTCATGAGAGCAATGGGTCAATGGTAATAGAGGCCGATTTAAGGTTGGATTTAAGATTGGATTTAAGGTTGTTTGACTTTTCTTTTGGGTGTGCGAATTTCCTTGTGTCTCTATGGATGGCCATTCTCAGGCTACGGTAGTACTCTTACCCTGCGCACTTGCCACACAGGGTTTTAAGGAGGCAACTATGGAAATTACAGTTTGTGTGCTCCTTTATTTGTTTTCTTGCTCCACAGAGCGTAGCCAGAGGGTGGAGTGTTGCATATATGGTTTATCTCCTGTCGTATGGCTTCAGTTGGGCTGATGCATAATCTCTCTACGATGATGGTCATTCCATACTCAGCTGGAGATGCCATTCAGCTGGAGATGCCAGCTGAGTGCGCATGCATGCGTACAAGACATACAAAGACATACTCCGACTACCGCGTATATAATTCCATGAATGTACCTGTACTTCAGAATATAAAAGCAGCAAGCAATCAGTAGTATTTCAACACCAGCCACTCCCACTCCACTCCTCAGTGCGACCCCCAGAAAGCCCAGAGCTGTAAGCCGATTAGCCCGCAGTGCCCTTCACCTTGTCACTCAACAATCACCTTCCTCCTTAAGCTGAAGGCTGTTGTAGCACAGCTGGGAAGGTCAGCTCAGGGTGCACTTGCAAATAAGGAATCAGGCGATGGAATGCGGAGAACACTTCGCTCAGGGGCCTAGGACACCAAAGTTGTAACAGCCAAGCAGCACCACCACCTTGGTAACGCTCGTGTATGTACAGCTGAGGATGTGGTTCAGCTCTGGGAAGAAAGAGAGAGGCTAGACAGAGAGAAAGTGACCAAAGCCAAAATGCGCCAAGAAAAGGCTGCAGCAAACGTAGTATCATCTGGAGAGGGGTTAAAGAGCTCTAAACATGTGGAAAAGAAGATCATAGGTACAAAGAAGGCACCTGTAATTGTGCTTAGTGATTGGGAGGATGAGGAAGAAGATATGGTGGGTGGAGTGGGGTGGAATGAGGAGGAGGATGGGGGGGAGGAGGACTCTGTTGTATATATTGGTGATATGCTGGACCTAGAGGATGCTGTGGAGTATGGAAAAGGGAGAGAAGGGGTTAGTAGTCAACCCCCAGTAGTGACTAGGTCAGGGAGAGTAGTGAAGACGGGTCATTTGGGTCAATAAATACCGCTCGCAGGTGGTCGGTTTCCCAGTCATGGGCGGTCACCCGGTAAAATACGTTAGAGCTTGTTGCATATATGGTTTATCTCCCAGGCCATGTCAAAGTCGACTGCGTCTCCTACAAACATATAATGGAGAGGTGGAAAGTGAACAAAGCCACTGCAACAGCAGCCCTCGCTACTACCGGAGACTGCGATCCCTTCTGACTAACCGCCTCTACTCTCACCACCGCTGCTGCCGCCACCGCGGCTCTGGAGTGGGTCATTGATTCCGGAGCGTCAAACCATATTTGCAATGACCGCGCCAGCTTCTCAACATTCAAAAAACTCTCACTTCCTATAGTAATGGAACTCGGAGACAACAATTCAGTCACTTCCACGCATTATAGTTTCGTTGACGTTATTCAAGGCTATCAAGTCGAAGCCCTCCATACTCCCACTTTTCGACTTTCCCTTCTACCAATCAACCAGTTGGATTTGGGTGGGCATACGACTCTATTTCAGGACGGAAAATGCTCCATAACTTCGCCATCTTCCTGCACTCTCACCGCAAAACTAATCAATGGCATATATATCATTGTTCCCGCAACCGCACTCTTATCGACTACCGAGAGCGGGAAAATGAGAAAGAGACACCGCTCAAGAGTAATAATCGCAGAGCCTACAATGGAGCCTACAATTGCAGAGCCTACAATTGAGCCTACAATTGCAGATCCTACAATTGAGCCTATAATCGCAGAGCCTACAATTGAGCCTACAATCCCAGAACGTGCAATCGAGCCTATAATTGCAGAGCCTACAATCGAGCCTACAATCTCAGAACCAACAATCGAGCCTACAAACGAGCCTACAATCGAGCCTACAATCGAGCCTACAATCGAGCCTACAATCGATTCATCCAAAGCTCCTATGGCAGTCAAAACTAAGTCCACTCGAAAGTCTCTCACGATCTCAGAATCACGACTATGGCACCGACCACTAGCACATATCAATACTACCACCATGAAATCTCTAATTGTCGGATATACACACGATGACTCTATGTGCACAATCTGCATCCAAGCCAAGCACAAGCAACGGTTCATTAAAGTGCCAATCAAGCGCACTAGGAAGCCCTTTGAACTTGAACATTTGGATGTATGAGGTCGCTTTCCTACACCGACCTTCGGAGACAATCGATAGTATATATTATTCATCGACGACTACACAAGGTTCACATTCGTATGGCTGCTCCCAAATATGACAGCCGAAACCTGCACCTCCGCCTACCAGTCATTTCAGGCTCGAGTAGACTCGATGGGATACGAGATCAACCAATTCCGGTGTGACAATGGACTTGGAGAATACGACATTAAAACATTCCGATATGTCCTCGCGGCTCGAGGAACAACATACGAGCCATTCCCTCCATACGCTCACCATATGAATGGTCTTGCTGAAGGCGTGATCCGTAAAATCACTGAAAAAGCCCGTGCGATGATCAGTGACTCCCAGGCCCCCATTCAGGTCTGGGGAGAAGCAGTTAATACCGCAGTCTATCTCTATCAGAGATCGCCAAATGATGGCCTGAAAAGAAGTGACGGCGATGGCTTTCAAGTACCGTACGAAATGCATACGAAATGCTGCATGGATTTGGAAAACCTACGCACAATGCCGATGGTAACAAGATATCGTATCAAGCTTCTCTCCACAACCTACGCCAATTCGGATGCTACGCCAGCAGACTCATCCCCGATGTTCAGCGCAGAGGCAAATTTGGCCCAAGATCAAAGCCCTGCATAATAGTAGGCTCCACACATGACTCAAACACATTGTGGGGGTTATGGGACCCCGAATTCCACAGAGTAAAAGCCCAATCAGAAGTCGTCTTTGATGAAGACAGGAATGCACACATGTCGTGTCAGCATGAAAGCAATGAGATCGACATATTTGAATTACCAGAAGATGCGGAATATGTCGAAGAATCAGATACCGGAGATGAGCCTTTCCGAGATAGGTAAGTGATCCAAATCTCACATGCATAAAGCTCCTGACAAGAAAGCAGAAAACGCCCACACCTGGCGCCTCCACCGAGAGGATCAGACTGCCCAGCGTTCGGCAGCAGATGCTAAAAACATGGCCCACAGCCGGCGCTTCTGCAGAGATGATCAGACTGCCCAGCATTCAGCAGCAGTTGCAGTAATCTTCGCCCACAGCCGGCGCCTCCGCAGAGAAGATCAGACTGCCCAGCGCTCGGCACCAGCAATCAAGAAATCGAGCCAAGCACCACCACCAGCTCCAGCTCCAGCTCCGCCGATAGGGAGTAATGTCGCAAGAAGTCAACTTAAAAACTCTGCAGAAGCACTAACGGCATCCGCAGCCACTGGAGATCCATACACCTATGCGGAAGCTATGGAAAGCCTTCAATGAAATCACTGGAAACGAGCCAAGGAGGAAGAAAGCACATCGATCCTGCTCAATAATACCTTCTCCGCTCCCAACTCCCGAGAAGCATGGCAACTGCAAGTTATGCTGATTTGCTCCAAGTGGGTTTACAAGAGTAAACACAATCCTGACAGGTCCACACTGTACAAAGCACGGCTAGTCATAGAAGGATATGAACAGACGGATTTCGGTGAGACTTATGCCCCCGTTGGGAAGCTAATTACCTTCCGGTATCTCACCTCTCTCATAGGGAAATACGGAACCACGTGGAATATGGACCATCTAGATGTAGTTACCACCTTCCTAAATCCCGAAATCGACGATGACGATATCTATATAACTCTACCAGAAGAATGGCCAGAAGGCTCCAATGCTCGAAGGATTATTGTCAGACTCAGGAAAGCTCTCTATGGTCTTAAACAAGCCCTGCAGTTATGGCATAACGATTTCAACGCTTTTCTACTCTCTCTTGGGTTTACTTAATCCCTTGCTGATCCTAACCTCCATCTCCGCAGTGACAACATTATGATACTTCTGTATAGCGACGATATCTCTATGTCATATCCAATGGCCGCCGCCAAAGCTGCGATCGAAGTCAATGTGAAACACTCTGAGAAATACAAGATAACGAACCTCGGTACGGCACACCAATTCCTTGCCATAGAGATTCACCGTGATGGTACCGGGGTCAGTCTCGGACAAAAAGCCAATATCACCACAATCCTCGGACGATTTGGCATGGGGCAGATTCACGGTTTCTCGACGCCCATGGATTGTAATTTACAATTGGACTTGGCCGAGGATCGGAGTGCAAAGGAATTGGAAGATATCACAGACTATCAAGCAGTCCTGGGATCAATAATGTACGCAGCACTTGCAACTCGGCCAGATATCTCGTATGCGGTCGCTGCACTTTCTCGATACAATTCGCGGCCATTCACCAGCCATATGACTGCTGCTAAAAGAGTTCTTCAGTACCTTAAATGTACAGCGAATTTTCGACTATACTTCACCGGCAATGGCATTGGCATTGGCATTGGCATTGGCATTGGCAATAGTCTGGTAGGGTACTCAGATTCCGATTGGGCCACTGACAGCGCGGACCGCAAGTCACATCGAGGCCATGTGGTTCTCGCTAGCCATGGAGCTATCTCGTGGCAGTCTCGAAAGCAAAATCCCAGCGCCATGTCAACTCTCGAAGCCGAATTCATCGCCTGCTCGGAGGCCTCTAGAGACGCGAAATGGTTACTCCAATTGCAACAGGATATTCACGGTTCCCAGAAAGACTCGCCACTGCTGCCAATCAACTGCGACAATCAGAGTGCTCTGACTCTTATCACCACGGGAATCGTCAAAACTCGAACTAAACACATCAACGTTCGCTATCACAACAGTCGAGATCTGCATAGACGACAAATAGTCAACTACTCCTACAGAAAAACAAACGAAAACATGGCAGATATACTCACGAAAGCACTTACAAAAGATAAGCATACCAAGTTCACAAAAGCAATGGGTTTTTGGTAACAAGGAGGTCGATTTAAGGTTGGATTTCAGGTTGTTTCACTTTTCTTTTGGGCAAGCGGATTTCCTTGTCTCTCTATGGATGGCCATCCTCAGGCTATGGTAGTACTCTTTCCCTGCTCAGTTGCTACGCAGGGTTTTAAGGAGGCTACTATGGGAATTACACTTTGTTTGCTTCTTTGTTTGTTTTCTTGCTCCACGGAGCGTAGCAAGAGGGGGGAGTGTTGCATATATGGTTTATCTCCCTGGCGTATGGCTTCAGTTGTATGCGGCATAATCTCTCCAAGATGATGGTCATTCCAGACTCAGCTGGAGATGCCAGACTCAGCTGGAGATGCCAGCTGAGTGCGCATGCATGCGTACGAGACATACAAGACATACTCCGAATACCGCGTGTATAAGTTCATGAACGTACCTGTACTTTAGAATATACAAGCTTCTAGCAATTAGTATTTCAACAGAGCTTGGGGGCACGAAATGGACAAGATCTGTCCAGTGGTAGTCCACTCACAGTCTCACTGGCTGTAAATCATTCCATAGGCCCATATGCAGATGTCTACAGACCTACTGTGGATGACTATAGGCTGCATCTGATGCAGGGGTCCATGTTAAGCTTGCTATGAGCTGTGTATGTGCGTATCTGAGTGCATTGCAGTCTACATCGGCAAAAGTGCAAATCGACTATAGACTGCGCTACGCGTACACGCGCAGCTCATAGCAAGCCTCTGGTGGACCCCTGTACGACGCGCAGCTTATAGTCATCTATAGTCGTCGATTCATAGAGATGTGCGCGTGAGCCTATGGACCTATATACGGTTGGCGGCCGGAGATGGACCTATACCTGTCGTTACTGACTGAAGTGATCGCTGTTATATTGGTCACACTATCGCTGCGAGTCCACTTTACAGCCCGCGGGCGCTTGAGAGCCTACTTGAGAGCATGCTTGAAAGCCTGCTTGAAAGCTGCTTGATAGCCTGCTTGATAGCCTGCTTTGGAGCCTGCTCGAGGGTGCCGAGCTTGACAAAGCCGCGCTTCGGGAGGTGTAGAGTTTTCCATGGGAAGCTTTTCGCGGTATGAAAACTCTGAGTTTGTGGAAGCTTTGGCCTATAGAAGGCTTTAAGTCTGTTAAAGCTTTGACGTTGACGTTGACGTAGCCAACCTACTTGACTAAGTGCTTTCTGTACCATGACCATGACCATGACCATGACCATGACCATGACCATCAACACCATCACCATCATCACCATCACCATCATCACCATCACCATCACCATCATCACCATCAGCCCCGGACCAAATGCGTACGTATACACCCAAAATCGACGGGAAACTGGCTACATATTCCGCAGAGAAAACTGAGTCGGAGATCTGCTCTCCCCGAGATCCAATTGTCTACTTTTCCTGCACAATCTAAGGCTGCAATTGTCAACACCATGACCTTGAGGCATCGTGAGATCTTGTCATGGTGGCCGCGCTAAAGATAAGGTTTAGACTACCATATCGACCGACGTCATGATTTCAGCCAACATACGCCGCCTGCCATCTGGCACATGCCACACGCCACACGCCACACGCCGCCCGCCGCCCGCCGAACACTGCCCGTCATACGCCACCAGCCTCTCGCCTCCCGGTGCCTGGCGTCTGCAACTCAGCAAGTCTCTGGATCGAGCATGCAGGAGCATACATGGGAGCATATATTCAAGTGAGATTGGGAGTGTCTTCCCTCTTGAGAGTGTACTTGGGAGCGTAGAGCCAAGTAGGCTAGGAGTGTACCATCGAGGGCATTTGGGAGCGTACTTGAAAGCGACTCGGAGGTGTACTTGGGAGTGTCTTGAGAGCTTACTTGGGAGCGTACAGTCAAGCAGGCTGGGAGTGTCATCAAGTGCAATAGGGAGTATACTTGAGAGCGTGCTCGGGAATGTGCTTGAGAGCGTCTTGAGAGCTTACTTGGGAGCGTACAGTCAAGCAGGCTGGGAGTGTGCCATCGAGTGCAATTGGGTGCGTTCTAGAGGGCATGCCCGGGAGTGTACTTAAGAACGTACTTGGAGGTGTACTTGGGAGCATACTCTGAATGTACTTGGGAGCATCTTGAGAGCTTACTTGGGAGCGTATAGTCAAGCAGGCTGGGAGTGTGCCATCGAGTGCAATTGGGAGTGTATTTGAGAGCATGCTCGGGAGTATGCTGGACAGCGTCTTGAGAGCTTACTTGGGAGTGTACAGTCAAGCAGGCTGGGAGTGTGCCATCGAGTGCAATTGGGTGCGTCCTTGAGAGCATGCCCGGGAGTGTACTTGGGAGCATACTGGGAGTGTACTTGGGAGCGTCTTGAGAGCGTACTTGAGACCGTAAGTCAAGCAGGCTGGGAGTGTGCCCATCGAGAGTAATTGGGAGCGTACAGTCAAGCAGGCTGGAAGTGTCAATCGAGTGCAATCAGGAGTGTGCTTCAGAGCGTACTTGGGAGCATGCAATGAAGTTCATCTGGCAGCTTGCTTTCAAGTTTGTTGTATGCAGCGTGATGTATAGTATCCAGCGCACAAAATCGCATGCGTATCATAGTAATCTAATCACCCCATAGGTCCATAGGACCCCATAGTGCCACGCATCAAATATGCTATGAGTTACCGTCCCAAAAACAGCTTCTCTATGAGTTACGCGTCGCGTAAGGTCATTTTTCCCGGTGTATAGTCAATTTGCACTTTTGCCGATGTTGTTGTTTGAGGAGAACATGTTTCCTATTGTCTTAGTTGTGAGATTCAAAAATGTATCTCATTAGCAAGAAGTCAAGACCTGGATTCCCGCAGGTTACCATCAAGAAAGATGTTTACCGTGAGTGCTTCAGCTCCCAAATGTCATTTGTTAATTGCTTTGCGATTCACAGGATTAATTTCGTTGAGCAGAGTAGATGGGTTAGGTTTTCAGCAGTAATTGATCTTTGTGTTCCGATTGGCTCATCCTAGCTGCAGTTTCACATGTCGAGGGACGGTATTAAAGATCACACAACTAAAATCGTGAACACCAACTAGGGTCGGGAGTTGCAGCGATTGTTTCTAGACCAACAAATAGCTGCTGAAGAATCCGTCATATTTGGGAGTGGCAATACGTTTAATGCTTTTTGGACACAACTCCTGGAAATGTGCACCGCGGTGGACTTCGCCAGAATCAATAGTGAGTGGTAATATCTTTCTGATCCAGACTCAACTCCTCAGACTGCGTACTTACATCTGAATTCTTAATCCTATACTACTCGCTTAGATCAGGTAGACATCACGTTGTGTGCGTTGGAAGTAGACATTTTCCACTGAGAAGTTGATGCACAGATACTAAATTAATTCTTCATTAATACGCCATAACGGAAAATTTGAGGACAGTGAGAAATATACTGTGTTGGTGAAGATGGAATGTACCCATCAAACCTTCGTGACGATGTGTTGCGATGAGGAACGCACAATAAGAATTCGTGTACACCCATGACAACATAGGTTGCGATCGTGGCGTAAATTTAAGATGCGATTAGCTGGCAGGAGAAATTTAACTCCCACAAGCGCGTTGCTGGCCCCAAAGCACAAATGAAAGCCGCACACATCGAAGCTAACAATTGACAGCATGCACCTTGGGGTATCGCACCAATGAATTCTGTCGGATCGGCAGACAGACGTGGTACTCGGCACCATTAGTGTCGGGATGCCAGTGTATTGACAGAAAGCGGCACAGAAAAGCAACGCAGATCGCAAATTGCTGGCAGGGTGGGCTGTCAATTTGGCATTCATTTTATTTTCGCTGTTGGTCCTTGACATATTAATCAGCCACCGACAGCAAACAGAATTTCGAAATATCTCCTTTTACGATAGTTAAAAGGCGGACGATACCGACAGTGATACCGACAGCAATACCGACACTGAGTGAGTGCTACCCGAACCAACGGCTGACTTGTGATTCAAAGTGACCCTAGAAGTCTAGCGCAGTAAGATCCTTTACTGCTCTCTCTAGAAAGCTGCTTAATCGATAACAAAATTAAGACTAATTCTTAAGTACCTAGAAAAAATGAGTCACATTTCTGGCAGCCTTACAATATGCGTCCTCACTTACCTCCGACCGGCTTTCGCACTACCGATCAACGAAACGGAACCCTCTTGGGTTCCCGAACCCAAAGGCCGAGGGACATTAGGCCTGGTGCTTCCCTGTCTCATTACCCTCGCACTATGTGTATGGACAACAATCCACGTCAACGTCAACCCGGAGCCAACTAAAAGACGAATGTTTGCATTCAAGGTCGCCTGGCTACTACTTGGTGCATTCGCTCCTGAGATAGTCCTCTGGTGTTCTTTGAGTCAATATTGGGAGGCTTGCGCAATCAGAACTAGGGTCCTCGAGATTCGCATAAAACGATATAACTGGTTACCGCCACCATGTACTTCTATTTGGCATCGGCTGTGGGTTGCTCTGTTTGAAATATTTCCTAAAAGTAACTCAAACGACAGCCCAGCATACACAGCCCAGGATGCAGCTACCACCAAGGATACCTCCAGAGAGAGCCCGCCTACACGCCTACACAACTTTGGGATGGAGTCAGCCTTCTTTGTTTTAATGGGAGGATATGTTTTATATCCTGTTGAATCTGACTGCCTACCGGTGACGTTGACACCAGAGGGTTTCATCCAACTCTACGAAGCACAGCGGATCTCAGAAGATGATCTGGACCCGAGTCTCATCATCGATAAGACCAAGGCGGATGGCCTAGCCAAATTGATCGTCTGCCTACAGGCCCTCGTAAGACTACTGCCACATTCACCCATCTCTCTCTATGTATTGTTCGACTATAACAATACTAATTTGTGCTAACTTCCTCAGTGGTTTGTGCTTCAAGGAATTGGGCGCCTCGCCAAATCCCTTCCAATCCCACTCATTGAGCTGCATACGATCATGCATGTTATCTGTGCAGTACCAATGTACGGCTTTTGGTGGTACAAACCACTCGATGTCAGGTTCCCGTTGTTTTTGAATATCCAATATTCTAACGAAGAGCTACATCCACCCCATGCCACTTCCGAACAATATGATGATTGGAGACAGAACAAATCTTCGGATCTACCAGTCGGAGAGCATGCGAAGCCTCCTGCCCATGAATCTTCTCCGAGGCCCCCAGATCACCTCGTGTTCGGGTCTGATGTGATCCTAGGGGTACGCTCGCAGGTAGAGCTCAAGTTTGATCAGTGTAGCAGTATACCCCCAGAGTACAAATCACCATTACCTCCACTTACGTGCAACGCACCCGGAAAGCGCTGGGACCGGATGTTTCGAAACGCCATGGCTGACCTGCGTCACTGCAACATCCTTGTCCCTCTTTCTCTTGTGTTGGGTTCATACATCGAGTGGCATCGTACCTTCCAACTACGGCCGACATCTGGCGGAGATCCTCATACCAAACAACAACTCGCCACAGTCTGGGAGCAAGTGAAAGGCCCTAGTCCGGTCATTGCACATCAGCAGCTATGTGTCCGGGCACGGATGATTGCACCACGTGGCCATATACGTAGCCGTAATGAACCCAAAGGAGGTACATGGATACTTGTTCTCCTTTCAATGTTGTACGGTGGAATGCATGCTGTGGCCTGGAATTCACATCTACCAACTACGGCAGAACGATCGCTCTGGAGAATTTCTTCTATTGTTGCAGGGTCCTGTGTTCCGACTTGCTTGCTGTTGTGGCATTGTACTCGATCGCTTGGCAATTGGCTAGAGAATGTAGGTCAGAGGCTACAACAACGAAGCATGCTATGGCCTGCCCCGCAGAAAAGGATCGGTTACCGTTTAGGTAATTTCTTAGAGGTTAACGGAGTAGAGATGGTCATCATACCTGCGGTTATATTTGTAATCACCGCGGCGGTCGCTTTCTTTCTTGGGAGAATCTTCCTGCTGGTGGAATCGTTTCTCAGTCTACGTAGTCTTCCTAAGGGTTCGTTCGATACAGTTTCGTGGAGCAGCTATTGGGCACACCTCTAGCCAGTCTTTCCTGTTACAAGATATTGAAGCCGTTGAGTTTTACCGCAAGTTTCTTACGTATTACCCCGTTTCCTATCTGCATCCTCATAGTCATTACCATTTCATTATTGCGTTAAATGCATCTATATTCTATTTCCTACATTTCTTGATATCTGCTTCATTCGGGAATCGGGAGTGGTGGTAATAGTTTTTGCCGCGTCGGAGCGAGTGTCCTGGGAGAAATCAAGCTCGTATTAAAGTACTTTTATACTGTATTGCTAAGGACCGAAAACACTGATACTTTCCATCGGTGTGGTCTCGACAGCTCCCCACTACTCCCCCCCTAGCTGATCCCCCATCCCGACTTATTGAATTGAGTTCCGGAAACTCTCGTGGCGGGGGTTTCGCCACAATTCTGAATCTTGTCTAGATTCCGGAAACAAGTGCTCGTACCTATCTATACATCTAAGGGCTTCGCCACTTCCCATACCATCGTCTACACCACACAACCAATGTAAGCCATTGGCAAGTGATCTTGGATGACCTGCTCCAAACATTACTGTACCGATATATGAACTGCAAACGATCTTGTGAGCATGGCCAACTGAACGTCTAACCGGGTTATAACGGGCGTTTCTGCAGAATCCACCGTGATAGCGTAATGCTACTACTGGTTGCAGCTGTTGTATTATGGAGAGAAGAACCGTGTGCGTGTGTATAGACTATGCCACTATGGTATAAAGAGAACAGACAAGGGGAGAAAGACAAGATATATAAAAGAGAATTGTGCGCCTGGTGCTTTGCTATCAGCACCGCTTACACTCAGCGCGTATCACGTTGATATATGCAATAGAGGTCGAGGAGAGATACAAGCGATATTCGATGTGAGCTGGGAACCCAGCAAATCGTTCGTTGGAGGTCAAGCCTACCTTGATGCGAAGTGCTTTACACTGTCATGTCCATTGTGTTCCTTACTCGCGACTAACGTTCTGCATACAATCAGGGATTTCAATTGCGGGGGGATGTGTATTCTAAATCATTCAGAAAGTGTCGGAATGGGTGAGGTGGCTCGGTTTGGTAGAGTACGATACAAAGTATTGCTTCATACCGCCCAGCTTGACCTTTTTGCAGGTGTGTTTCCGAATGATCAATTGTAACACCTCTGGCATTCTTCCCTCTAGCCATACTAGACTAAAGTACTTATAACCTTCATAAGCCTAAAAGGGGTGACAGGGAGAATTCTCTCCCATGATGCCACCTAAGTGCCCATAAATGTGAATTTGGAAAGTGTTACAACTTAGGCAGAATTTTGCATGAAATTTTTTTGAATGGGTAAGACCTAGTACCAGTTCAAAATAAATTAGGACAACTGAACACATCAACAGATGGAACATCAGGTGAATAGCTATATGATGGATTATTGTGAGTATGGTACTCAGCAATCAAATAATAGGGTACCCACTACGGATAATTATAAAACTATTAAATTATACTCTGGAGTCAAATCAAATATGGAGGCTGCCAAGTAAGTATATTGTAATGTATTACAAAGAACACAATCCTTTCAAGTTTATGAAATTAAAATTATCATTCATATAAGCACACTACATGATTCTTTTTAAATTCTGAAAAGGGGAAATTGATTACCATGTGGTGTCATGAGAATTGTATGGCAGTGCAAACCCACAGTTAGGCTGCAACTCCATATTGGAATTGGTATTGGCTTGCATTGTGCCTGTTTAAGCAAAGTTTGTTTATTGCACTGCATACTGTTGACACTATCCTGAAATGCCTTTCAACTTCATTAACAATACAGGTCTAAGTCATCAGCCTTAGAAGATTGACAGTATGTCATTGCATATGAATACTTTGTGTTAAGACACCTCAATCATTTCCACCTGGATACCATTACATTGTTTTAAAACGATTATCTTTCAACTGTGTCCTATTAGCAACACTTGTTACTTTCTTGTCATTCTGAGTTGATCAACTCTATGTCACATCTTACTGATATTATCCTTCCTGACTCATTCATCAGCTTCATCTGGAAATTGTCATGTTATTCCACAACTATTGTGTCTCCACTGTGTCCAACTGGTAACACTTGTAACTTCGCTTCCATTTTTCTAAGCATCTTGCTGTTCAATTTCACATAACATTCAATCATAATGAACCAAGGTCAATAGTTCGGACCTTATGGATTGCAATGAGAATGCTGAAGTGAATGTTGATGTGACATTTATTGTCAACATCTTCAAATACTTATACAAATTATACTGCAAGGGACTTAACAATATACCATTCACGATTACAAAATTCAACACGCAGCATACCAATAAAACCATGGGATTTGTCAATACCTGCAATGTCAGAGGTTCACGGGCTGCTTTGAACTAGTTCCGATTTGAAATCTCCAAGATGAATCCTGCATTGATGTTGCTGACTGTTCACTTACCTGAGTAAAACTCCAATTGAATATCTAAAAGGAGTGCCACTGCTTTGACAGCATCGAAACTACTGAGATATTTCACCTGTCCAACAGCTGTACAGTTTCTACTCCTCAAATACACCAAAATCTATAGAAAGTATAAGCATAATTCCTGGCTCATGTGTCAAATTCCAAGTCCAATCAATTGTAAGAATGATGATCATCCGATTTCAACATCACTGAAATAGTCTCTGCCTCGGTGGGTGAATAGATTCTCAACAGTATGATCTTTAGTTCACTATGCAAAGGTGAGATTTTCTACTTATCACCACTGCTGGTATATATTGCAGCATACTGCTAATATGAGCTCTACAACAATAATAATATTGCTGTCACCTAAAACACAATTCAGGAAGCCGCAACACTGTTAGGTTTGTTTGTTAACATTGACAAATCAGAAAATCATTTGCCAGAAGCTATAACATTCTAGTATGCCCCTTATCATTTTCACATTCATTATATGCAACCTATACGTGACATACCAGCTGCAGCATTGGAACTGTGGGAACAATACAACATTGAGAATTTGGCAAACAATACAGGGTGATTTACCACTTCTGATCAAGCATACTTGATAGCAATGAGATATGTCAAACATCTGCTCACTTCTCACGATTCAAATTTATGAAACATCATGTTTTCTGACTCCTGGCCACTAATACACAAACTTAACATTAAATGAAAGACATTCATTCTCAAGAGTGACATCTCATTGCATACTGTGCACAATAGGACATTATAGAAATATCCTCAACAACAAGCTGCCATTTATGATCTGTTGACTGAAATGTTTTGGGCTTCACCAGCATAGAGAGCTCCATTCGTGCAGCAATGCAGACTGTGGCATACTCAATTTTACTTCTGCCATTTGCCCAACAAGATGATTTGCGAACAACTTACCATATAGTGTATTAATCACCCGCACTCTGCATGACAGCAAGTCAAATACAACCAACAGCTGCCTTCGTATTTGGAACACCTTTGGTTCAGTTGTGCACATTGATCCATCTCTGATCTGGTTATAGACAAATGTAGAGATCAATTTCGACTGGCAGTTCTACATTATTCTTGATGCCAAATGTGGTCCATTTCTCTCTTCTATGGTTGTTAATCTCTGTGATGAACTGCCAATGGCATAACGATGTACTTTGAAATGCAGGTATGAAGTTTGACAGGAGATTATATCAAAAGATGAACATTTTGATGATAAGCTATTTGATGGGATATGTGACTTGGATACAACACCTGCCATTGTTTGTGTTGTTGGCAAAGCTGAGCGTATTGATACTCTGATTCTCGCATTCCTTATTTCATCATCTTTCTGTATCCAGAATTTGAACTACACTGTCTACATTTCTCCAGACCAGTAATATGCCAGAATAGATGACCAATTGGGTACGTGATCTGTAACCCAAGATGAATTTGAATTATCTTGTAGACCTTTTACTCAATGTTGATATCATAGAAGACACCCTTCAGAGTCTCTACCCACCAGACATGTTAGCTGGTCCAGCGCAATGCACATAGAATTCTGTCTTGCATCTCCCCAACTCCAATGTCAATATGTTCAATGAATGTATACTTGAATGCCTAGCTAGAAAACCAATCACACCTTGTGCCCATACCACTACGTTACCAGAGTAATAACCTACAGCCTGTTACGCCTTTGGTGTTATAAGTATATTTCAAGAATCATACTGCATCAGCAAAATTTATTTTAGTCACTGTAAGCTTCCAGCAGTGTCTGAGAGGATGTGGGGTGTAAACTTAGATGCGTCAAGTTCAGGAGGGTATCAGACCCTAGGAAGGCATTCCTGGCAGCCTTCAGAGTAACGGGGAGTACCGGCGACAAGCCTGGGAGCGCCGACAATAAGCCTGGGAGCACCTGGGAGCGCCGGCGACATGTCTGGGAGCACCTTGAATCACCGTAGCGCTGTCTGCGAAAAACATCATCTTGTTTGGGATCCGTGCTGGTGCGCCTGGTAATCATAGCTACTACTTATCATTCAACGATTTTTAAAATTCATGTATTCAGTTTGTATTCTCATCTATGTATCTATGCATCTATGTATAAAGCTACCCATCTATACACTGTATATCTGGACTGGCTACAGGCGGTGCTTCAGAGCAATTCGTGGTCTGCCTGAAATGACGATCGAGTGTACTCAGAGATACACTCCGAGGCCGTTGTGGCGGAAATCCCGGATCAGGAGATCGCACTGCAGCTTCCGTAGGAAGCTACGAAAATGGAGGTTTCGTTTCGAGGAGCGTAGGGAGGGA
>Ga0307515_10006483_pt1 | contig 23413 bp, 12 predicted proteins | sample 17_EM_MG_FD_194513 | JGI IMG/M metagenome (GOLD analysis project Ga0307515, IMG submission 194513) | Populus trichocarpa ectomycorrhiza microbial communities from riparian zone in the Pacific Northwest, United States - 17_EM | ecosystem: Host-associated > Plants > Roots > Unclassified | place... | reverse complement strand
TGTTATCGATAATCCCAACGAGGGCACGTCATAACAGGCTATGCGAGACTGAATGATGATAGATGGATGGCTGCTCACAGGTGGCAAGCTGGACAGATTGGTGGATCAGTTCATTGAATAATCTCTAGTTCACCCATGTAGTCTAACCTGGAGTGGCCACTACCATAGTGCGATGCACCACGTCTTTCTGGGACATTGCTTTCAGCTTGAAAGGCACCACCTCGGAGCGAGCGAAAGCGCACTCCCGTGCACAGAGTTGCCTTTCTCACTGTTTCTTGGGATGGGGGCTCCTCCACGCCTGAACTCCGTTCATAGAAAGACCTGTCCTGAAAGTTCTACCCACAGGACAACGCGAACGCTATAATGTTGACTTACCCTACCCGGTGCACCATCCACAACAACCACAAAGTGACCAAGGACAGTTCCAGTCCAAGGTTTCCATGGAACTGCGAGCTACTTCCGCGGGTTGGGAGTTCTACACGTATATTGATATAGAGCAGCGAAGGATTTGAACTTGGGTGGATAGGTGTGTACAATGGGAGGTGTGAATCGATGGGGTAGGCACCTTATAAAGAAATTTAGATGTGATACCATCGGCGACGTTCACGATTCGATCACGTACCGCCTAGTCGTTGACCTGCTCGTACGCCCATCTCTCCTGCTGTCCACTAGCACGAGAGACTTTTACTCTTGTGGGACCCAAGGAAGGAACCCGTCATCTCCAGCGAATGGTATCAACGAGCTTCCTTCGCATTGTGGAGGACGTTTGCAAGCCTGATACAGAGCTTCGAGGACCGCAGGGAGAGTCCAAGAAAGGTGCAAAATCCGACGCGAGGTCGATGTGAAGGCGCAGACGGACGGCAGGACCGACAGGCGAGTGTGAAGGACGACAACGCTGGGGAGACGTAATCGGTGGGATTGTGGGACGCGTAGTTGGCGAGGTATTCATGGTGTGCGATGGCAATGTCGGAGGAGATTGCACTGGTCAAGGATTGGATAGTGGATAGAAAGTGTGTTGGGCTGTTGTGAAGGGAAGAACAGCGAGGAGGGCACCCACAGCGGGATGGGGACGGAGCTGGGGACGGAATGTGTGCTTGCGAGACCGAGAGCAGGATGTGGCGGTATTGATCACAGAGTGGAGCAGGATAGATGATCTTCGGTTAAACGAGTGCTACCGGAAGGATTCGTTTCACTGTTCGGCGAAGTAAGCAAACCAGTTTGTACTGTCCAACTCACCGTGAGCCCCGAACGAGAAACCAGACAGCTCGCCACAGCACATGGGCATGAGGGGTCGATAAAGGGTCGAGCATGGAAAAAGATCACTCTACATCGGATTGTAAATCGAGTGGTTCTGCGTATTGATACGATGATCGATGACAATTAACTCGGCCGCATTCGAAATAATGGATTCTGAGAATGTCCGTGACATGTGTGACAAGAACAACCCTGGGATGTTCCAACAAAGGTCTCAAGTACAGACCACCAGACGAATTCCCTGGTTGCTCTGGAGCGAATAGGTTCAAAAACGACAGTTGAGGCTGGAATGCCCATTGTTCACCCACCAAACACAGATTCACCCACTTCGATTTGCCCTCTTTTCAATCGATGCTCAACCCACTGCCCAAGCCTCCAGAAAATCTCTACCCCATCTCCTTCTCTTGAGCCCACCCTTTTCTCCAAAACGCCTTCTCCACCCGCTTTCTTCAGCCATCACGCATACGACCTATCACGGCAGCAACACTACAGGAGCGCACAGCCCTTTTTTTTCGTCTCGCTCCTAACGCGCACCCTACTCATCAAGTGTCCTTCTCGACGAACCGTGCTTCTCTCCCGGCACGGAAACAGCAACCCCACTAACATTACAGGGCGCTGAGGACTCCATGGCTTAGGGACAATGGTATCGATATCCTTGTCCTCCCTCTTCTTCGTCACCGGATAATCAAACTCTGCTGTGTTGCAGCACAGAATCTGCGCCGAGCCTTAAACGGGACTGCACAGCAGCAAACAACAAATGGCGAGGTAGCACTCTGAGCAGAGGGATGTCGTACGTACTCTTCTTGGCGACGTGCTTCCTCTACTCACTTTGAGTTCGGCGACGGATTTCTCAGGAAAACGTTGCACCACCAAGACAACAGACGTGTGTCGTGGACCCCGAATTGAAACATGTGAGGTGGGCGATTAAACCAAATTCCGTCGAGTTTCAGTGCATTCTGCTCAAGCTAGCAGTGGAGATCGCGAGCCCCACAAGAGGATCGTAATGTCACCCTACATCAAGATGGGTAGTGGATATCAGGACAAGACTACTGGACGCCCGGTGAGACTACTGCTGCGTTGACCGGAAGTGGCGAGAGTACAGAGCGGGTCACATCGTCTGCATCTCGAGGACGGTGGCAAACGGCTACTGTGTCACCCACCGCACCGGTTAGGAATGTTCACTTCTGACGGGTACAGCCTGCCTGACGATGCGAATCTTAGTGGCGCGTGTGCCGCTACCCTTCCAACAATGCGGGCCCCGATACACGGATATCGGCTAGAGCAACTCCTAAGGGCCCAGCATTGGCCTCATTAAAATAGAGACCGGACCTATAATATTACGGCTGCGACGAGAAAGACACATGGTGACTGTCCCTTTTGGGACTGTTGCGAATATTGAGACGGCGTTGCGTCGACCATGAAGCGCACAAAAATCGTCTCATTCTCCAGATGGTCTTATAGGTGTTCGGTAGCACTAGAGGTGCGTTCCAATCTTGTTCATTCGCAATCTGCATACTCGGACGAGCCGTGATCAAGCGCCCCATATATGAGCTATGTCTGGTGGCTCACCGTGCGCAAAATAGATATAAATTTACACTCATATCTCCGTATTCACTCTAAAAAACACGATACGGGCACCAATAACCAGCTGCTGTTGGGGACAGCCTGTAGGCCATCTTACGGACGGGCGCCTTGTGCATGCGGATATGACGCTGTGCTTCGCCAATGACTGAGGCGGCGGAACTCTCGTACTAGACAGCAGGTGAGCTCATGCTTGGAGGACGCTACATTCGAAGCCTTTGAATTGACGATGTGAACGATGTTGACAGGCGCGGTTTGTTTGTAGTATTCGCTCCCCATCCGTGGTGGGTAAAAACACCAGTTTTGTATAATCACAGATGGGCATTGCGAGTCTAGCGTGTCGAGCGCGCGCTCATCGTGGGTGCAATGCGTCAAGCTTCTCCTCACACTCATTCCTGCAGGTTTTGATTACCGCTGGTGAGAAGAGTTTGTGTGCTGATATTAGGTTCGGACACCTCAACTCAACACTTTGGGGCTAAGTATCAGGAGCGGTGCTGCCTATTTTCAGGCAATGCTCGATCGAAAACCACGTGAATGCTATCATGACCCACAATCGAAGGTGGATAACCGCTCCTCGTCTGAGCCAGCGGCATATTATACTGGCATGGATCGTCTCTGGCTTGAATCAGTCTCGAGATACGCACGGCAGAGGGACTGCAAACAGGACACTCCCCTTAATGCATATCATCTTAGCCCTCACTGCACAATTACCCATAATCTCATGATACACTGTACATCATAGCGTCTACCAAAGGAAGCTAAGCGGTACGAGAAGCAGGGCGCACGGCCCTCGCGGATTGGCGATAGCGTACCGAATTTGGTGTTAGAAGGCGAGGTGACTATAGGGTCAGTGACGCACTGGAGAGGTGCACGCAGGTTAGTTCAGTGAGTCGGCGTGTAGACGAACTGGTTAGTGATTGTGTACACAGCTAAGTGAAAATGAAATGAACATCTCTTGGAAGAGCGAGTATATACTATTCATACCCCTAACAATCGAAGGCTGCATAGGTGTGGCATAGCGTGGAAGGAGCCCTATCTACATGGGAGAAGCTGTGGTCCACAAATCATATCAGATTCAATCCCTGTGTCGCGCAAGCTAAATAGCTAAGCTGAATGGCCGAGCATCTCCATCCAGAACAATGACTTCCATAACAAAACTTCCATGGCCCCCAATAAGCTCAATCTTGCTTCCAAGCTCAAAGTCAAACAAAGTAAACTCCTCCAGTGGAAACCCACACGCGGTATGCAGAGTGACAACCTTTTTGAAAATAGGCATCAGTTCCAGTTGCCGTTTGAAATCACACTCTTCAATGAGTAGGCTCTTCAACATAGGGCAAAGAACTTCGGATACCTGACCCTCGTTATGCGACTGCACAAATGCAGCGGTTTCATTCGGAGGCATTAGAACAAATTTCCCAAAGAATTCTGCGGCCAGACCCGAACCATTTCCAACAATCAAGCTTTTCAGCGCTGGTAAGCATCGAAGGGCTTGAATCAGATCTGCCTGTTGATGCCATCCATGCACATGTAGGAGCTTCAATCCTGACAGGTTTGCATTCACTGCAATATGCTTTTCCCAAATCATATCGAATTCTGGATGATTGAATGATGTGCCCAATTCACAGATCTGTGGAATTTGGAAGGTAGCAAGCAGGGTGAGGTCATCCACATCCAATCTTGTGCAAACTGGCAGTTGTGTGACCTGTGCGTGGCTCAGGTTGGGACCTTCCCCGTATAAGAACATCCTGCACCTCTCAAGCTTATGGAAGGTCTGACCAGCCAAAAATGAAGGGTGAATATTTTCTGCTGTAAGGACCCTGAGTGTGCGAAAAAGAGGCAAACTAGGAGGTGGTGCAGTTGGCAATATATCTTGCTTGTTTCCAACTCTCAATTCGACAAGATTATGGAGAGTTGAAAGACAGCCAATGGAAAGCCTATTACGTGCCACAAGATATTCTGCCTCCTTGAAGGGAACCTCCAATGACGTTGACTCGTACTCCTCAAACTGTTCTAAGGGAATTATGCCATATGGGCTTGGAATCCCAATTACATATATTATACCATCATCATCTGTGACATCACAGATGCTCTCTACAGGCCCCTCAACCTTCCACAGCTCTGGATCAACCCACAACAAAAGGGTAAACCCGGCTGGATCGCGTGATGATACGATGTCACTAAAGACTGGGATGAGTCCCTTTCTCTCAGCACCCCGAAGCCATCTCCCATAGTACACGCCAAGTTCTGTCAATTGCGCACAGAGTGGTAGCGTTGGCAGTGCAGCCATTTCACATGGACTACCTGGATTGGACCTTATAGCAACAAATCTCTGAAAGAACGTTTCGCTCAGTGCATGGGGGCTAGCAAGTCTCAGGGACAACCGGACCAAGGCTGGCAAAAGGCGCAGGGCAAGATCCAGCAGCTGTTCACTGCATTGCACTTCAAGATCTAGCCAGCCTAGACTCTGTGCACTGGCAAAAACCGTGGGGCATATAGCGACAAACTGAGGATTCCCCCTTCTGACATTCCACTGCCCACTTGTCACCTTCAGCCAAGCAAGTGGAGGGTGATGAAAATGCCTAAGGGAATTAAGGTCATTGGAGTCATATTCAAGATATTCACAAACAAGCATGGTAACAGGCTGGACACATATGGCATCAATATGGTGAGGGAATGTAATAGAACAGCTCAAGAGAGCAGGGAAAACCTTGCCTGCCATCCATTGGACAGAAACAGATTTCAGTACCAGCTTGGTAAGGGTCTGGATAAGAGGAAGGGAGACATCAGGTGGATAGATTGGGAGGTAGAGACACTGGGCATGAAAGTACTCCAGTCTCCGGAGGTGTGGAAGGATATCTGCAGGGATCTCCATCCGCCTCGACAGTGTGATTGTGAGAGCTGTGAGAGAGAAGAAGTAGTGAGGGCAGGTTGGTTGCGCAAGGTAGAGTACAGCTCTAGAGTCAGAAAGAGCTAATTTAGTAAGGCATGGAAGGGGAGTTGTAGTGATTGCAGTCATGAGCGGCTCAAGGAAGCTTCCAAGATCACAGTATTCGCCTATGATAATGCCTCTAAGGCTGTCCAAAGGTTTCACAGTAGTGTCTGGTGCGTTGTATTCTCCAGGTGGTGGAAATGAACGGAGGTTCAGAAATTGCCATCTGGATGCGGCCTGACAGGCAACCATGAGGGATGCATGAAAGTCATCATAATTGAAATCCTCCCCATCGTCCTCGTCCTCGTTATCCACATCAACAATCACCGCAAAGGGGGTCTTTCTCCGCTGTATGAATGCCTGAACTACTTCCTTCTTTGTTGCCCCTCGAATCCAAAGTCGAGACGTGATGCCTGGCGTTGAAATCATAATAGCATACCAGCGTTGGCACACAAGCTCCAAGGTCTTTTTATCCACTAACCGGTCCAGTAATACGAGCAGAAATATTTCAGAGAGTATTTCCACTGGAATGAGGTGGATTTTCGCAGGGGGTAGTAACGGATGAGCCGAACCCGAAGAAGCTGAGGACATTGGCAGACGGAGTATGAAAGGTTTCCGCGAGTTAGGCTATTTAGCTCGAAAGGACAGGGGAGCTGGGAAGAGCGAGGGAGTGCACAACCGGTACTCGTACTCATTTCATATAATGCAGCCATTGTGTGGCCCAGTAAATGATTCGGCGCTTCTGCGATCGGCCGTGTCTTCCGACAGAGACCTGACTGGACGATGTTCATATTTACTCGACAGAGTCCTGTCAGGTGGATTGGACATTTGACATTTTTACTCGCCTCATTCACACATCCCTTCTCGTTTCGGACGGGCAGCCCGCCTCAATCTCACATGGTGGCAGCCAGCAGTGAAACGGGAATGACACTCAGTGTCCCAATGATTTACATTGCACATAATGAGGGCAGGGTTTCCGAAACAGAGCAGATTATCTGCGAGTCGTCTCGCTGGTCACATCGATCAGGAACGTTGCTGATCGAACCATGACGGACGGCTGGCTCGCTACCTGCGAACTGGACAGATTAGCGCCCAGTTCGCTGAATAAACCCCAGCACACCCCACGTAGTCTAACGAGGATCATAGTCCCATGCACCGCAGATTTCTGGTTCATTGCTTAAGGGGGTGAGCGAAGGCGCATTCGAGCACACGCGGTTGCCTTATACCTTGCCTTCTGACACACAGTTCCATGGGATGGGGCTTCTCCGCGCCCGAACTTCATTCACAGAAAAGCCTGTCCCACCCACCAGAACAACGCGAACGCTACGACGTCGACCTACCCTTCCCACCACACCCTCCATAACAACCATAACATGAACAAGAGTAGTTCCAGTCCAACGCTTCCACGGAATTGCGAGCTACTTCCGCGCTTTGGGAGTTCAGCACGGATATAGCAGTGCATAGCATGGCCAAGGTTTCTGCCTTGGCCGAGGAATGCGTACAATGGAAAGTGTGCACCAGCGGGCCCTTCGATTGCTTGAAGAATATGTGCTTGAGTCCCGGCTGACCGCTCGGGGTGATGTAGACATCTGGGTAATCCTTATAAAGAAGATTCATATATGTGATTCTATCGGCGACGTCCACGATTCGATCACGTACTGCCTACTTGTTGACCCGCTCGTACACCCATCTCTCCTGTGGTCCACTAGTACGAGTGACCTTTTACTCTTGTGGGCTTTTGGAAGGAATAGTCAGACGACGGTGATGACAATCTCCCGACCACGATGGCCTAGCTGGGGGTGCATCACGATCTCACTATCAGGTTAACGCCGTCAGTTCAGAAGTGAGGTAGAAGCATCGTGCATTTACTCAAGGCGTCTCTGGCGCATAGCCCTCCCTCCACACGTCATAGACGATGATGAGGGCATACGAGCCTCTTGAGGAGCCGTAGAGGGAATCACGAGGCGAGTCTGGATGTGGGGCATGATGGACGTGCCGACGTAGGACGATGGGCGCGCAAGGAAGACAATCCCTTGGGTGATTAACGGCAATGTTGTGGGAAATGTCGTTGCGCTTAGAATACAGCATTCGCGCCGCGGTGCGAGCGACGAAGATGTCTGGTTTTCTGGGCGGACTGCGTCTACGGAGGACGGGTAGGGACTGTACGAAGGATGGGATAGCGGACATAGATCTACTGGCACTGCAAGGGAAGAAACAGTAAGCACGGGACCATCCTGAAGGGTCAGCGTGACGGACCTGGGACGGAATATGCGCTTGTGGAAGCAAGACGGGGCGAATGAGCTGGAAGGATTCGCTGGTATTCTTCATCCGTTGCATTAGGTGGTGAACGACATCAATACAGCCGCAGTATCAGGAGCTGTGACAAGAAACGGCCAGAGTGATAATCGTAGATGGGCAGAGCAGCAAGGGCTCGTCTCGCGTGCTGTGAACCAAGTGGTTCGTGGTCTTGTTTGTGTTTACACGCCCTGGTTGGGTAGCCACAGCGATGATAATCGGATGTGATGGATCCCGACGATGGTACAGCGAGGTTGGTGAAGGTGGTCGTTGAACTCGTACATGAAACGGTCTGTCGTGGCATTCTGCGAGTGTCTATTGTACGTAGAGGGACCAGGTCGTTAGGAGAGTTGCGTTCGTCGGGCGAAGCGGAGGTCAAAACCCGGTCATGCATCGGAGGTCATCCGGAAGGACATTATCTAATGTCGACTTTTATGTCGCTGTGAGCGAGTTCGTGTAACTCTGAGTAGTCGAACAGCTATTTGCATTGCACCCATCGACCACCTTTGGGCCGCAAACGCAGGCGATATCCCGGGCAGAGCGCTGAGGCTTGTACCTACGTCCCACATTCCGACACTGACTTCCTTGAACATTTGTATATCAATGCAATAGGCTCATTATCCAACGTGGCGCATCGTTGGTCGACGGCTGTACGACGAGGACAAGAAAGATAGTCGTTGTACCTGCCTTTGTCTTCTTAATCGTAACTGCCCAATACGTCTTTTACTCCCAACGGTTATCCTAAACGCTGGGCGGCCCCGATGAACACTGGCAGTATCAACCCCACCCTTTTTTCGGTGCCGCACTCGCTACTACACCGACGCACGCAATTCTTCCGGTTCGCCTTTTGTATATTCGGTGCTCATCGCACTTCACGAACCTCTCAATAATGCTTCAATCCACTTCCTTCTCTTGAGCAAAGGCTTTTCTCCAAAACGCACGCTCCACTCGCTTTCTTCGGCCATCAATCACGCATACAACCTATCGCGGTAGCAGCACTATAGAAGCATACGGTCCGTTCTGTTTTCCCGTCTCGCTCCTAACGCGCACCTTTCTCATTAAGTGTCCTTCTTGACGAACCTTGCTTCTCTCCCGGCACAGAAACGGCAATCCCAGGGCGCTGAGGACCGCATGGCCTAGGGACAATGGTATCGATTTCTTTGTTACTGCTCTTCTTCGTCACCGGATTATCGGAGGCTTCTGCACAGAACCTGCGCCGAACCTTGAACGGGACTGTACAGCAAACAATGAACGGCGAGGGAACACTCTGAGCAAAGGGATATCGTACATACTTTTCTTGGCCACATGCTTCCTCTGCTCCCTTCGAGTGCGGCGACGGATTTCTCGGGAGTAACGTTGCGCCACCAAGAGAACAGACGTGTGTCGGGGAGCCCGAATTGAAACATGTGAGTTGGCCAGTTGAACCAAATTCTGTCGAGTTTCACGCATTCTGCTTGCGCTAGCAGTGGAGATCGCGAGCCCTACAAGAGGGTCGTAGTGTCACCCTACATCGAAATAGGTAGTGGTCGTCAGAACAAGGCAACTGTACTTCCGGCGAGATTACTGCTGCGTTGACCCGGAAGCAGCGAGAGTACAGAGTGGGTCACATCGTCTGGATCTCGAGGACGGTGGCAAGCGGCTACTGTATCGTCTACCGCACCAGTTAAGAATGTTCACTTCTGACGGGTTTCGCCTGCCTGACGACATGAATCTTGGTGGCGCGTCTGCCGTTACACCTATCCGACACTGTGCACCTGAGAACCCCGATACACGGATATCATCTAGAGCAACTTCTGAGGGCCCAGCATCGGCTTCATTGAAATAGAAACCGGACCTACAATATTACGGCTGCGACGAGAGAGACGCATGATGACGGCCCCTTTTTAGGACTCGGCAGGATGTGGCATTCATCCTGAGGATATAGAGAGCGGCGAATCCTACAGCTATGAAAGGAGTATGACGGACGCCTGGCTGTTCCAAATATTGAGAGGGCGTTGCGTCCCCATGAAGCGCACAAAAATTCTTCATCATTCTCCAGATGATCTTATAGGTGTTCTGTAGCGCTAGAGGTGCGTTCCAATCTTGTTCGTTCGCATTCTGCATACTCGGACGAGCCGTGATCAGGCGCAGTCACGTTTGGAGCCCATGTAAGAGCTATGTCTGATGGCTCACTGTACGCAAAATAAATATAAATTACGCTCATATTTCCGCACTCACCCTACAAAACACAAAACGGGCAGAATGAGTGAGGGGAAGAAATACGCGCCTGCTGTGGGCGAGCAGCCTGCATGTCACCGGATAGAGCCTTATGCTTGTGGAGAGGACGCTGTGCTCTGCCAGTGACTGAGGTAGAGGGGCCCGCATTCTAGACAGCATGTGAGCTCATATCATGCCGCGAGGACGCTACTTTCGGCGCCCTTTGAATTGGCGAGGTGGACGATCCTGATAGACGCGGTTTGTAGTATTCGCTCCTCATACGTAGTGGGTTACAATAGAAGGCCGCATAGGTGTGGCATAGCGTGGAAGGAGCCCTATATACTTGGGAGATCGAAATTATGGTCCACAAATCATATCAAATTCAAGCCCTGTGTCGCTCAAGCTGAATATCTAATCTAAATGGCTCAGCATCCCCATCCAGAACAATGGTTTCCATCACAAAACTCCCATGGCCCGCAACGAGCTCAGTCTTTCTTCCAAAGAAAAAGTCAAACAAAGTAAACTCCTCCAGGGGAGACCCACACGCGGTACGCAGAGTGACAACCTGTTTAAAAAGAGGCATCAGCTCCAGTTGCAGTTTTAAATCCCACCCCTCAATGAGCAAACTCCTCAACATAGGGCAGAGAACTGCAGATATTTGACCCTCGTCATGTGACTGTATCGATACAGCGGTTTCATTGAGATGCATCGGGACAAATTCCGCACAGAAGTCTGCATCTAGATCTGAACCATTTCCAATAATCAAGCTTTTCAGCGCTGGTAAGCATCGAAGGGCTTGAATCAGATCTGCCTGTTGATACCATTCATACACATGCAGGAGCTCCAATCCTGACAAATTCACATTTACCGCAATACACGTTTCCCAGATCATGTGGAATTCCGGATGATCAAATGATGCACCCAGTTCACAGATCTGTGGAAGGTTGAAGGTAGCAAGCAGGGTGAGGTCATCCACATCCAGTGTTGTGCAGACTGGCATATGTGTGACTCGGCCCTCGCTCAGGTTGGGACCTTCCCCATGTAAGGACATTCTGCACCTCTCAAGCTTGTGGAAGGTCTGACCAGCCAAGAACGAAGGGTGTATGTTTTTTGCTACAAGGATCCTGAGTGTGCGAAAAAGAGGCAAATTAGGAGGTGGTGCAGTTAGCAATATATCTCGCTCATCTCCAACCCTCAATTCCACAAGATTATAGAGAGTTGAGAGACAGCCAATGGAAAGCCGATGACGTGCCACAAGATATTCTGCCTCCTTGAAGGGAACCTCCGTTAACGACATTAAAGACGATCTCTCAAACCACTGTAAGGGAATCATGCCATATGGGCTTGAAACCCCAATTACGGATATATTTTCATCATCTGCAACATCACGGGTGCTCTCTACAAGCTCCTGAACCCCCCAGCACTGTATAAGCTCATCAAAGGTCAAAAGGAGGTCAAAAACCTGCTCTGAAGAGCGTGATGATACGATGTCGCTAAAGACTGGGATGAGTCCTTTTTTCTCAGGACCCCTCAGCCACCTCCTATAGTGCACGTGAAGTGTTGTCAATTTCGCACAGAGTGGTAGCCTTGGAAGCGCAGCTATTTCGCATGGTCCACCTGCATTGGACCTTGCAGCAACAAATCCCTGGAAGAATGTTTCACTCAATGCATGGGGGCTAGCAAGTCCCAGCCACAATACGTGCAGGGCTGACAAATGGCGCAGGGCGAGAACCAGCAGCTGTTCACTGCATTGCACATCAAGATCTAGCACGGATAGAGTCTGTGCACTGGCAAAAACTGTGGGGCATATAGCGACAAACTGAGGATTCCCCCTTCTGACATTCCACTGCCCACTGCTCACCGTCAGCGCAGCAAGTGGAGGGTGATGAAAATGCCTAAGAGGATCAAGGTCATTGGAGTCATATACAAGGTCGGTGCAAGCAAGCATGGTAACAGGCTGGGCACATATGGCCTCAATATGGTGAGGGAATGTGATAGAACACCTCCAGAGAGCAGGGAAAACCTTGCCCGCCATCCATTGGACAGAAACAGATTTTAGTGCCAGCCAGCGGAGGGTCTGGATAAGAGGAAGGGAGGTATCAGGTGAATAAATTGGGAGGTAGAGATTCTGGGCATCAAAGTTCTCGAGTCTCCGGAGGTGTGTAAGGATATTTGCAGGGCTCTCCATCCTCCTCGACAGCTTGATTGCGAGAGTTGTGAGAGAGCAGAAGTAGTGCAGGTAGATTGGTTGCACAAGGTAGAGTACGGCTCTACGGTCAGAAAGGTCCAAATGAGTAAGGTGTGGAAGGGCAGTTGTAGTGATTGTAGTCATGAGTGGCTCAAAGAAGTTTCCAAGATCACAGTGTTCGCTCATGATGAAGCCTCTAAGGCTTTCCAAAGGTTGCATAATGGTCTCTGGTGCGTTGTATTCTCCAGGTGGTGGAAATGAACGGAGGTTCAGAATTTGCCATCTGGGTGAGGCCTGGCAGGCAACCATGAAGGATGCATGAAAGTCATCAGAATTGAAATCCTCCCCATCTCGCTTGTTATTCACATCAACAATCACCTCAAAGCGGGTCTTTCTCGGTTGTATGAACGCCTGAACTGCTTCCTTCTTTGTTGCCCTCCGAATCCATAGTCGAGATGTGACGCCTGGCATTAAAAGCATAATAGCACGCCAGCGCTGGCACACAAGCTCCAAGATCTCTTGAGTCCCTGGCTCATCATCATCATCATCATCATCATCATCATCTAGTAGTACGAGCATAAATATTTCAGAGAGTATTTCCACTGGAATGAGGTGGGCTTTCCCAGGGGGTAGTAACGGATGAACCGAACCCGAAGAAGTTGAGGACATTGCGTATATATGAGAGGTCTCCGTGAGCTAGGCAAGCTCGAGAGGACAGGGGAGCTGGGAAGAGCGAGGGAGTGCACAGCTGGTACTCGTACTCATTCATATAATGCAGCTGTTATGTGGCCCCGTAAATGGTTCGGCGCTTCTGCGATCGATCGGCCGTGTCTTCCGACAGAGACTGGACTGGACGATGTATATATTTACTCGACAGGTTCCTGTCAGACATTTGTTATATTTACCTGACTCATTCACACGTCCCTTCTCGTCTCGGACCGGCAGCCCGCCTCGATCTCACATGGTGCGGTGGCAGCCAATAGTGAAACGAGAATGACACTCAGCGTCCCAATGATTTACATTGCACATAATGACGGCAGGGTTTCCTACATAGTGCAGATTATCTGCGAGTCGTCTCGCTGGTCACATCGATCAGGTAACTTGCTGAACCATGACGGACGGACGGCTCGCTACCTGCGAGCTGGACAGATTGGCGCCCAGTTCGCTGAATAAACCCCAGTACGCCCCACGTAGTTTAACCAGGATCATAGTCCCATGCACCGCAGATTTCTGGTCATTGCTTACGGCCTGAAGGGAGTGAGCGAAGGCACATTCGAGCACACAGTGTTGCCTGATATCTCGCCTTCATACAGTTCCATGGGATGGAGGCTCCTCCGCGCCCGAACTTCATTCACAGAGAACTCTGTCCCGGAATGTCTACTCACAGAACAACGCGAATGCTACGACCTCGACCTACCCTTCCCGCTGCACCCTCCATAACAACCACAACATGAACAAGAGTAGTTCCAGTCCAAGCCTCCCACGGAATTGCGAGCTACTTCCGCGCATTGGGAGTTCAGCCCGGAGATAGCAGTCCATAGCATGGCCAAGGATTCTGCCTTGGGCGAGGAATGCGTACAATGGAAAGTGTGCACCGGCGGGCCCTTCGATTGCTTGAAGAATACGTGCTTGTGTCTCGGCTGACCGCTCGGGGTGATGTAGACATCTGGGTAATCCTTATAAAGAAGATTCATATATGTGATTCTACCGGCGACGTCCACGATTCGATCACGTACTGCCTACTTGTTGACCCGCTTGTACACCCATCCCTCCTGTGGTCCACTAGTACGGGTGACCTTTTACTCTTGTGGGCTTTTGGAAGGAATACTCGGACGACGGTGATGACAATCTCCCGACCACGATGGCCTAGCTGGGGGTGCATCACGATTTCTCTACCAGGGTTGCCGTCAGTTCAGAAGTGAGGTAGAAGCGTCGTGCATTTACTCAGTGCGTCTCTGGCGCATAGCCCTCCCTCCACACGTCACAGACGGTGATGAGGGTACAGGAGCCTCCTGAGGAGCCGTAGAGGGAACCTCGGGGCGAGTCTGGATGTAGGGCATGATGGACGTGCCGACGTAGGACGATAGGCGCGCGAGGAAGACAATCCCTGGGGTGATTAACGGCAGCGTTGTGGGAAATGTCGTTGCGCTTAGAATACAGCGTTCGCGCCGCGGTGCGAGCGACGAAGATGTCTGGTTTTCTGGGCGGGCTGCGTCTACGGAGGACAGGTAGGGGCTGCACGAAGGATGGGATAGCGGATATAGATCTACTGGCACTGCAAGCGAAGAAACAGTAAGCACGGGACCATCCTGAAGGGTCAGCGTGACGAACCTGGGGACGGAATATGCGCTTGTGGAAGCAAGACGGGGCGAATGAGCAGGAAGGATCCGCTGGTCTTTTTCATCTGTTGCATTAGGTGGTGAACGACATCAATACAGCCGCAGTATCAGGAGCTGTGACCAGAAACGGCCAGAGTGATAATCGTGGATGGGCAGAGCAGCAAGGGCTCGTCTCGCGTGCTGTGAACCAAGTGGTTCGTTGTCTTGTTTGTGTTTACGCGCCCTGGTTGGGTAGCCACAGCGACGATAATCGGATGTGATGGATCCCGACGATGGTACAGCGAGGTTGGTGAAGGTGGTCGTTGAACTCGGACATGAAACGATCTGTCGTGGGCATTCTGCGAGTGGTTGTTGTACGTAGAGGGACCAGGCTGCTAGGAGAGTTGCGTTTGTCGGGCGAAGCGGAGGTCAAAACCCAATCATCCATCGGAGGTCACCGGGAAAGACGTTGATGACGATTTTTATGTCACTATGAGTGAATGCGTGTATTTCTGAGTAGTCGAAGAGCTATTTGCAACGCACCCAGCGACCACCTTTTGGGCTACAAACGCAGGCGATATTCAACTGGCCATTGTTCATCTCTTCCGGTTCGCCTTCCGTGTAATTAGTGCTCGTCGCACTTCCCAAGCCTCTACATACTGCTCCATCGATCTTCGATCCACCTCCCTTTCTTGAGCACACACTTTACGCCAAACCGCTCGCTTTTCTATTCGCGTTCTTCGGCTATCACGCATTCAGCCCATCGCAGCAGCAGCACTACCGGAGCACACTCCAATTTTTTCCCGCCTCACTCCTAACGTACACCTTTCTCATCAAGTGTCCTTCTCGACGAACCGTGGTTCTCTCCCGGCACAGAAACTGCGCTGAACCTTGAACGGGACTGCACAACAAACAACGAACGGCCAGGTAACACTCCAAGTAGAGGGACGCCGTGCACAGTCTTCTTGACGACGTGCTTCATCTGCTACCTTCAAGTTCAGCGACGGATTTCTCGGGAGTGGCGTTGCACCACCATGAGAGCAGACGTATTTCAGGACCCTCGAATTGAAAAGTGTGAGTCGGCCAGTTGAACCAAACTTCCGTAGAGTTTCAGTGCATTCTGCCTACGCTAGCAGTGGAGAACGCGAGCCTCACAAGAGGGCAGTAATGTCACCCTGCATCTAAATAGGCAGCAATTATCAGAACGTGACAACTGGGTGTCCGGTGGGGCTACTGCTGCGTTGACGCGAAATCGGCGAGAGTACAGGAGTCGCATCGTCTGGATCTCGAAGATGGCGGCAAAAGGCTACTGCATCATCCACTGCACCAGTTACGAATGTTCACTTTTGACGGGTACAGCCTGCCTGACGACGTGAAGCTTAGTGGTGCGTGTGCTGTTATATCCTGCCGACACTGCGCACCTGCGGAGCACGATACACGGATATAAGCCAGAGCAACTTCTGAGGGCCTAGCATTGGCTCCATTGAAAATAGCGACCGGACCTACAGTATTGGGGCTGCGACGAGAGAGACACATGATGACGCTCCCTCTTCAGGACGCGATAGGGTGTGACATTTATCGTGAGGACATAGAGGGCGGTGAAGCCGACTGCTGCGAAATGAAGACGACGCACGCCGGGCCGGTACGAACATACAGACGGAGTTGCGACCCCGTAGAGTGCACAGAATTTTTCATCATTCTCCAGGTGATCTTATAGGCCTTCGATGGCGTTAAAGGTGCGTTCCAATCTTGTTCGCTCGCAATCTGCACATTCGGACGAGCCGTGATCAGGTGAAGTCGCGTTTGGAGCCCATATTTGAGCTATGTCTGGTGGCTCACCGTGCGCAGAATAGATATAAATTAATGCGCATAGTTTTACATTCACTCTACAGCTGTATTCACTCTACAAAACACAATACGGGCAGCGTGAGGTGAGGGGCGGCAATAAGCGGCTGCTGTGGGCGGGCGGCGGACAACCTGTAGGCCATCCTACGGACGCCTTGTGCTTGCGGATATGACGCTGTGCTCCTCCAATAACTGAGGTCGCGGAACTCTCGTACTAGACAGCAGGTGAGCTTATGCTGGGAGGACGCTACATTCGAATTGACGATGTGAACGATCTCGATAGGCGTAGTTTGTTTGTAGTGCTCGCTCCCTATCCGTGGTGGGTAAAAATGCCACATTTTATAATCACAGATGGACATTGCGAGTCTAGCATGTTGGTCGCTCACCGTGGGTGCAATGCTTCAAGTCTCTCCTAATATTACTCATTTCTGCTGGTGACAAGGTTTGTGCGCCTCTGAACTGATATTGGGTTCGGACACCTCAACTCAACGCTTTGAGGTTAAGTATCAGGAACGATACTGCCTATTCTCGGGCAGTGCTCGACCGAAAACAACTTGAATGCTATCGTGACCCACAACCGAAGAAGGTGGATAACCGTTCCTCGTCCGAGATAGTGACATTTTATGCTGGTGTAAATTGCGTCCCGCTCGAGATGCGAACGACAGAGGGACTGCCAATAGGACACTCCTCTTAGTTTTCGTCGTCTTAGCCATATCTGCATAATTATACATAATGTCATCATACTCCATGAGGCTCCGTACATCGTAGGGCCGGGAGCTAAGCGACACGGGGAGCAGGGCGCACCATCCTCACGGACTAGCGATACAGTACCGAATTAGGTGTTGGAGAGTGAGCTAGCATGAGGTGGCTATAGGGTCAGCGACGCACCGGCGATGTGCATGCAGAGTGAGTTCAATGAAACAGTGTACAGACACTTCGGTTAGTGATTGTGTACACAGCTAAGTAATATGCAATACCCCTTGTGAACATTTCTTGGCAAAACCAGTATCCTCTGTTCATACCCCTGACAAAAAAACCGCATATGTGTGGCATGGCGTGGAAGGAGCCCTATCTACATGGGAAAAGTTGTTCCACAAATCATATCAGATTAGGACCTGTGTCGCTCAATCTAGATGTCTAATCTGAATCGTTTGGCACCCCGACCCAAAACCATGGTGTTCACTACAAAACTCCCCTGGCTCCCGATAAGCCTAGTCTTTCTTCCAAGTGCAAAATCAAACAAAGTAAATCTCCTCAAGGGCGACCCCCACACAGCACGCAGAGTGACAACCTGTCTGAAAACAGGTATCAGTTCTGGTCGCTGTGTGAGATCACACTCCTCAATGAGTAAGCTCCTCAACATAGGGAAAAAAACTCCGGATACATGACCCTCATCACGTGACTGCATCATTGCAGCAGTTTCATCAGGAGGCGTTCGGACAAACTCCCAAAAGAAGTCTGCATCTAGATCTGAACTGCTTCCAACTATCAAGCTTTTCAGCGCTGGTAAGCATCGAAGGACTTGAATCAGATCTGCCTGTTGATACCACCCATACACATGCAGGAGCTCCAATCCTGACAAATCCACATTTACTGCAATAGACATTTCCCAGATCATGTTGAATTCCGGATGATCAAATGATGCCCCAAGTTCACAGATCTGTGGAAGCTTAAATGTAGCAAGCAGGGTGAGGTCATTTACGTCTAGTGTGGTGCAGACTGGCATATGTGTGACTTGGCCCTGGCTCAGGTTGGGATCTACGCCATGTAAGGACACTCTGCACCTCTCAAGCTTATGGAAAGTCTGACCAGCCAAAAATGAAGGGCGGATATTTTCTGCTGTAAAGACCCTGAGTGTGCGAAAAAGAGGCAAATTAGGAGGTGGTGCAGTTGGCAATATATCTTGCTTATCTCCAACTCTCAATTCCACAAGATTATGGAGAGTTGAGAGACAGCCAATGGAAAGCCGATGACGTGCCACAAGATATTCTGCCTCCTTGAAGGGAACCCTCAGTAATGACGACCTCCTATGACATTCGAAGGGAACTATGCCATATGGACTTGAAATTCCAATTACGGATTTGTCGTCATCATCTGTAACATCGCAGATGCTCTCTGTAGGCCTCTGAACCTCCCAGTGCTCTGGACCAACCCCCAGGCGAAGAGTAAACCAGCCTGGATCGCGTGATGATACGATGTCACCAAAGACTGGGATGAGTCCCTTTCTCTCAGCACCCCGAAGCCATCTCCTATAGCGCACGTCAAGCGCTACCAATTCCGCACAGAACGGTAGCCTTGGCAGTGCAGCCTTTTCACATGGGCTACCTGCATTGGACCTTGTATCAACAAATCCCTGGAAGAATGTTTTGCTCAGTGCATGGGGGCTAGCAAGTCTCAGGTACAACCCATCCAAGGCTGGCAATTGGCGCAGGGCAAGAGCTAGCAGCTGTTCACTACATTGCACTTCAAGATCCAGCTCGGATAGACTCTGTGCACTGGCAAAAATCATAGGGCACATAGCGACAAACTGAGGATCCCCCCTTTGGACATTCCACTGCCCACTTGTCACCGTCAGCCCATCAAGTGGAGGGAGATGAAAATGCCTAAGTGGATCAAGGTCATTGCAGTCATATGCAAGAGAGGTGCAAGCAAGCATGGTAACAGGCCGGACACATATGGCATCACTATGGTGGGGGTATGTAATAGAACACCTCTTGAGTGCAGGGAAAACCTTGCCTGCCATCCATTGGACAGAAACAGATTTTAGTGTCAGCGAGTGGAGGGTCTGGATAAGAGGAAGGGAGGCATCAGGTGGATAAATTGGGAGGTAGAGACGCTGGGCATCAAGTCTCTCGAGTCTCTGGAGGTGTGGAAGGATATCTGTAGGGCTCTCCATCTTCCTCGACAGTTTGATTGTGAGAGTCGTGAGAGAGAAGAAGTAGTGAAGACAGGTTGGTTGCACAAGGTAGAGTACAGCTCTAGAGTCAGAAAGAACCAATTTAGTAAGGCGTGGAAGGGCAGTTGTAGTGATTGCAGTCATGAGCGGCTCAAGGAAGCTTCCAAGATCACAGTGTTCGCCCATCATGAAGCCTATAAGATTTTCCAAAGGTTTCACAGTAGTGTCTGGTGCATTGTATTCTCCAGGTGGTGGAAATGAACAGAGGTTCAGAAATTGCCATCTGGATGCGGCCTGACAGGCAACCATGAGGGATGCATGAAAGTCATCAGCATTGAAATCCTCCCCATCTCCCTCGTGATTCACATCAACGATCACCGCAAAGCGGGTCTTTCTCCGTATGAACGCCTGAACTGCTTCCTTCTTTGTTGCCCTTCGAATCCACAGTCGAGACGTGATGCCTGGCGTTGAAATCACAATAGCATGCCAGCGTCGGCATACAAGCTCCAAGCACTCTTTATCCCACCAATCTCGTATTACGAGCAGAAATATTTCAGAGAGTATTTCCACTGGAATGAGGTGGGTTTTCCCAGGAGGTAGTAGTGGATGAACCAAACCCGAAGTCGTTGAGGACATTGACAGACGGCGCGGAGTATGAGAAGTTTCCGCAAGTTAGGCTAGCTTGAGAGGACAAGGGAGCTGGAAAGAGCGAGGGAGTGCACAACCGGTACTCGTACTCATTCATATAATGCAGCTGTTATGTGGCGCAGCAAATGGTTCGGCGCTTCTGCGATCGGCCGTGTCTTCCGACAGAGACTGGACTGGACGAAGTACATATTTTCTCGACAGGATATGTACCCTACTCATTCACACGCCCCGTCTCATCTCGGACCAGCAGCCCGCCTCAATCTCACATGGTGGCAGCCAGCAGTGAAGCGTGAAATGACATCCAGTGCCCCAATGATTTACATTGCACATAATAAGGGCAGAGTTTGCTTCATAGTGCAGGTTATCTGTGAGTCATCTAGCTGGTCACATCGATCAGGTACGTTGCTGTCCCATGACGGACGGACGGCGAGCTACCTGCGAGCTGGACAGATTGGCGCCCGGATCGCTGAATAAATCGCAGTACACCCCACGTAGTCTAACGAGGATCATAGTCCCATGCACCGCAGATTTCTGCTCATTGCTTACCGCCTGATGGGAGTGAGCGAAGGCGCATTCGAGCACACAGTGTTGCCTGATATCTCGCCTTCATACAGTTCCATGGATGGGGGCTTCTCCGCGCCCGAACTTCATTCACAAGAAACCCGTCCTGGAATGTCTACCCACAGAACAATGCGAACGCTATGACGTCGACCTACCCTTCCCGCTACACCCTCCAGAACAACCACAACATGAACAAGCGTAGTTCCAGTCCAAGGTTTCCACGGAATTGCGAGCTACTTCCGCGCATTGGGAGTTCAGCACGGATACAGCAGTACATAGCATGGCCAAGGATTCTGCCTTGGGCGAGGGATGCGTACAAGGGAAAGTACGCACCGGCGGGCGCTTCGATTAAGACGTGCTTGTGTGTTGGTTGATCGCTCCGGGTGATGTAGACACCTGGGTAATCCTTATAAAAAGATTCATAGATATGAGTTTATCGGCGACGTCCACGATTCGATCACGTACTGCCTTCTCGTTGGCCCGCTTGTATGCGCATCTCTTGTGCGGCCCACTAGCATGGGAGAGATTGTACTCTTGTAGAGATTACGGAAGGAATGCTCAGACAATGGTGATGACAATCTCCCGACCACGACGACTTAGCTGGATGTCTATCACGATCTCTATCAGGATTAACGCCGTGAATCCAGACGTGAGGTAAACGCACCATGCATTTACTCAAGGCATCTCCGGCGCATAGCCCTCCCTTCACACATCAAAGACGAAGACGAGGGAACATGAACCTCTTGAGAAGCCGTAGAGGGAATCATGGGGCGAGCCTGGATCTAGGGCATCGTGGACGTGCCGACGTAGGACGATGGGCGAGAGGAAGACAATCCATTGGGTGATAAGTGGCGGCGTTGTGGAAATGTCGTTGCGCTTAGGATACAGCGTTCGCGGCGCGGTCCGAGCGACGAAGATTTCTAGCTGTCTGGGCGGGCTGTGTCTACGGAGGATGGAATAGCGGATATAGGTCTACTGGCACTGCAATAGTAAGCACGGGACCACTCTGAAGGGTAAGCATGACGGACTTGCGGACGGAATCTGCGCTTGTGGAAGCAAGGCGGGGCGAATGAGCTGGAAAGACTCACTGGCTTTCTTCACCTGTTGCATTAGGTGGTGAACGACATCAATGCACCCGCAGTATCAGGAGCTGTAACAAGAAACGGCCAGGGTGACTATCGTGGATGGGCAGAGCAGCAAGGGCTCATCTCGCATCCTGTGAATCTAGTGGTTTGTTGTCTTGTTTGTGTCTACGCGCCTTGGTTGGGTAGCCACAGCGATGATAATCGGATGTGATGGATCCCGACGATGGTACAGCGAGGTCGGTGAAGGTGGTCGTTGAACTCGGACATGAAACGGCCTGACGTGGACATTCTGCGAGTGTCTATTGTACGTAGAGGGACCAGGTCGCTAGGAGAGTTGCATTTGTCGGGCGAAGCGGAGGTCAAAACCCGGTCATCCATCGGAGGTCGTCCGGAAAGACATTGATGACGACTTTTATGTCGCTATGAGCGAGTGTGTGTAATTCTGAGTAGTCGAACAGCTATTTGCAATGCACCCATCGACCACCTTTTGGGCTACAAACGCAGGCGATATTCAACTGGCCATTGTTCATCTCTTCCGGTTCGCCTTCCGTGTAATTAGTGCTCGTCGCACTTCCCAAGCCTCTACATACTGCTCCATCGATCTTCGATCCACCTCCCTTTCTTGAGCACACACTTTACGCCAAACCGCTCGCTTTTCTATTCGCGTTCTTCGGCTATCACGCATTCAGCCCATCGCAGCAGCAGCACTACCGGAGCACACTCCAATTTTTTCCCGCCTCACTCCTAACGTACACCTTTCTCATCAAGTGTCCTTCTCGACGAACCGTGGTTCTCTCCCGGCACAGAAACCGCGCCGCACCTTGAACGGGACTGCACAACAAACAGCGAACGGCCAGGTAACACTCCGAGTAGAGGGACGCCGTACACACTCTTTTTGACGACGTGCTTCATCTGCTACCTTCAAGTTCAGCGACGGATTTCTCGGGAGTGGCGTTGCACCACCATGAGAGCAGATGTGTTTCGGGAACCTCGAATTGAAACGTGTGAGTTGGCCAGTTGAACCAAACCTCCGTAGATTTTCAGTGCATTCTGCCTACGCTAGCAGTGGAGAACGCGAGCCCCACAGGAGGGCAGTAATGTCACCCTGCGTCGAAATGGGCAGAAATTATCAGAATGTGACAACTGGGTGTCCGGTGGGGCTACTGTTGCGTTGAAGCGAAAGCGGCGAGAGTACAGGGGTCGCATCGCCTGGGTCTCGAAGATGGCGGCAAAGACTACTGTATCACCCACTGCACCAGTTACGAATGTTCACTTTTGACGGGTACAGCCTGCCTGATGACGTGAATCTTAGTGGTGAGTGTGCCGTTATATCCTGCCGACACTGCGCACCTGCGGAGCACGCTACACGGATATAAGCCAGAGCAACCTCTGAGGGCCTAGCACTGGTTCCATTGAAAATAGCGACCGGACCTACAATATTGGGGCTTCGACGAGAGAGACACATGATGACGGTCACTCTTCAGAACTCCATAGGGTGTGACATTTATCGTGAGGACATAGAGGGCGGTGAAGCCGACTGCTGCGAAATGAAGACGACGGACGCTGGGCCGGTACGAACATACAGACGGAGTTGCGACCCCGCAGAGCCCACAAAAT
>Ga0307515_10006482_pt1 | contig 23415 bp, 12 predicted proteins | sample 17_EM_MG_FD_194513 | JGI IMG/M metagenome (GOLD analysis project Ga0307515, IMG submission 194513) | Populus trichocarpa ectomycorrhiza microbial communities from riparian zone in the Pacific Northwest, United States - 17_EM | ecosystem: Host-associated > Plants > Roots > Unclassified | place... | reverse complement strand
ACATGAGGATATACTTTACATTGTAATTTTATATCCTCAAATATTAAAGTCTATAATTAATTTTAATATTTTATTTTTGTCAATTTATTTAATTTAATACCTGGAATATACATTACATTGTAAAATTATACCCCAAATATTAATTAAACAAATTAATTTTGGTGGTGTTTTTGAAATTTTGGTCAAATCCTAATGGATAATTATAAACTTGTTATTATACCTATTAATTGATTTTTGTATTTTTCAAAATATGATAAAAATTCATTTTTTTTATATAAAATATTCATGAAAACTTTTAGAATTTGGTCATATGCACACAAATAAAAATATATTTTTGTATTTTCTTTATAAATAATTTTGAATTTTTTTAGAATTTTTAGAAATCATTTGGGATTTGTGTGGCAAAATAAAAAAATAGCAAAGAAAACTATCAAAAAATTCATTGACTTTGTGATTTAGAAATCATTTGGGATTTGTGTGTTGACATGACATAAAAGATGTTTTGATACTGTATTGATGTTAACTAAGGATATGTTATTGATATTAGTAGACTTTATTAACAGAACATAAGAGATATTCTAATACTTAGTTAATTGTGTTGATATTAACTAAGGATATGTTATCAGTATTAGTGGACCATGCTGACAAATATATATATATAAAACTTCTTGAACCATGTTAATGGTAACTAAGGAAGTGTTGTCAACATTAATCGATTGTGTTGATAAAACATAAGAGATGTTCTGATACTTAGTTAATTGTGTTGATGTTAACTAAGGATATGTTGTCGATATTAGTTGAACATGCTAACAAAACATTAAAAAAAAGTTCTGATATTTATTTAACCATGTAGATGGTAACTAAGGATGTGTTATCAATATTAATCGACTGTGTTAACAAAATATAAAAGATGTTTTAATACTTTACTTAAATATATGCAAATCAAACATTTTTTATGTTAAATTCATCCGTGCATCTATTATATCAAGTATATAATTAACTAATGGAAAGAAAAATTAGAATTGATATAAATGACTATGAGTGAACCGCGAAAAATTTAATGGACTAATAAATAACTGATAGTATGTCTGAGACATCTATGTGAAATTTATAAAAAGATATTTTAAACAAGATATAACGGGATAATTTTTGGATAGGGCCTCGTATAAAAAGACTCTGCTGAAATTTTATCAAATCCAAAAAATCTTTTAAATATTTTGTTTAAATATATTATGAAATATTAAATAGATGTTGCTAAGAAAAAAGTTCCATGGAGTAAAATTTGGTAGGGTTGTGGATGCAAATCGAGCACTGAAATATGTGAAATATCACAATGTAATAATACATATGCTAACTCATCTTCCCTCTAATACAGAAAACATGTAGAAAGTTTGAAAAATAATCTAATAAAAACATGATAATAAATAACTGGTAATAAAAAGAATAGAAGAATTATTTAAAATAAAAATGTTCAATGAAACGAAACATATAAGTTCACGTGGAAGGAAATGGGACGGTATAAAAAAGATATTGGATTTGGTTATATATATATATATATATATATATGACCCTCATTTCTTGAGAAAAGGATATTGACTTTTATGTTCCATGGAGTAAAATTTATGAATTTAAAAGAGATTGATGGTAAATAATATACATTAGAGGATGAACAGAACGGGGGCAGGTGCAGGTTTGGTGAGCAAACAATAATGATTCGTGCAACCCCTCGTGTTAGGACAAAGATTACACTGTAATGAAAATAATTGTGAGACTCTAGCACTTGATGTGGCCAAATTAGATGAAAAATATATATAAAAAATGAAATAATTTTGTGTGATATTGTTTTGTCGAGGACGAATAACCCTAGTGGTGTCAATTTATTGAGAGGAGAGAAGATGATAAGAACCAATCAAATCTTAATTATTATTATTAATTTTAATTATCACTCTTTTCAAATAAGTCTTGATCATGATCATGAGTAACTTATGATCTCAAAAAAGTCAACAAAACTTTTAGTTGGTCATGTGCGCCAAACTATACCATGCCTGCCGCCTGGTTGTAGTCAATTTTTTATTTAAAGCCTATATAGTTTCTTACTTTTGAGAAATTATAAGCCTCCTCCCTCAAATTAAAAATTGTTTGATTCATTATCAGCCTTCTCACATGAATTATATACCATCTATCTTTTTTTATTTTATTTTAATTTAGTGTTAACAATTGGATAATCTTCGTATACCAAAATTGAAAATTTCTGCCTGAAATCTTCTTCTTTTAACAAGAAAAAAGATATAAATATAGTAGTGATAATAAGTAAAAATAAGTTTTGATAATCATATAATTATTAAACTCACCTAATCCTTTTGCGGGTTACCTCCTGAGGGTGATCACAACCATGGGTAAGGGAGCACATCATGCCAAACATTTGGTTTAATGGAGCTCATGTGTCTTCCACTATAGGAACAGAGACTGTTAGATCTTCAAAACTCTCAACTTTCAAGAGGGGAGGGGGAGAGAGAGAGAGAGAGCGCTCACTTCCTCCATGTGGGAAGGTTGCATTATGTCGCATGCAGCGATTCCCATGCAAAGAAAGTGAGAAATGTCCTAACAGGACAAAAAAATATATCAATATTAAACTAAGTACTAAATAAAACCTTTTTTTTATATATATAGATTTTCCCGGATTACATAGATTTCCATGATTCCATCTGCATGTTCGTCGATCATGGGTTTCCTTTCCTCTTCTTTCTGTTTGACAAAACTTCAAAAAAGTTCACTTTCAACTACATTATTTCTGTAGACTGTACTGCTCCTCATTTCCTGGATCACCGCTTTCCTCTTGCTAGCTACCTCGACTTGATGAAGCTGTCATTTAGTTTTTCCAAGGAAGTAAAGTTAACTTGGGTTGTTTAGATAAAGTGATGGGGGGGGAGGACGTGTTGATAAGGCAAGGGAGATCTCTGGTTGAGACTCCCACTTATTCTGTAGCTACGGTCATTACAGTCTTGGTTTTTGTTTGCTTTCTCTTTCAACGCTCCATCTACAGATTTGGAAAGGTAAGTCATGTCCTCCTTCTATCTCTATATGCCTTTTAAATGGTTTCTTATAGTAATGTAAAGGGTTCTTTTTTTCTTTTTTTTGGGGGGGGGGGATTTTGGTTTGTTCAAACAAGATGGCTATAGCTAGTGTGCTTAAAGATAGCAGTCACAGCACAGCAGCAACTTTGTAATCTTGTCCTTTTGGGGCCTGTAGTGCTTAGTATTTGGATTAGTTGAGTCTTATGGTTGAAGAGAACTACAGTTTTGCTAAATGTCCTGTTTGGCTGCTGAGAAAATGTAGGAAATTAAAGGTTTGAGGAAATCTTCATTTTGGATTTTCCAATTTTGTGAAGGTTTGTCTGATTTTTATGTTTTGCTTTTGTACACAGTGGTTGGAGAAAACAAGGAGGAAGGCTCTGTTTGTTTCTTTGGAGAAGATTAAGGAAGGTGTGTGTTTACTATTTACTTCATTAATAGCAGCTGCCAGTTTGTTCAGAAAAAGAAAAGGAAAAGAGAAATTAAGGCATGATTATGCTTGTTGATCAATGATTGAGAGAATGCTATACATTACAGGGTTCATGTGTTAATATCCTTAATTGATTTTATGTGTATATGCTTTTGAGGGTTGAGGCATTTTCGAATCCATGTGGTTGGGTTGTGTCCTGTCAAGTTGGTTTTGTTTCGTGTTTGCCTTTCTCTCCTTCTTGTTCATTGCTGTGTTTTGAGAGTTCGAAGATTAAACATGGTTAGAACTGAAGAGGTGCTGGTTTTCGGTTTCTGGTTTTGATACGCCTTTTGTTTTGCTACTTGTCCCCTTTCTTCCTGTTAGAGCTGATGCTGCTTGGGCTTATATCTCTGCTCTTGGCACAATGTGCGCGGTCGATATCTGAGATCTGCGTGAATTCATCTCTTTTCAGCAGTAAATTCTATCTTTGTTCTGAGGAGGATTATGGCATCACTCAGAAAGTCTTGTTTGAAAATCCATCCCCTTTCCTGAATGAGAGCCATATTCCACCCAAAAGAATAACTACTCAAATATCTCATCAATGTGGTGAGGTAAATTTGCTTTTCTTGTCTTTTGAGTTTTATTAGGTGTGGTGATCGGGAACAAGCCATGGTAAGTTATAGTTTTCTCGATTGCAGGGTCGCGAACCATTCGTCTCACTAGAGGGTCTTGAGCAGCTCCACCGATTCTTATTTGTTCTCGGCATCACTCATGTCCTGTACAGTTGCTTGACAGTTGGTCTGGCTATGAGCAAGGTACTATTATCACCTTATTGATTATTTTATCTCTAGGTTTAAAATGGAGCTTCTAATGTATGCTATATATCGTAAATACTTTGATTCTCAACATCACCAGTTCTTGATGCCTGCCAAGTTTTATTCTTTAGTTAAGAAATTAAAAATCCAAGTTGCTCCAACTCCAAGAAGTATCACGAAGTCATTTCCAACAAATATTATTGTTAGGAATTGGAATTACCTAGACTTTAAATTATCTGTTGTTTGTTTTTCCCCTAGATATCATACTGTATCATGTTAGCGGCTTATGGGGAATCTTTCTTCCAAAGAGGTTAAGTGAACATGGGAAAACAAGTGACCTCTGTATGGTCTTCATCTATTTAGAGAGGACATAATAGACCTACCATCACAACAGTCAAGGGAAAATTCAACCCGTAACAAAACTGAATAGAGGAGGTGAATCCATGCATGCAGACAATCAAACTAGTAGGGATTGCAGACTTAGCTTGTATGTTGTCTTTTCATGCAGTTTGTAGGCCCTCCTTAAACACTGCCGGGGCTTATTATTCTTCTTATTGCATGTCTTCCTAGATTTACAGTTGGAGGAAATGGGAAAATCAGACGAACTTAGTGGCTGATGGGAATTTACAAGGTAAGCAAATTGGATTACTAGTTTAATGAAGGCTCCTAGTGACATCTTACACCACGAAAACTTCTCTCCTGTCATGTCTTTTTCATTTGTTTAATGATGGATAGCCATTTGATACACGCTTCCCTGTTTTCTTCTAGTAGACACCATACAAAACTAGTTGATTTCAGTTATGAGGCCATCTGATACATTATGTGCATCCACATTCCTAATTTAAAGTTAATTGATCATCCGCTTTCTACTCCGCCTAATCTAATCTTTTTTATGGCTATTCCTATGTCACAAGGATATTGGCATCAGGCTAATTGATTGTGGAAATGGATTCTAGTTTGAGACCATGAGATACAACAGTATGCACAACTAATCTTCCATTCGAAGGGAAATCGATCCACATTTTAGCACATCAACTAATCTCCTTATAGTTATATCACAGGAACATTAACATATGGTAATCAGTTTTGCCAATTTACTTGAGGTGACGACCTTCAGAGCTCCAGTTCAGAATAGATGGACAAATAGGTCTACATTCTGGTACCAGTGATTGCATTTAGAGGCAAAGAAGAAAGCCTCGCAAGCTGTCTTGTAAATGGCTTATTGCACATCTATAGTTAAGTTAGTAGCACATTATGGTCTTACGTTCTTATGTGAATTGAAAAAAAAGGACTGAGTTTAATAACAAGAGTTGGATTGTGCAGATATCATGGACCAAACATAGACATTAATGTAGGAATGCTACATCCTGTTAGTCTTATGTATGAAAGTTCCTTTCAATTTTAAGATATCAATCGTATGTCAGTCAACACAAGAAATCTGCCTATTATACAAAATGGTCTGTGTTATGTGCTAATGGCAGCAGGAAGTGTGTGTAGCCTTCTTACTGCAGAACCTTTACTTTTTGTATACTGTTTTTATGCTATTGTTCCTTTCCCCCCACTGTCTAATAAAAATTTCACTTTGATAATATATTTATCCATTTGTTATTATGTGGCATCCAAAATCTCACCGTGTTATCTTTCTCTCACTATTATTTTATATAGCAAAGAAAAACAAGGTGATGAGGCGGCAATCCACCTTTGTTTTCCACCACACATCTCATCCATGGAGCAGGAGTCGAGTTCTCATTTGGATGGTAATTTCCTTGCTTTCTATGTGTATGGCTCTTTGTAAAGTTGTGATGTTTTTCCTTGTTTTTGGCAATTATTTCCGGTGCATATATTGGTGGCATCTAGCATTTACTTTAAAACATGTTATGTGAACTAATTTAACATAATATTTGTTGTGAGATCCATTCTTGCACTCTAGTTTGGACATATTGTTGTATATATATTTCTGGCAAGGAAATGGTGTTTGAAGGATGTATGGAGGACTAACCAATATTGTTTGGTTGACACATTGGTTTCCTTTCCTTTTCAATGCTCTTGGCAACCTATTATTTTGAAGTTAAGGTTCTCTGAGTAGGTTGAAATTTTGTTTGAAAAACCTTCAGTTTCCGCAATCTTGCTGTGGTATTTCTTGACTTCATGACAATATAAGAGGCTGAGAAATCTATCTTGCTGTGGTATTTCTTGACTTCATGACAAGTGTTAGAGTTTTGCGGTGCTCATTTTTTTATCCAAATTGATGCATTAGAACCATAAAGGATGACTGGTTGAGTGTTCTATCTTCTTGTTCAATGGTTATGCTATTTCATCTCAATGAACTAGCACATAAAAGTACAATAAATCTACACAAAACACTTTCGACTCCAACCTTGCAACTGTTGTTTCATGAATTAGCCAACTCAATGTCAATCAAGTACTAACATCCTGAATGCACAAAATAATCAGCAGAATATAGCATATCTCAAACAATTGGCTATTCTATACACTGCTAGTTTTATTGACAAAAGACTTTCCCCCCCCCCATGAAATCAAGCATTCTCCACATGTAGGACTTGTATTATGCAATTCAGCAGTCCTACGAATCAATATCTGGTGGGAAAATGTTACCTACACCAAACCCACAATTAATACTGTTCAACATTTTTGTGTAAGCTAACTAGAACAATGCTCCAGATATTCTTCTGATGATTTTGGTTGTCTGGCAATCAAATGATTCTGAGACTTTTTTAGGAATCGGTATTATAACACTTACTGAAGATATGATGTCTAATGGCCATACTATTTCCAAGGAAACAGCGCACAGGAAGACTAGTGTATCTTCCACCCATCCTACTTTGGATGACGATCAATTTTGTAGAACAGGGTTGAACTTTGAGTATTTCCTTATTGTCTTTCCTGCTATATTATTTTTTCCTTCATTTTTCTCTCTCCCTGTGCTCCTTTATTGCCTCATCTGGGAGGGATTCTGACTGTGTTTTACTTGTGAAAATGGTGTGCTTGTGCAGCTTTGCTTCTTTCGACAATTTAAGAGCTCTATAAAGAAATCAGATTACTTGGCACTACGATTGGGTTTCATCACTGTGCGTGTCTAATTTTTCTTGATGTGTTACTTGATTACCTGTTGTCTCTATTTGGCTTTTTCCATCATAGTCACCATACATATTCTAACTTTTATCATTTCCAAGTTGATCTTGTGAATTCCCTTTGAAATTCTCCTTTGTAACATCTGATCCTCATGAAGGAATCTTCAGCGTGTGCACTCCATGCACTTTAGTGACTTAATTGTGATTCTATTTTGACAGACTACTGGCACCCAGCTATTTAATATTTGAAAATAAGATATATTCTTGTTTCATGGAAAAGTAGTATGAGATCCAGAATCGCATCCGAAGAATATGGAAGATTTTCAGCAGATTACAGTTGAACTGGATAATTTTTTGTAGATGAAAATCATCAAGTTTAGTTTCGTGCATGCAAACTCTACCGTGCTAGCAGTTCAATATTATTCTATTTGTGAAGCCTTGTTTAAAAATGCTTCATTGCTAACTGGTAGATCTTAATTCATTTAGGATATGAAAAGAATCAGACCATTATGTTGAATAGCTCTTTGGTCATGTACTTATCCTCCTTTTGTTGGTTTCATTTCATTAACTTTGTGCTGAAGACATGTTGCATGTTGTTATCATGTTTTCAACTCTGCAGAAGCACAAACTGCCAATTTCTTATGACTTCCACAAATATATGGTCCGCAGTATGGAAGATGAGTTTCATGGCATCTTGGGGATCAGGTATGTACTCATTTGAATGAATTTTAATTCTTCCACCAATTTCCTCTGATCGAAAAAACTACTAGCTCTTTGCAGTCATTTTCCATTTTGGATCACATACCTGCAGTGTCCCTACTACCTACAGATTATATTCCAGTCAGACATGGTTCAGCCTTGTCTGCTGAAGTGCCAGGTGGAAAATAAGAAACAGTTTCTATCTTTAAATAAAACTTATACGGGCTAGGCGATGCTTGTCAATTTTCATATACAAAAGAAAGAAACAGGCCTAATAAAATGGGGATGGGGGCTTTGAGAAATTATGGGGAAAACCACCTTTATCTTTCTTGAGTAGGCCAAAATAAATATGCATGCATTTTACCATCTGGAACATCTTGATAGTGGCAGGATAAGACTTCAAAATGGATCTGGTTCCAAATTTCATCGAGGAAGGTGAAGTATAGATTTCATTTTGGATGATTGAAGTTGCACGTGTAAACATGTACTTAATTATGAGATTACATACTTTTACATCGGATGGACACCAGAAATGAAATCCTCATTCTGCGATATAATTATTATAGAACAGTAACCATTACAACCTTTGAAGTTTAAATACCTGTAATCTACCATGAATGCAAAGATTTCAAGGAAATGAACATTGTTATAGTGAAGGATGTAAATGTAAAATTTCCCTGAAGTGAAGAAGCAGTATAATGAGTTGAACTGAATCATTTTCCTAAATTTTGTAGCTGGCCACTTTGGGGATATGCAATAATTTGTATCTTCATCAATATCCATGGTAACTTGTTCGTTTCTTTTTCTAGCATGTAAAAAGGATATCTCTTTGGTATATGTTAGATTCTACCATTTTCTTTCTGAAAGGTTAAATTCTTTAAATGATCCAGGTTTAAATATTTACTTTTGGCTTTCCTTCATTCCTGCTATTGTAAGTACACATATTCATTCTGTCACTTTACTAAATAGTAACGGCTGCTGCATGATATTTTTCTAACATATATGTTTCACATATCAAAGCTTGTGATGTTGGTTGGAACAAAACTTCAGCATGTTGTTTCGACGTTAGCACTTGAGATAGGGGAACAAACAGGTCCATCCATTGGGAATCAAGTAAAGCCACGAGATGGTCTTTTTTGGTTTGGTAAACCGGACATATCGTTGAGGTTGATACAATTTATCATATTTCAGGTGATGATATTGATTTATATCATGTGTCAGATATATTGATCTCTTTGTGTTTCATACAGTTCTTCTCATTTGTTTTCTTGCCCTGCATGCAGAATGCTTTTGAGATGGCAACCTTTATCTGGTCCTTGGTAGGTTTGAGCCCTTTTTCTCCTTTCTGTGGGTTTCTGTATTTCTAGTGTCTAGGGGTTAGAAAAATTATTGTCTATATGTTCATGAGAATCGGGATGGTTCGCATTGTACCTAAGGCTTCGGATGTTAGAGAGAAACCGGTTCTTGAAACATGGTATAGCTTATGCAACTTCTGAAAAGGAACTCGTGGATAAGTTGACAACATAGATGGGTTAGCGGTGCTTGTTTCTTGTTACATCTCAAATGTCTCTAACTGTCCATTTATTAAATAGCTTCAGGCTTTGGAAAGCAAAAGCTGATAGGTCCTTTTTTTTGTCCTTGAGGAGAATGAACTCTCATATTATCTATTCTTAATTATGAGTTTTCTAATTTCTTTGTGTTTAGTGGGGATTCAAGAAAAGATCGTGCTTCATGAAAAACCATCTCATGATAATCGCTCGGTTAGCTTCTGGGTATGTTCCCTTCCTAATTTTGAACTTACCTTGCAGATTTTCTTCAAGTTCTTCCGCTGGTATTGCCAATACATAAGGTTCCTGTATTTTCTAAGTTATATAATGATCTGGTTATTTGATCTCCTTGTATTAGTCCTCCACAAACATAAAGACACCACAGATTCAGTAACAATATATCTCCTTGTTTCTTCAAGTTGTTTATTCAGAATATTAATTTGGTCAGAGGAACCGGTTTTCAGCCGTGCACATGTAAGATAATCTCATATTAACTTTCTTAAGAATATCAGGATAAAAAATGTATGCTATCTGGTGCGAATATGTATCCAATCAGTTACATACATAAGATGAAATCCCTTGTCAGTTACACATTAGAAAATATAGAAACCTAGGCTTTTGTCATCAAAGTTTCCTTCCATACACCAGAGGTTATCATGCATGCAAGGCCAGCGAAAATCCCTGTTGCTCACCGCCCAATAGCTATGACAGCAATGAAGTAAATCCTTGGTGTTGTCTGTCTAACATGCTTCTTCAAGCAATTCGGCAACTTAGGCCACAGTGGCTTCAGAAAATCTTCTTGTTGCAGTTTCTATTGACTCTGAGCTGCAGACGAGATAGTCTTTTGAAGAGAGAACAGTTCCATGATGTACCTTTTCCCTCTCACAGGGGGGTGAGCAATCACAGGCTGATATTAAAGTTTCTCATTTCATGTCTTTCTTTTTTCTTTTTAACTCTCATGTCGTAACTTTTGTTTTCTGTACATAGTGATGCCACAAGCACCCAACCAATGTTCATGTGCATCTAACCTGATTAATTAGCACTTTTGTTTTTTCCTGAAAATCCAACAACAAAGAAAAAGTTTTTGTAATTTTGATTTTGAGTGTGTTAGTAGTAAGAACAGGTTGCTGGTGTTGTCCAATTGCTTTCGAGAATTTCTACCGTTGGCAGTTAATAATCTTTGGATTTCAGTGACCATCTTATATTTGTAAATGCAGGGTTCTAGTTCAGATCTGGTGTAGCTACAGCACAGTGCCCTTGAATGTCATTATTACACAGGTTTGTGCGATTCCTTTTCAATGTTAGATATGCCATCTTTTCACATTCCATTCAGAAGAGGGTTCATTGAACCTTTTTCACCATTCAGATGGGATCACGGTTTAGGAAGGCATTGGTTGCTGAGAGTGTTAGAGATTCTCTGCACAGCTGGTGCAAGAGGGTGAAGGAGAGGTCTAAACGCGACTCGGCAGCACTCTCAGTTGCTACAAGATCAGTATGTTCACTAGATACAACTATCGATGAGCAGGATGAAATCACAGTGGCATCCGGGACTCTATCGCGGTCCTCTTCCCTAGGTTCTTTGAATGAGGTAACTGTAGCCCCACCTCATGAACAAGAAGAGGCAGAAGAAGATGCTGAGACCTCAAATCCACACCAGGATCATCACCAACTTTCACTGCGGATAGAAGAGTACTTGAATGATACTACATTGCAGCCTCCACCGATTATCGATGAAGAGGATGATGATTTGGGCGATGAAGAGGGATCAAGAGCAGAGACTCTTATAGAATTATTTCAAAGGACTTGATTATTTTCTAGACAGCTTTGTTCATGGAAGCTTCATCGTCCAAAATTATGTTACTACTCGTTTATGAGGCTGACAAACGTTTCCTTATACTGCCAAAACATTGAGGAGTTTTTATGTAGTCACTAACTGGTTTTTTTCTCCCACGCGAGGTGCAATTTTTTGAATGTGTGTGTGTGTGTGTTTTTTTGTACGAAAACATATTTTTTATTATTAGTAGTATTGTTTTTTATATATGTAGTCATATATAATTAACAATTCACTAAGTAATTATTAATATTACTATTAAAAACTATAGATTTATTTGAAAACTATGTTAAATAGGATAATAATTTAAATATTATTTTATTTATAGTAAATTTTATTCAAAACTTTTTTAAAAAATAAATTAAAAAAATTGATGGGTAATCTATAAATAAATAAATAAAAAGATGCCTAGGCATAGGAGGATGGCCCACATGCCTTTCCTAAAATAAAAAAGCACAGGCATCCGCTTGCTTGGCTTGCTTTCTTTCTTTTCTTTTTTTTCTTTCTTCAAGGAGTGTAAAATATATTATTCACCCTAATTTTTTTTATAAAAAAAGTTTAAATTCTTATCATTTTTTCCCAAAATCAAGTTTCAAGATTTTTTTTACCCTTGAAATCTACTTTTTCAATTTATTTTTACTTATAAACGTCTTAAAAATATCTCAAAAACTTTATTAAACTCATTTTTAATTTAAAATACCTTTCAACCGGTCTAAAAACTAATTGGATTGAATTAAAAAAATAAAATTCTTAAGCCTCATTCTAATTTTTAAAACTAAATAAATAAAAAAAGCTCCAAAAATCTTATATATAAGATGAATCCATTAATACAAAGATCAATTTTTTTCAAACCAAAATTTGCCTGATCAATCTCTTTCTATCTCTTCTTATTTTTTGATAATTTTATCTCTCACCTCTCGATACTTATGGACTGAAATATAAAAAACAATTTTAGAATCAAAACATAAACTCCTAAAATTTTAGGACCAAATATGTGTAAATTAAAACTTCAAAGACTAGATTGAGAATTTCCATGCCTTTTGAGCAATTGACTCTCTTTTTTTTTTTTTATCTATTTTTATCTCTAATCTTTCAAAAATTTTTTAACTATAATCTTAAATTTAATTTTATAAAATCGATATTTAATCTTCCTCCACACTTCTCACACACAAAAACATGAAGGAACGAAAAAAAAAAGCATTACTCAATGAGCAGGAAAAGACTTATTCTCTTAATTTATAGTTGTAGTTGCAACTGTAATTCTCTCGGTACAGGGCTCTTCTTGCCTTCCCTTACTTTTATCTGTGGCATAGAGAAGATCTTAGCCCAACTAAGCTAAAAGGCACCTGGTTGCAAGTGAAGGCCACTAAGGCTGTGTTCGATACTGTGTTTTTAAGCTAAAAATGTTTCAGATTAAGCATCCAAAACAAATCCATTTTTACAGAAACACTTGCAAATTAAAGTACACGTCTGTGTGCGTGAGAGAGAGAGAGAGAGAGAGATCCATGGCGGTTGAGGAAACAATCCCATACACTAAGATTTATTAAGTAAACGCAGTTTCATTTGAGACTACAAATGAAGGAAGAAAAACTTGGGACAAATTAAATTACATGCTCAGTAACAGTAGAGATAACAATCATAAAATCCACCCCCCCTGCCGGAACACCACCGACGACACAAACAGAAAGAGATCTTATTTAACCGCTAAACTCTTCCTCTTTGTGTGTCTCGATGACAACATCAGACGTAGGATAAGCAACACAGGTGAGAACCCAGCCTTCCTCTATCTGGTCATCATCAAGGAAGCTAGCATCAGACTGATCCACAGTCCCCTTCACAATCTTGCCAAGACATGAAGAGCATGAGCCAGCCCTGCATGAGTAGGGGAGGTCAATCTCTTCTGCCTCCTCAGCATGGTCAAGGATGTAGATGTCATCGGGGCATGCAAACTCCTTCTCACCATCAGGAGTGATGAGCTTCACCGTGTATGCTGCCATTGCTTTAACACGTCCTCCTCGACTGGCTTTCAAGCCAAGAAGAGACTCCCCCACGTTGGGAAGTGCCCGTAGGCTTGTCACTGGCACCCGGCGAGTAAACGATGTGCTGACCATGGCGCTGGAGAGGGCTGCTGTGGTGGCCATTCTCTCTGTCTCTCTCTCTCTCTCTCTCTCTGAGTCTGGGAGGCTGGACTGAGGCACTGCTAGTGTTAGAATGATAAATGGTAGGTTTGTGGAAATGGTGTGGTTAAGAATAGGAGAAGTCAAGTGGCATACAATCCTATCTGCCAAATGGCAACCTTTGGTGGCTGGCGTTATCTTTCTATTATCACCACACAGTCACACACACACACACAGGTTCACCATTCTTCACCAATACTGTGGCTGGCACAATCCCATGACAGTTTTTGGCATCTTTTGACTTGTTTTGCTATCATTTTTTATTTATTTATTTGACGTTAAAAAAATATTTTTTAATCGGATTACTAGCAAATAAATACCAACTCCTCTAAAAAAAAATATTATTATAATTATAATTATTATTAATAATAAACTCTAAGTCGCTTTTGGGAGAAACATTATAGCTTAAATTGTGACAATTTTTTTTAATTCTTGAGTTTTTTTTAACCAATTACATCATTTTAGGATAAATTAAAAACCAATTACTTCAATTTATTAAGCAATGACAAAATTAAAAGAAAAGGACTGGAGGTTGAAAGAAAGGGATTGAAGTGAGAAAACAAAGGAAATAGATGGTAGTTTCAAAAATAACATGAGAAGTTCTCTTTGGTTCTCATATTTTTCAAATCTTAAAATCTTGGTCCCTTGATTTTTCAAAAAATCAGTTTCATTTTCCTTATTTTTTTGCCTTTCAAAATGGACTTGGTGAGCTTGCTTGGCTCATTATTAAATATAATCTAGTATATAATTTGTGTTTTGAGATTATATATTTATATCCACATGTATTTTTCAAGTTTTCAATTTATTTTTTAGTTACATATCGTTTGATTTTTAAGTGGTTTTCACATAAAATAACAGTATTTTTTTTAATATGTACAACCTTACATGATATTTTTTTCCCTTTAATTTTATTCAATTGATTTCATGTGTGTCTATTCTATAATTATTTAATTAATAAAAAAATAATTTTAATAAATAAAATAATTAAACACAACATGTCAAATGACCTATAAACACAATAAGTTAAATAATATGTTGCGAGATCAAATATTTTAATTTATATTTATTACTTGATTTTTCTAATTTCATCTTTAATTATCATTAATGATTTTTTTTCATTTATTAACGTGAATAATTCTCGATTTACTTAATTAAATACAAAATGTTTAAGACTTTTATTTTATTTTTGTTAAAATAAACATTAGAAAAGCCTGCAAATTCAATTTTTCTGCAGGAAATTTTTTTTTTATATTATGACCACAGGTCAAATAGCAAGTAAATTTTCTAAATATTGATTTCAAAATACACCTTAGAAAACCAATAAAGAAAATGCACTGTACCGTCCCTTTGAAATGAATGGTTGGGATATTTTGAATCCTTAAGCAACTCGTCGTTCTTTTTTTCCCGTCGCTGTACTACAAGGAACTTCAGCCCAGCCACGCATCATGCTACGAACACCACATAAAAGAATGTGAATACCATTGGTCTAATCATCATGGACTTTTCCAAACCCTAATGTTCCACATATCACAAAATTCATGGCCAAAAATAAACCACACCACATTTTTTCCAGGGCCAGACAAAATTGCACTCGCTTGGCTCTCAATGCCCAGGGATTTAGCAGAGTTCAAAGCGAGTAGAGATAACAACACAACACGAGGTAAATCTGAAAGAGCAGATATAGCTTTTAAAAATGCATGGCTGTGCATTCAAGGGTTCAAATCGTGCTTAGGAATCAAGAAAACTGGCCTTGTCAGGATTTTGTTTCTCATGAACAAGTCGAACACAAAGTTACAAGAAAGTTCAATGTCAAATTACTTGGCAGAAACAGCAGAAAATAGCAGAGTTTTGCAGCAGAGCAAGATGCATTCCTGAACCTAAACATGACCGTTCTTCCCAAGATCAGTGAACAGTAAAAACAAATTCAACAAAAATAAAAAAAGGATAATAGGCATCCGTCCTTTGTGCTGCGCACCTACTTCCATAGCAAAACGTATAGCAAAACGACAGGCGTTTGATATATTTTTCTAGCTTCACAGATTACAAAACAATATCTCAATTCTAAATTACGACTATCACTTACAGCAGGGGAAGAAAACCAAAAAATATCTCAGGGCTTCCCTTTGTCCAGAGAAAGAATAAATTTATACCCGATCCCAAAACCCTGTTCCATCATCTGTTGCGTTGTTAAGTCCCCCATACATGAACGGAGGCTTCATCTAAGAAATTATTGTCTCAACAATAAGAACATGCTCTGATGAAGCACAATCAGGTCTAAATTTTGTCGGTGAAGTCCTAGTCGCATTTAATGTTCTTATAGATCCTCCTCACAAACAAATTGGAGCCTAGATAACCAACAGCTCCTGCACATGCAAATAAAAAAAAGCATATCAATCATTAAGAGGGAAGAACAAAAGGGCATGATTAGGGCATCCTTGCTCCCTGGTCACTTAAGTCTCAAATTGCATCAATCACTACCCAAATTGCTAGTATTTGCTCTCTACTAGCAACTTATTGTCTCGGTGGGGCTCGTCACAAATTACTACAGGACAAACTAACAAGTATAATCTGTTTCCCATCAGAAACAAGAGGGGAAATTTTAGTGAGAATAGACATTAGAATAAGTCAGCACTAATGCAACAGTGACTGCAGTATTATGCATTATAAACAACAAAAATATCAAACTCACCACAGAGAATTCCCAATCCAAGACAGAACATCAAAGTGTATCCAAAATAGAAGCTGGTCTGGAAGAAGCCTGACATCTTAGTCTTCACGGAGTAGTAATATATTGAGTACAAGTACACATAAACAGCTGTTGAGGCAGCAGAGAAGAATGAAGTCCACTGCCAGTGATAGTTCTCCGCATTAAGCAAGAAATATGTCCCCACTATTGTTACACAAACTGTTACAATAATGAGAATCAGGAAAACAAGCAGCATAAAGCCGTATACATAGTACACCTGTCAACCAGTAACAGCAGCAAGGTTAGTACAGCGTCAAGCAGATACATTGCTTAATCTGTATTATGCATTTGTTTTCCAGTTCTCATAAACAAAAGACTTATGAGTGATCAGAAACATTTTAATGCACATAAAACCTATCTGAACAGGCATGCCACTCAATACAATAAAAACTAAGATAGGGTACCCAAGAAAACAGTCACTCAAGTTTAAATTGGATTTGAACACAGAATGGTTAGCATATATTATATTTGCAACATGCTTTTTCCGAGCAGGAAAAAAATTATGTTGAAGTTCTTCATTCGTTTTAAAAGATTTGGCCAGACATAGATAAGCATGTCCATGCCCTTGTGAAATAGAACTCCAAATAGGTTATTAAACAACAAGGTTTTATAGAAAATTAAATTCGCTTGAAGTCTGGCAACGTAACAAACTACCGTCATACACATTAGATGAAAGTTTTAAGCCTTAAACTTATACACGATATTTGCTCCACACAAAAACAAGTGAAAATCAAGGGTATCAAGAAACAATCATTATACACGAGATTAATATAATTTTACTTGTTGCAATAAAAAATAAAACAGATATGTTCACCTTGTAATTCCAGAAGGATGTGAAGACAAAGTACATCTCAATGAATATGCTGCCAAAGGGCAAAAGTCCTCCCATCATTGAGACCACAGATGGTGTGAGGTACCATTTCTTCTCAGGAATTGGACGGGGAATGGTTTTCACACGACATGGATTGTTTGGAGCACCACTCCAATTTCTTCCAACAACAGTGCCAAGAAGGGCCAGAGGGAAGGAGATGAAAGCCCATATTACAAAAACAACCACCATGGTGCCAAAGGGAATTGCAGCTAAAGATCCATAGAATATAGCAATTGTGTTCAGGATGAACCCAATGCCAAAGCACATGCATGGAAATAGACAGGCAGTGAGAATCATCGACTTGATCCAACTTTTACCTGGCAGCCAAAATAGAGCCATAAGCAAATGATAAAGGACGACAAAGAGAACAGAAAATCAGCTGACTAATGGACAAAGATGCATACCTCCATGGCGAGAATACATCCCCCCGCTCACATAACCAGCAATAAATGATGTGAGAGCATAACATACTATGAAAGTCGTGACAATTGCTCCTCTCCTGCAACACATAAATAGCATCAAACATTACCTCACAAGCAATGACTGAAAGGGAAGAACAAAGATTACAGCAAGAATACCCCAAACTTTTTTGCTGGTTAAAGTTTACATCACTTGGTTTCAAGACATTCAGTATCCAACAAAAGACCAATTTTAAGAGGATGAAGTTGACTATATCCTCAGGTCAATAGACAAAGATTAAATCAACATTCTAATTAAAAAAACCATTTAAAAAATGTCTGTCATCTCCCGTCCCTTCTCTTCACTTCTACAGCATTTTCAGCAGCCAAGCAAATCCAAACGGATTCAACACAACCATCAGTATGTGATACAATGATTCAAAGACGCAAGCATTCATAACAAACCCAATATACATGATTCATTATCATAGAAGAATGAAGTTAAATTTGAAAGGCTCAAAAAGATGAGATCTCCACACCTCTCAATTTCAGCAACAGATACCACAATGAAAGATGAGGATGCACAGTAAAACTAAATTTATTGTTAAATGACAAAATCCCCAACACAGCAAGCATAGCCTGAAATGACATTAACCAAATGAATATCATTCTATGTCTATCTGTAAATATATACCGAACCTAATCCAAGCATGCAACCAAGGTATTCCAAGAATCCAAAGTTGTGACTCATCCAAAATCCTTGCCAGAAAAATCTCAAATGTAAATCCAGTCATTAATTTATTTTATGCCAATTGAAGAGCACCATTCTCACAGCACCAACTGCACCAAATCCATATTTCCTAACCCACCGGCGCCCTGATGTCTGAAGGCGATGTCAACATCAGAGGTGGCAGAAATATCAGTTATGACCATGGATCCATCTTTTACAACTTTAGGCACCACTATTTTGCAAGCGATCATTGAAAAGAACACAGTCAAAGGCATCCTCCATCTCCACAATAACCCTCCCCTCAGATCTCCCGCTGATAAACCTTAGTCAAGAACATCGTAGTTTCGGGATGACAAGTAGGTGGTGGTTGAATAAAGTAGAAATGAGGGGTACAGGTATGCTAACTGTTGAGGATCAGTTGGGTAAATGTTACCTGCAAAGAGATGCACGCCCCTTGCAGATTTATGTTTGTTATGGTTCAGTGGCTTGTTCAATGAGAAAAAGATTAAGGCAAATGAGAGGGTTGTTTGAATTAAACAGAAAAAAGATGATTTAACAAGCAAGTCAAGATTGGCCACTGTAGATGTCCTAAGTAGATGAACCTAGGGCACTTTGATTCCATATATGGAATAAATAAAGGCACTATTTGATGTCAACACATATTTGACAATCATTTAACATGTAGCTTGCAGGATGACTTAAGTACTAATCTTAAATGGAGACCATTTTAAAGAAGATAGTGCAGAGTATAACAAGAAAAGAAGTTCAAGATAACAATCTTCAAGGAAATTGCAATCGCCAATATGCACCAGCGCTATAATACAGAAAAATGATAGCTGCAATGGATTGTTAGGTCAAATATTAAGTTTACCTGCTGATGATAAATTATAAAACATATAAATATGATAAATTGTATAACATGGGGTAATATCTCAACATACCCGACATACAACGTTCCAACAATTGCCATCAAGATGACAAGAAGCACAAGCATCGCTAGCTGAGCACCTGTTCCAACGACAGCTGAGAGAACAACCAAACTGCGAGGTGGCCGGAAAACATCCCCATGAACAAGTTTCCAACCAGTCTCCTCACTAACATCTCTTTCCTGAGAATGTCAGTATAATTAGCACAATTAACAATATATTGATAAATAAAAAAGAGAGTAATCTGACCAGTCAGAATCTACAAGAATTCTCTATAAAAACACCAAAGATAAAAAAATATTCACAATAAACCCATTATTTAAACAATAACAAGAATCGGGAGAAGTATACCAAAGACTCCACCAGATCATCATCATCCCGAGCATATTTTGCATAGTCATTTCTAAGTGTCCGCATCAAAATCATTGACACTAAACCGGTGAGAAAGATAACCATCATGAATGAATTGAAGATGGAAAACCAATGGATCTGCACTTTCAAATGCATTTATAACTAAATAAGTAAAATTAAACAAATAGACAAATTACACAATTAAACAGCCAATAATCCAACCCACAATCAAAAGTTTTTGTAGAACTAATGAAACAATGTAAATCAAGATAGCAAACAATGAGAAGCACAATACTAAACCAATGTTACCTGATGCTCAAAGAAGGGGTAGTCCAAGTAAACATCAAAGCGACGTGCAAAACTGACATTAGTCAAAGACCATTTGACAGAATATGTCATCTCCAACACTGTCCCAGCTTCAAGGGGCTTTGGATTCTCTTGTGTGAGATTGACATGAATAATCTGCAAGCGAAGATGCTTTTAGCATTGATGAGAAAAAAAAATAGCAATGCCATTAATAGAAAGTCATATGGAAGTTCAGGAACCACAAACCTGATCTTTATTATATTTGATAGTGATGCTCTTATGCGTGAAAAGGAGATGCTTTCCATTATCACTGTTCTTATCAGGACGCAATTCACCCACAAAACCTAAAATATAAATAAGGATATATTCAAGAATAAATTATCCAGTCAAATTGAGAGAAAAGTACAACAATGTAAGTTCAGTGAATACATACCCCATAATGGCAGATCATCTGAACTTGCAATCAGAATCCCAAAGATCACAAACCAGAGACAAAAGGACAGAAAAGTAAACAATGAGCATCCCAGTATACAAAGGAAACTTAGTTCCAAGATATAATTTAAAAGATCATGTAAACCTCCAAAAAAAAACCCACATGCACACACTCATGCTGCTTGATATAGGGAAACAGAGGGAAGGAAGCACAAACAGAGTAGAGGAATCTTGACCATTAAATAAACAGAAGCCTTAACAAACTGATATCTAATAAACATATGCACCACAACACTTTCATCCACACAAACAACACATCTGAAGAATACAGCTCAAAACATACCAATGAAGAATTCGAACCAATAACTGTTCTCAATTGCATCCTTGAATTGTTTGACCTTTGCTTCATCAAGTTCAAGCTGACAAATAACAGCTTTGTCCACATTCTCTGTTAAAAACAAAAATAAGAAAAGAAAAGGACGTCAAATTAAATGCAACAACAAACATATGGTCAGATTCCACCAGAAAAGTTAATGCACAAGAAAAGAATTTACGTACTCGCAAACTTTAAGTCAATCTGGCTATCAATAAGCTCATTTCCACCAAGGACCTCGCCAAGGCCACCCCATTTGTGTGTCCCATCATTGCTAGATGGATGGCAAAATGGAAGGCTGTAATAGTTGTATGTCTCTTGTGGATTGTTATAAGGACCCACTTTGTTTACCCAAAGCTTAACTGCTTCTTCTTGTCCATACTGCAGATGTAATTTTATAAAAAAAACTTGTCATTGGAGAATAAATTAAAAGCATAGCAAGAGATTGGTTGAAGAACACATTTCATTTAAATAAAACCATCAGGACAATCATAAGAGGATTCAAGCTAGTTAGCTCATACAAAGACAGGAAGCACATCTTACTGTTAAGATATCAAGACAAGAAACATCACTTTACTCTCAAAAATGGAATCTGTCTCCCACTCTAGATAGTTGGTCACTCTTCCTAGTCTGCTCTCGTCATCGAAAATCACGCCATAGTCAAATTTTCCCATTCCTCACAAACATATGTATATAAAAAAAACAAATTTAAAGCAACTACAAGATGTAAATATCATCACACTAAGTCACACGTCCTCTGAACGACAAGATAAAGACGAAACACTACAGCTAACAGTCATTCCCAAAATCTTTCCTTGAGAAAATTCAACTTCAATTGCTCCTGATTAAGTTCATCCTATCCATTAAACAAGGTGCATTGAACCAGCAAAGTGAATTTCCGCATCAAATCTTGCCAACCAACAAACAAAACACCTTTCACAACGCAATGTATAAGCTGTCATTTGCAAAATTGAGTGTTCCCTAATGAGAATTAAGCCAACGAATTCCCTATAATGTAATCCAAAAAGATCAGTCATAATCAGATCCAACTTTCCAATAATTCATTAATTTTATACAAGAAAACGATGCAAAACCTTGCAGATCTGACTAAAATTCGTGAACTTATTACATAAAACCTAAAGAGCGAGTCACTATTGGTGAGTGCACCTGAGTCAGAACTAAACAAATAGGGTTTGAGATATCAAAATTTCAGTTACCCTGTGATCTGCGTCGAAGGCGAGAGCGGGAGAGAGGAGGAGGAGGGAAATGAAGGCGATGAGAGGAAGAGATCGAATGGCGGAGGACATGGCGATCGCCGGTGACGGAAGGATCTGACGGTCAAGATTCGGTCAATCAAATCAAACCAAATCTCTCTCTCTTTTTATTTCAAAAATCTTTTTCTCAAGGACGGATGAATTCTCTCGAGTTGCTCTGATTTTTCCCGTTATAGAAAGAGAGACAGTGAGAGACAGTGTTGTATTGTAATGCAAGGAGGGTTCTCAGATTTGCGAGTTCTTAATTCTTAAGGGGTTTTTTTTTTTTAATAGTTATAAAAGTTGACCGGCTGATGGGTAATGATCAGCCGTGATTAATTACGGACTCAGATTTTATTTTGATTTGGTTTTTTTATTAAGATTTTGTTAGGTATATCATTTTAATTGGGGTTTTTAAAAATTTTAATTTTTTTTGAAATAATTTTTTGATGTTTTTATATTATTTTAATATATTAATATAAAAAAATTAAAAAAACATTATTTTAATATAATTTGATGTAAAAACAACTTTAAAAAGCAACCGTTTTGAAAAGCAACCGCTGCTACTATTCCAAACACTCCTAATCTAATATGACTAAACTTAGCATGTCAATTAGATGACCTGTAGATATAGAATTTGGCCGCTCTAAGTTTCAAATCAAACTTATATTGGAGAAGAGTTGAGTCAGTAAAACCTAAACATTATAAATGAACTTATAACTTGATTGTCGCAATCAAAAATTGATTTAACTTTTTTTTTTAAAATCAAAATAACTTGTTTAGATTTTTAAAAAAATGCTTGAAATAATATTATTTTGAATTGACTCAAATTAATCTACCTCAACTAGTGACTCAAGTCTTACATCAAGTCGTAAGTCTAATTCAATTTGATAACTTTGATTAAAACACGTAAAAAAACATTAGGTTGATCCACTAACTTATGATTTAACCTAATCAACTATAGTCTAAACTTTTTTTTTTCTAGTAGTAAGAATGACGACCCATATAGACTCTATGGAGATCTCATCCAAGGAAGTTGAATTGTTATCACGTTCGAATAAAAAAGTTAAATTTGATTCAAGAAAACAACTTGTAGTGGAGGAAATAAGTTCAGATTTGTTGAAGAAGTCAAAAGTAACCAATAGAGTTTCAGTTACAAGGATCCTCTTATGGTGGCTTTGTATTTGAATATGAAGATGGTTGAAGATTGCCAGGTAAAGGTTATATTTACAAGGATGATGAAAGGATTTTGGTGAGGATTAATGTGCATTTATTAAATTGTTCGTTGAAGATAAACGAAAAATCAGGGGACCTTGATGTCAAACCATAATTATCAAGATTATAGGAAGAAGGTCGGTTATACATAGTTAATGAAAATGGTCCATATT
>Ga0307515_10006481_pt1 | contig 23417 bp, 29 predicted proteins | sample 17_EM_MG_FD_194513 | JGI IMG/M metagenome (GOLD analysis project Ga0307515, IMG submission 194513) | Populus trichocarpa ectomycorrhiza microbial communities from riparian zone in the Pacific Northwest, United States - 17_EM | ecosystem: Host-associated > Plants > Roots > Unclassified | place... | reverse complement strand
ACATCCTGGGCTCGGTCGTGTTCCAGGCCGTCGAGCCGCCGGCCCGTCCCGGCGTCGGGACCCGCCGGTTCAGCTGGGGTCTCGACCGGCTGCTCGACGGCCACGCCGCGCACGCCGGTGCCGAACGGAGCGCGTCCCGGTGACCAACGGCCCTCGTGCGCCGGTGGTCATCCCGGTGATGCTGAGGGAAGTCTTCGACGGGAGTGGCCATGCGGTTCCGTGATCGCCGGGAAGCCGGTGAGCGGCTGGCACTCCTGCTGCGCCCGCTGCGCGGGCGGCAAGCCGTGGTCCTCGGCCTGTCCGAGGGCGGCCTGGTGGTCGGCGGCGAGATCGCCGACGTCCTCGGCGCACCGCTGGACATCCTGCTGACGCGCCGGATCGAGTACTACGGACCACCGGCGACCACCCTCGGCGCGGTCGGGGAAGGCGGCCTGCTCGTCTCGGACCACGACGCCATCAAACGGTTCGACGTCACGCCGGACGAGCTGACCCGGCTCGCCGGCCACGCGCGGGCCGAGCTGGCCCGGCAGGTCGCCGTCTACCGGCACACCGTGATGCCGGCACCGATCGCCGGCCGGACGGTTGTGCTCGCCGACGACGGCGCCGCCACCGGCACGACCGCGCACACGGCGATCCGCGTCCTGCGCGCCCGCCAGGCCGGCCGGATCGTGCTCGCGGTGCCGGTCGCCCCGGCACGGGTCCTCGACCGGCTCGCCCGCGAGGTCGACCAGTTCGTCTGCCTCCGCTCGCTGTCCTGGATGCACGCGGTCCGCAACAGCTACCGGAGGTTCTCCGCGGTGGCCGAAACCGAGGCGCTCGAGCTGCTGCACGGCGAACCCCGCCTGCCGATCGAGGTCCCGCGCTGACGTCTACAAAGGACGCCGAGCAAAGGACAATGAGCAAAGGACAATGAGCAAAGGACACCGGGTCAGCCCGGGAGGTGCACGGCGATCTCGTCGCCCAGTTCGGCGCCCTCGGTGAGTTCGAGGTGGTCGCCGCTCCAGAACCGGCCGGGGTCGTACCAGTTGGGCCGGCGGCCCTTGGGCAGCAAGCCCATGGCTTCGTAGGTGAGCGCGACGATCTCCGCGCAGTAGCCGGATTCGAGGTCGGCCTCCCGCGCTTCCCGCTTCCGGGACGGTACCCGGCCGCCCAGCCATCGGGACGCGAGGCGCGCCGTCGACGGGAACGGCGTGCCGTCGAGCCGGGCGATCGTGCGCAGGACCGCGTCTTCCGTCTCCGCGGTGACCGGGTGGTCGAGCTGGCGCAGCCAGACCCGCTGGTGGTACTTCTCGGCCCACACCTCGACGGCCCGGCGCAGGTCGTGCAGCTGGGCGCCCCGCTGGTGCGTGCCCGACCAGACGTCCGGCAGCGAGCGGCCCAGCTCCGCGTGCCACATCAGCGGCGGGAGGTCCTCGAGCACCACGGCCATGCCGACGTGGTTGACCGGGCTGTTCGTCACGACGCGGATGGTGCGGTCCGCCGCCGACCGGCCCCGGAACAACCACAGGTCACCGGTGCGCGTCACCGCGACGGCTTCGTCGAGATCAAGCTCGGTCCCCGGCACGGCAGTAGCCTAGGCCGATGCGCTGGTGGAAGACAGTAGGCCTGGCCGGGCTCGTCGGGGTCGCGGCGACCGGAGTGGTCGTCGCGCGACAGGAGCGCCGGCGGCGCGCCTACACCCCGGACGAGATCCGGGAACGACTGCACGCGCGCCTCGACGGCACGCCACCGGCGTCGGAGAGCGAGCCGGACGACTGACGAGCCACTCGTCGACCGGTCCCGCCTGAGCGGGGATCCGGCCGCCTTCGAGCTCCCAGCGCTGGACGGCGGTGACGTCCGCCGAGGTGGCGACGTCGGACAGCAGCGTCTCGACGGTGTTGTCGTTGCCGCGGTGCGCCGCGGTCATCAGCGCGCGCTGCGCGAGGTCGGGCTCGGCCTCCGGCGTGGGGCGGGCGGCCAGGTCGTGAGGCTGTACGTGACGTGTTCGATGCGGCCCAGCCGGTCGGTCAGCGCCGGGAGCAGGGTTGGCAGTTCGGCGGTCAGGTCCCGGGAGTGGGGCCACCACGCGCCGTCGACGTACCCCGTGGTGGGTGCCTCCGGCTTCAGCCGCAGCCGCGGCGCGTGCCGGAGGAGTTCCTCGGTCGCCTGCGCGAAGCGCGTGGCGGAGGTGGTGTGCGGGACCGACTTCATGCCGGTGCTCCCGTCCCCGGCGGCGGAGCGCCGCCGGACTGGGCTTCCGTGACCTGCAGACCGGGCCGGAAGGGGATGCCCAGTGCCGCGAAGACGTCGAGCATCTTCGTGTTCTGCGCGCCGACGTCGACGACGAGGGCGTGCACCCCCTCGTGCTCCGCCGAGACGACGAGCTGTTCGAGCAGCAGGGTCGCCACGCCGAGCGCGCGGGCACCACCGTCGATCACCAGCGCGACCGCCGCTTCGGCCGGATCGGCCAGGATGTCGTAGCGGGCGAGGCCGGCCAGCCGGGAGTTCAGGAAGCAGCCCACCGCGGTGTGCCCGACGCCGGTGTTGCGGGACAGTTGCCCCGCGAGTTCGGTCAGCTCGGCGGCGCCGAGGCCGAAGAACCGGGGGTGCCGGTCATGACCGGAGAGCCGGGCCCGCAGCGCGAGGACCGCGGCGGCGTCGCCGGCTTCCAGCTTGCGCACCCAGGCGATTTCGCCGTCGGGGAGCAGGGCTCGCACCGGCGGGGTCGCGGTGGTGGCCATGTCGTCTCCTCACGGACCGGCCCGAGGTACCGCTCGGCTTCCCGGTCCTGTCACAGTGCGGTCGAGCCGGCCCGGGTCCACAGTGCTCTGTCCTTTTCGCACAGAACACTGCGGAGTCCGGGGGCCGTCCGCGATCAGTTTCCGTCGGCCCGCGTGCCGTTCACGGCGGCCGGGGGCGGCACGATCGCGGCGGTGACGGCCGGTTTCGGCTGGATCGCGGCGGCGCTCTCGCGGGCCAGGAAGGCCCCGAGCTCACCGATGGTGCTCATCAGCGGGGCGGGGAACACGACGGTGGTGTTCTTGTCCACGCCGATCTCCACCAGGCTCTGCAGATTGCGCAGCTGCAGCGCGAGCGGGTGCGCCATCATCGTGTCCGACGCCTCGCCGAGTGCGGCGGCGGCGAGGGACTCGCCCTCGGCGCTGATGATCTTGGCGCGCTTCTCGCGTTCGGCTTCGGCCTGCCGGGCCATCGCCCGCTTCATCGTGTCCGGCAGCTGGATGTCCTTCAGTTCCACCAAAGTCACCTCCACGCCCCAGTCGAGCGTGGTGACGTCGAGGATGCTCCGGATGTCGACGTTGATGCTGTCGGTCTCGGACAGGGTCTCGTCCAGCGTGTGCTGCCCGACGACCTTCCGCAGCGTCGTCTGGGCGATCTGGTCGATCGCGGCGTAGACGTTCTCGATCGCGACGACGGACTTCACCGCGTCCCGCACCCGGAAGTAGGCGACCGCGGACACGTCCACGCTCACGTTGTCCCGCGTGATGATGCCCTGGGACTGGATCGGCATGGTGATGATCCGCAACGGCACGCGGCGCAGCACGTCGATGACCGGGATGATCAGCCGCAATCCCGGCTCGCGCACGCCCAGCACCCGGCCGAGCCGGAACAGGACGCCCTGTTCGTACTGCTTGACGATCCGCACCGAGGATGCCAGCAGTATCAGCACCACGACGACGATGACGACGATCACGAGAACGTTCATGGTGCTCCAGAGTTGACGACTGGCCTGCGGGCGGTTCAGCCCGAGAGCTTCACCTGGTTGTCGACCGACGTCACGCCGGGGGCGAACCAGGCGGTCTGCTCGGCCGAGCGGCGTTCGGCGGGCGTGAGGACCTCACCGGTCAGGGTGACCTGGCCGTCGTCGATGCCGACCTCGACGTGCTGCGCGAACCCCGGCGCGTGCCGGGCCAGCGCCGCGGTGATCTTCAGCTTGATGTCGGCAGGCGAGACCGACGTCGAAGCCCTCAGGGTGATCAGGTTCCGCACCCCGCTGATCCCGGGGAGCGAGGCGACCGCGCGGCGGGCGGCTTCGCGCTGGTACTGCCAGTCCACCGAGCCGCGCAGCGTGATGACCTGGTCGCGCACCTCGACCTGGACCGAGTCCTTCGGCACGACGACCGTGCGGCGGTCGAAGACGATCATGGCTTCCCGGGCGATGTCCGCGTCCTCCGGGACGTCCTGGCCGTGCCGCACCAGGATCTTGTCCGCGGTCGTGGTCACCCCGTGCACGCGGGTGGCCGCGCGCAAGGCCTCTTCCTTCTCGGGGTACGTGCCGACATGTCCGGAGAGTGTCGCGACGCCGTCGGTGACGGCCACGCCGATCTCTTCGGCGTTGACGCTGGGGGTCCAGGCGAGCTCATCGGTCACCGCGGTCTTGAGCTGGTGATCAGGCCTGTGCTGGATCTGTGTCATGACTCCAGCGTTTCCCCCGCGCGCCGCGCGGCCTAGAGTCGCGGGACCTTTCTTCCGGGGTCGTTCGGCGTAGCCTGGGGCCGTGGATGACAGCACTCGGCACGACCGGCCCGTCATCACCGTCTTCCTGGTCGACGACCACGAGCTCGTGCGGCGCGGCGTCGCCGAGCTCGTCGACGACGAACCGGACCTCACCGTCGTCGGGCAGGCCTCTTCCGTCGCCGAAGCACTGGCCAGGGTGCCCGCGCTGCGCCCGGACGTGGCCGTCCTGGACGTCCGGCTGCCCGACGGCAACGGCGTCGAGCTCTGCCGGGACCTGCGCACGGTGCTGCCCGGTCTGCGGTGTCTGATGCTGACTTCCTTCACCGACGCGGATTCGATGGTCGAAGCGGTCCTGGCCGGGGCCGAGGGGTACGTGATCAAGGACGTGAAGGGGCTGCAGCTGGTCGACGCCATCCGCCGGGTCGGATCGGGCGAGACGCTGCTGGACGGCCGGGCGGTCGCCGCGCTCGTCGCCGAACTGCGGGCCACGACCGGGAAACCGGGCCCGCTGGCCGGGTTGAGCGAGCAGGAACTCGTCCTGCTGGACCTGCTCGGGGAAAGCCTGACCAACCGGCAGATCGCCGAGCGGATGTTCCTGGCGGAGAAGACCGTCAAGAACTACGTGTCCCGGCTGCTGGCGAAACTGGGGCTGGAACGGCGATCCCAGGCCGCGGTGCTGGTCACCGGAATCCACGGCGGGCAACGCCGTCCGGGCGGCTAGCGGCGAACGGGTGCTCGTCGCTGATCACGACGTCTTCGAGGAGCGCGGGCGCGAAGGACGGCACGGCGGTGCCGTGGCCGAGGCGGAGCATGATCTGGGGCCAGAGCCCGCCGCCGATCAGCTGCCGCAGTTCACGCCGGGTCGCCGGCGCCGCCATCGGCTGGGAGGAGAGCGCCGCCGAGATCCCGGCGGCGGTGGCCGTCAGCAGGACCCGCTGCATGGCCTGGCCGGCTTGGAGCCGGGCGAGGGCGGTGTCGTGCAGCGAGCCGATGACCACGACCAGCCGCTCGGGTTCGACGTCGAGGTCCGTCCCGCCGCCGGGGCCGGGCGTCGCCGGCGGGAGCTCCGAGCGGCGCATGATCTCGCGCAGCTGCGGCACCTGCTCGGCGGTGACGGTGGCCAGCCACGCGCGTTCCATCTCGGCGCCCCGCCGCAGCTGCCGCTGCACCGAAGACGGCACGACGGCGGCGGTGAACGGACGGCGGTTGCTCTGCCGGTCGGCGATCGCCGCCACCAGCCGCTCGTCGTCCGGCGCGATCGTCTCGTACCCGTGCGGCCGCACGACGGCGAGTAGTTCGGGCCGCCCCGCCGCGGGGAACAGCCCCACGTCGGCGTGGCTGCCCTGCGCCTTGATCGCCAGCCGCAGGTTCAACAGGGCCGCCCCGCAGTCCAGCAGCCGTTCCCGCTGATCACTGTCGTTGCCGGCCAGCGGGTTCGCGTACAGCTCGATCGAGTCCGGCGTGCACTGGAACCGCCAGGGCCGCGAGTTCCGCAAGGGCGGGGGAGCCGTCGCCGAGAGCAGGATCGATCGCACCTGGCCGGCACTGAGGTGCCCGACGGGCATGACACCGGTCTTCATGGGATGGCTCCGAACTGTGGATTCCCGGGGATGACGCTTCCCGCTCACCGTCCGCCCGGGCCGCGGCCCGGCCAAGTGCCGAACGGCCTCCAGTGGCCGGGCGAAGGTCGTCGGTTGCAGTTCGGCCGGTTCCCGTCGCGGACCGGACAGCTGTGCCAGTGTGGTGGCATGCCCGAAGGGACCGTGCCGGGCCGGGACCGGATGGTCGCGCTGCCGGCGGCCGTCCTCGCCTTTTCCGCCGGTCTGGAACTCGAAACCACGCTGCGCCGGATCGTGGCCGCGGCCGCAGGCCTGGTCGACGCCCGGTACGGCGCACTGGCTCTGCTCGACGAGGACGGCCGGACGACCGCGTTCGCCGTCACCGGCGTCGACGACGCCACGCGGGACCGGATCGGCCCGCCACCCGACGGCCACGGGATGCTCGGCGCGCTCGTGGCCGGCCGGGATCCGGTGCGCCTGGCGGACCTGGGCACCCATCCCGCGTCCGCTGGGTTCCCGCCGGGGCACCCGCCGATGCGGAGCTTCCTCGGAGTCCCCCTGCTGGTGCGTGGCGCGGTGCTCGGCCGGTTGTACCTGAGCGGCGAGCGGCCGTTCACCGCCGACGACGAACGGGCGATCGTGGCGCTGGCGGCGGCCGCCGGGATCGCCGTCGACAACGCGCGGCTCTACGAGGAGACCCGGAGCAGGCAGCGGTGGCTGGAGGCCACCGGGGAGATCTCCGCCGAGCTTCTGGGCGGCACCGACGTCCACGAGGTGCTGCGCCTGATCGCGAACCGGGCCGTCGAGCTCACCGGCGCCGACGACGCGCTCATCGCGCTGCCCGCGGAGGTCGGCGGGGCCCTGGTCGTCACGGTGTGCGCGGGACCGGACGCCGAGGTGCTGACGGGCCGCCGGATCCCACTCGACGGGTCCACCTCGGGCGCGGTGCTGCGCGACCACGTGCCGCGCAGCGTGCCGAGCCTGGCGTTCGACCTGGCCGACGGCCTCGGTGTGCACCTCGGGCCGGCGCTGGCGGTGCGGCTGCGCTCGGGGGAGTCCACCGCGGGCGTGCTGCTGGCGATCCGCGCCCCGGGGGCGGCGAGGTTCGACGAGCACGAGCTCCAGATCGTGTCCGCTTTCGCCGACCAGGCCGCGCTGGCGCTGCGGGACGCCGAAAGCCAGGCCGCCCGCCGGGAGCTGGACGTCGTCGTCGACCGCGACCGGATCGCCCGTGACCTGCACGACCAGGTCATCCAGCGGCTGTTCGCGGTCGGCCTCGGGATCGAGGGCACCCGCCGCCGGAGCGACTCGCCCGCCGTCACCGTCCGGCTCACCCAGCACATCGACCAGCTCCAGGACGTCATCGAGGAGATCCGCGGCGCGATCTTCGACCTGCACGCCGAACCGGGAGCCGGGCGGGGCCTGCGGGCGCGCCTGCAGAACGCGATCATCGACACGACCGCCGACTCCGCGATCCGCACGACGGTGCGGCTGTCGGGATCGTTCGACCGGGTGCCCGCGGGGTTGGCCGAGCACGCCGAAGCCGTCGTCCGCGAGGCCGTCAGCAACGTCCTGCGGCACGCGCGCGCCGGCGAGCTGGCGGTCACCGTGTCCCTCGACGGCGACCTGCTCGTCGAGGTCTCGGACACCGGTGCCGGGATGCCGGAGGCCGTGGTGCGCAGCGGGCTCCGCAACCTCGAGCAGCGCGCCGCGGAAGCGGGTGGGACCTTCCGGCTGGAGCGCCCGGCCGGCGGCGGCACCCGCCTGGTGTGGACGGTGCCGGTGCCCTGACACGGCCGCGTCTCCGGTTCGCGATGCATGAAGTGCACCCGAACCGGGTATGTCCCGGGTGTCCGCGGTTCAGCCGAGTAGCCGTTGTCCCATTCGCCGGTGTTGCCGCACCGGTTTTCGCGGTGGCGGCCCGGTCCGCGGTGTCGCTGTCCGCCACGGAGGTGACAGCAAGATCATGAGTGATCCCTTGGCCCGCTACTACCAGGGCACTTCGACGCTCACCGTGACCACCACCCACGACTCGACGGTCGTGGCCGCCACCGGGGATCTCGACGGCGCCGTCGCCGACCACCTGCTCGCCCGGCTGGCCGACGAGCTGGCCCTGCGGCCGAAGGCGCTGGTCGTCGACCTGACCCGGGTGGGCTTCTGCTCGGCCAGGATCCTGCGCGTGCTGCTCACGACCTCGGCCGACGCCCACGCCGCCGGCATCCCGTGCGTGATCGTCAGCGACCAGCGCGCGGTCCGGCGCCCGATCGCCGTGCTGGGGCTGGACCATCTCCTGCAGGTGCAGGGAAGTCGGGCGGCCGCCCGGGAGTGGCTGGCGGTTCTCGGCTCCGTCGGCGCCACCGGGTAGCCGCGCGCGTCGCAAGGTGTTTGACGCTGGAACGGGCTCGTCCACCGAAGTCGCTCAAGGTGGCGCCTTCAGAGTCGCAGGGGGCCCGCAGTGTTCCTGGATGGAGGATTCTGGACACTCGGCGTCCCAGATCCTCCATCGACACCTCGCGGCCATGTCCCAGCCGGGAGATTCCCGGGTGGGCGGCGCCTACGCACCCAAGGCGGCCTTCGGTGCGTGAGACGCAACCAAGGCCGCCTTGGGGCGCACTTGCCGGACCACTGTCGACGAACCTCAGACGCACGACACCAGCCGCGCGCTACCCGGTGCCGGGCAGCCGAACCCGTCGAACACGATCAGGCCGCCGGGGCGTGGTGACGGAGCGCGTTCATGGGCGTCCTTCCGGTCGTGGTCGCCGTCCGGATACCCGTTCCCGGCTGGGCCAACCGGCGGCGAAGACGGCCGCCGATCGATCGGCGGCCGTCGTCGTCCGGGCCTATCCTGTCTGATCGATTCTCACGCGAAAGGGTCCCCGCCATGCAGCAGCCCGAGAGTCACGTAGCCGATCACCCGACCACCGACGGGGTGAACCGCCGAAGTCTGCTCGCCGGAGTCGGCGGCCTGCTCGCCGCCGGCGGCGTGGCTTCGAGCGGCCTGCTCGCTTCACCCGCCGCCGCGGACCCCGTCGCTCAGCCTGAACGCAACGACCGGGTCGAGGGCCTGCTCAAGAAGATGACCCTCGCCGAAAAGCTCGGGCAGCTCCAGCTGCTCGGCAACGAAACCGACGCGCGCACGGCGCTGGCGACCGGGCAGCTCGGCGGCGTCTTCTCGGTGGTGGGCGCGGCGAAGCTCAACGCGCTGCAGCACATCGCCGTCGAGCAGACCCGGCTGCGCATCCCGCTGATCTTCGGCCTGGACGTGATCCATGGGTACACCACCAACTTCCCCATCCCGCTGGCCCAGGGCTCGAGCTTCGACCCCGCCGTGGCGGGCGCCGACGCGGCGGTCTCCGCGAAGGAGGCCCGGCGCAGCGGCATCCACTGGACCTACGCGCCGATGATGGACGTCACCCACGAGCCGCGCTGGGGGCGCATCGCCGAGGGCTACGGCGAAGACCCTTACCTGGCCACGAAACTCGCCGTGTCGAAGGTCCGCGGTTACCAGGGTGACGACTACTCGTCGCCGGACCGCCTCGCCGCCTGCGCCAAGCACTTCGTCGCCTACGGCGGGGCCGAAGGCGGGCGCGACTACAACACCGTCGACGTCTCGCTGCAGCGGCTGCACAACTTCTACCTCCCGCCGTTCAAGGCGTCCGTCGAGGCCGGCGTGGCGACGGTGATGGCCAGCTTCAACACCATCAGCGGGGTGCCCGCCCACGGCAACGGCTACGTCCTGCACGACGTCCTCAAGGGCGCCTACGGCTTCCGGGGGTTCGTCGTCAGCGACTACACCGGCGTCGAGGAGCTGATCCTGCACGGCCTCGCCGGCGACGGCGCCGACGCCGCGGCGGCCGCGCTCCCGGCCGGCGTCGACATGGAGATGGTCAGCACCAATTACGTGCAGTACGGCCAGCGGCTGCTGAACGAGCGCCGGATCACCCGCGACCAGATCGACGACGCCGTCCGCCGGATCCTGCTGGTCAAGGTCAAGCTGGGCCTGTTCGAGCGGCCGTACGTCGACGAGGCCGGCGAGGTGAAGGCACCTTCCCCGGCCGCGCTCGCCCAGGCACGGCAGGTCGCCGGACGGTGCATGGTGCTGCTGAAGAACGACGGGCCGGTGCTGCCGCTGGCGAAGACCGTCGGCTCGGTCGCCGTCGTCGGCCCCCTCGGCACCGCGACCTACGACCTCAACGGCACCTGGTCGGGCCTCGGCACCGGCGCGGCCACGACCCCGCCGGTGACGGTGGTCGACGGGATCAAGGCCGCGGCGCCCGGGGCCGCGGTGACGTTCACCGCGGGCTGCACCGTCGACGGAGCCGACACCAGCGGCTTCGCCGCCGCGCAGCAGGCGGCCCGCGCGGCCGACGTGACCGTCGTCGTGGTCGGCGAAACGGCCGCGATGAGCGGGGAAGCGGCGGCGCGCAGCAACATCGATCTCCCCGGCGTCCAGCAGCAGCTGGTGGCCGCGATCAAGGAGACCGGGAAGCCGTTCGTGGTGGTCCTGGTAAACGGCCGGCCGCTGACGATCCCGTACCTGCACGACAACGCCCCCGCCGTCCTCGAGGCGTGGGCGCCGGGTGCGCAGGGCGGGCACGCGATCGCGGACGTCCTGTTCGGCACGGTGAACCCGGGCGGCAAGCTGCCGGTCAGCTTCCCGCGCGCGGTCGGCCAGATCCCGATCTACTACAACCACGAGAACACCGGACGCCCGGCCGACCCGGCCAACAAGTACACGTCCAAGTACCTCGACCTGGAGTCAGGCCCGCTCTACGAGTTCGGCCACGGCCTGTCCTACACGACCTTCCGCATCGACGGCCTGCGGCTCTCGGACACGCGGATGCCGGCACGCGGCGGCCGGATCCAGGTGAGTGCCAAGGTGACCAACACCGGCGGCCGCGCGGGCGACGAGGTCGTCCAGCTGTACCTGCGTGACCCGGTCGCCACCATCGTGCAGCCCGTCCGGCGGCTGCGCGGCTTCCAGCGGGTGACGCTGGCGGCGGGCGCGTCGACCACGGTCACGTTCACCCTCACCCCCGACGACGTCGGCTTCTACGACAACGCCGCGAAGTTCCGCGTCGAGCCGGGCAAGATCGAGGTCTACGTCGGCAGCAGTTCGGCCGCCACCCTGACCTCGAGCTTCACCGTCGTCTGACCCTCCCGGTCCGACTTGGACGGTCAGCAGCAGGTCGCCCTGCTGCTGACCGTCACCGTCGGCGAAACTCCACAGTGGACGGTCGACTGACTTATGCGAACACCGCCTGAGCCAAGGCCGTGCCGACGTAGGCCGCGCCCAGCCCGGCGACCATGCTCACGATGACGTTCGCGGCGGCGAAGAACTTCGCGCCGGTTTCGGCCAGCCGGAGGGTTTCGTAGGAGAAGGTCGAGTAGGTGCTGAGGGTGGCGCACAGCCCGGGACCGATCAGGTGCTGCAGCGGCTGGGGGACAGTGGTCGCGGTGGCGGCGCCGGTGAGGAGGCCGAGCACGGTGCAGGCGACGAGGTTCACCGCGAAGGTGCCCCAGGGGAAGCCGGTGTCGTGGCGGGTTTGGACCGCCCGGTCGGTCAGGTAGCGCAGCGGCGCGCCGACCAGGGCGCCGGCGATGACCATGAGCCAGTTCACGGGCGGCTCCCGAGGTGCAGCGCGCGGCGGGTGAGCGCGGCCGTGACCCAGACCGCGGCGAGGGCGGCGGCCACGGTGGCCACGAGGTAGAGCAGGGCGGTCACGGCGTGGCCGCCGTCGAGCAGGCGCTGGGCGTCGACGGCGTAGGTGGAGAAGGTGGTGTAGCCGCCGAGGACGCCGGTGCCGAGGAACGGCCGCACGAGCGGGTGAGCGGTGGGCAGCGCGGCGATGACCGCCATCAGGACGCCCATGGCCGCGCAGCCGGTGACGTTGATCCAGAACGTGGTCCACGGGAACCCGCCGGCCGCGGTGGGCCACAGCAGGGTGGCGCCGTAGCGGGCGCAGGCCCCGAGCACCCCGCCGGCGGCGACGGCGCCGACGGTCTCGAGGTGACGGCGCCGCGCGCCACGCGAGGACCGGGACGGCCGGGGATCGGCGATGTCCGGGTCCACGGGCTCCGCGGCGGGTTCGGGGTGTTCGAGGGGCACGGCAGGCAGACTCCTACCTGATCGGGGCACGAGGACAGCCTCGTGCGGCGTGGTTCAGGTAGGGACCGTTGGCGGCGGGTGCGCCGCGGTTCGGGTCCGGCGGGCCCCACCGCCGCGCGGCCACCGGCGAAGGCGGCTGCCCGGCCAGGTTAACAGCGCGCCCAGCGCGCTCGATCGCAGGTGCCGGGCCTGCCCGACTGGTCGGGTTTCGGCCGGATCGGTTGCCGGCGCCGGCCGACCCGACCAGCCCCGACCAGCTCGGACCAGTCGGATCCGGCCTTCTCCGGCTGCCTTGGCGGCCGATCCCGACCGGCTTGCTTAGGCTGGTCGGCTGCTGTGGCAGTCGGCCCGACCGATTGGCTCCGCCGGGTTGGCTGCTGCGGCGATTCGCTTGACCGGCCGGGCTTCGGTTGGAGCAGCGTCGGCCGCTAGTGTCGCGCGTCCGAGGGGCGTTGACCGGGCCGGCACCACTGCGGCCTTGGGTGCGTGAGACCTGGATCCACCGGTTGCGAGCTGTCTTCTGGCTGGTGTTGGGGTGTTGTCGGTGTGGTTGGCGGGGTTCTTGTGGTTGCTGTGTCGGGTGGTGATGCACCCAATGTGGCGTTGGGTGCGTTGGACGCACCGAACGCCACATTGGGTGCGTTTCCTGCCGCCGCCGGAGATCGCGGCCCACGGCGGCCGGGCGGGGGCGACCCGCGACCAAGACCTTCGGTGGATCCAGGTCTCACGCACCGAAGGCTGGGCGGCACAGCGCCGCCCGCACGCGGAATCTTCCGGCTGGGTACATGGCCGCGAGGTGTCGATGGAGGTTTTGGGACGCTCAGCGTCCCAAAACCTCCATCGACGAACGCTGAGGTCCCTGCCGTGGCGCGCCCCTGAAGGCGCCCGTTCCAGCGTCAAACAAACTTGCGACGCGCGACACTGGCCGGACCGACCAGCTCCGGTTCGATCAGCCTGCTCCGGCCGGCCCGGCCAGATCAGCTGCCGACCCCGGACCGGCGAGGCTTCGGCTGTCCGGAGCAGGCTCACGCGACCGGAGCCGCCCCACTCAACCGCGGTCAGCCCCGGCCGGATCCGCCGCCCTGGCGGCCCGCTCGATCTCCGCATACCGCCCCTGCCGAGCGGCAGCATCCGGCGCGCTCATGCTCTCCGCGTCCATCCCGGCCGCGCCGTCCAGCTGTTCGCGCAGGATGTCGGCGTGCCCGGCGTGCCGGTTGATCTCGGTGAGGAAGGTGACCAGGACCTTGAACAGGGTCACGTCCGGGCTCGGCCACCACGGCACGTGGCCGGGGGAGTCGAGGCTGAGACCGGTGATCGTCGCGTCGGAGTGGGCCCACACCCGCTGGTAGCGATTGACGATCTCGGCGCGGGTCTCGTGCTCGGTCACCCACAGGTCGGCGCCGCCGCGCTCAGGCAGGGGTTCGGGGAACGGCCGCCCGAAGACCTCGCCGAAGTACCTGGCTTCCCAGATCGCCAGGTGCTTGACCAAGCCGAGCAGGTTGGTCCCGGTGGCCGTCAGCGGGCGCCGGATGTCGTATTCGCCGAGCCCGTCCAGCTTCGAAAGCATCGCCTCGCGGATCCAGCGCAGCTCGTCGTGCAGGTACGTCTTCGTGTCGTCGGTCACGAGCCCGCTCCGGCCAGGTTGTCGATCATCAGCGAGAGGGTGAAGTCGAATCGGTCGTGCCCGGTGCCGGAGGTCAGTTCGGCCGCGTAGCGCCGGGTGTGGGGGAAGCGGTCGGCGGGCAGAGCGCTGAACCGGTCGACGAGCTGTTCCCGGCTGAGGACCCAGTCGTCGTCGTGATGCTGCCGCCGTTGCCGGACGATCGAGCGCTCCAGTGCGTAGCCGCTGACGTAGAGGGTGAGCGCGTCGCGCACCCAGGCGGCGGTCTGCGGTGCGACGCCTCCGGCGAGCAGGATCGCCAGGATTCCTTCGCTGACCCGCAGTGTTTCGAGGTGGGTGGGGACCATGGCCAGCGCGGCGCGGGAGACGCCGGGGTATTTCAGGTACTGGTCGCGGATTTGGGTGTACACGTCGAGGAGCTGTCGGCGCCACGTGGCCGGGTCGGGTTCGGGCAGGACGATCTCGGCGCAGAGCCGGCCGATGAGCAGGTCGTCGAGATCATCCTTGTTGACGATGTGCGCGTACAGCGAGGACGGCCCGGCTTCGAGCACCGCGGCGACCCGGCGGATCGTCAGCGCGTCGTAGCCCTCGGTGGCGATGACCTGCAGCGCGGCGTCGGTGATCCGGTCGGCCGTGATGGGCGGCTTCCGTGTCGCGGACGGCGCGGAGCCGGCGCGGGGCTGCGCGTGGCGGGCTTCGCGGCGCTGCCTGGGGTCGGTGGGCATGCCGCCACCCTACCTTGACACGAACTTAGTTCGTCATCTAGAACTTAGTTCGTGACTACCGAACTTAGTTCGTCAAAGCGCGCTGCTCCGCTTCCCCTCGGCCAGGCCTGGCTCGTCCTGGTGGTCGTGATCGTCGCCGAGCTCATGGACCTCATCGACACCAGCGTCGCCAACCTCGCCGGCCCCTCGATCCGCGCCGACCTCGGCGGCGGGCCGATGACCCTGCAGTGGGTGCTGTCCGCTTACACCGCGGCCTTCGCCCTCGGCCTGGTGACCTCCGGCAGGCTCGGCGACCTGATCGGCCGCCGCCGGCTGTTCCAGCTCGGCATGGCCGACTTCACCCTCGCGTCGCTGGCCTGCGGCCTCGCGCCCAGCGCCGGGTTCCTGATCGTCGCCCGCCTGTTCCAGGGCCTGTTCGGGTCGGTGATGATCCCGCAGGGCCTGGCCCTGGTGAAGATCGTCTTCCCGCCCGAGCACCTGCGCAAGGCGCTGATGCCGTTCGGCCCGATCATGGGACTGGCCATGGTGGCCGGCCCGATCCTCGCCGGGTGGCTGCTGCACCTGGATCTGTTCGGCAGCCAGTGGCGCTCGATCTTCCTGATCAACATCCCGTTCGGCATTTTCGCCGCCGCTCTCGGCTGGTGGGTCCTGCCGCGCCACAGCGGCGAAGACCGCGGTGCCCGCCTCGACCTCCGCGGCGTCGGCCTGCTCACCGCCGGCTCGGCACTGCTGATCGTGCCGCTCATCCAGGGGCGTGACCTGGGCTGGCCCGCGTGGACCTACGCGATGATCGCCGCCGCGCTGGTGGTGTTCGGGCTGTTCGTCGTGTCCGAACGCCGCAGCAGCCACCCGGTTGTCACCCGGTCGCTGTTCGGCAAACGCAGCTTCGTCGTCGGCCTGCTGATCGTCGGCGGGTTCTACGCCTCGCTCAGCGCGTTCGTCCTGGTCGTCAACCTGCTGCTCCAGTCGGGCCTGGGCTGGACACCGCTGCAGACCGGCTTCGCGCTGATCCCCTGGGCCGTGGGCACCGCGGCCGCCACCCTGCTGTCCGGCGCGGTGCTCGCCGAGAAGCTCGGACGCGCCAACCTGCACCTCGGGCTGGCCATCGCCGTCGTCGGCCTGCTCGGCCTCTGGTGGTCGTGCGCGCACTGGGGCGACGCCGTCACCGTGGCGAAGCTGGCACCGGCCCTGCTGGTGACGGGCGTCGGTTCCGGGCTGCTGTTCGTGCCGCTGTTCGACTTCATCCTCGGCGACGCCACCCCCGAAGAGGTCGGCACCGGAGCGGGCGTGCTCAACGCCGCCCAGCAGTTCGCCAACGCCATCGGCGTCGCCGCGCTCGGCTCGGTGTTCTTCGCCCGCGTCGGACAGCCCTCCACCCGGTCGTACTTCGCCGCCGCCGAGCTGGTGTTCGGCATCTGCGCCGGCGTCTACGTCCTGGTGCTGGTGCTCGTCGGGCTCCTGCCCCAGCGGGCGAGCGAAGCTAGTCCTGCGGGGTGAGCAGGACGATCGGGATCACGCGGTCGGTCTTCTGCGCGTACTCGTCGTACAGCGGGAAGATGCGCGCCATCAGGGCCCAGAGGGGCTCGCGCTCGGCCGGGGACGCGATCCGGGCGCGGGCGGTGAACCGGCGGGTGCCGACCTGCACCCCGACGCTCGGGTCCGCCTGGAGGTTCTTGAACCACTCCGGATCCTCGTCGGCGCCGGCCTTGGAGGCGACGACGACGAAGTCGTCCCCCGAGGTGCCGTAGATCAGGCAGGTGCGACGTGGCTCGCCGGTCCGGCGTCCGGTCGCGGCGAGCACGAGGGTGTACACACCGTTCGACTCGTGTCCCTCGGTTCCGCCCGAGGCCAGATACGTACGGGTCTGCTCGGCGACCCAGTCCCACTTCGAGTCGGTGGCGCGGTCGAGATCAGCGGCGACGGCCATGGCGGCGGTCCTTTCCGGTGCGGTGGGTAGTGGTCGGTGGTGGTGCTTCAGCCGAGTTCCTCGACGAGCCCGATGATGATGCCCTCGGGGCCGCGGACGTAGCAGTACCGGCAGTAGTCCTCGTACAGCGCCACTTCGCCCACGAGTTCGGCACCGTGGGCGCGCAGGCGGCCGAGGACGTCGTCCACGGCGTCGACGGCGAACGTGAGACGCGGGATGCCCGGGACGTTCAGTGGCGCCCTCGGCGCGGTGCCGGTGGCCACGGGCGAGCGGAACGTCGACAACTCGACCCGGCCGTGGCCGTCCGGGGTCCGCACGACGGCCATGTCCGCCCGGACGCCGTCCAGTCCGATCAGCTGGTCCACCCAGGCACCCTCGACCGTGGTCTCGCCCTCCAGTTCCAGCCCCAGTTCGACGAAGAACGCGACAGCGGCCGCGAGATCCCCGACCACAACGCCGACGTGATCCATCCGGTGAATCGTCATGATTTCCTCCCGAGTCGCGCGGCCCCTCGTGGCCGCTCATGTCCCTGGGACGGAGCCGCCGCCACGTTCTCGACATCGACGGCCGTGACCGTCGTCACAGCCGCCGTGCGCCGGCTGCGGATGCCATGAGCGTCAACGGCCAGCGGACATCGTCGGTCTCGTCTCGCGTCCGGCGGCTCAGAACGGTGTCCAGCTGCTCGCCGGTGAGGCGGCCGCCGGTGGCGACGCACCACCGCACCAGGGAACGCACCTCCTGGTCTGCCGAGGCCTGCTCGGGGTCCTGCTCCCACCGCTTCAGCGCGTGCACGGCCGCGCGACGCGACAGGTCGGGGGCTGCCGCGTACCAGTGGCCGGTCCTGCTCGGCGGCCGATCCTCGAATGTGGGCACACGACGGCCGAGTCGCTTGTGCTTCACCCGCGAGTTCGCGTATGCGGCACCCGCAACCCGCCACACCGCCCGGCTGGCCTCCAGCGCCTCCAAGGCAGCCAGCAGGGACCGCTCATGCCGCTGGTACGGCCCGGCAAGTTCAGCGAGAAAGCTCAACGTCGCCCGGTGACCGATCGGGTGGTACAGGCTCACACACGAACACAATGCCGCGACCCGCTGCCCCTGGGCGAGACGTCCGTCCCGCACTCTGCGTGCTCGCTCGCTGAACCCCATCCACGCAGCCTACGTCCGGCCGTTTGCGACAATGGCCCGGCTCGCCGCCCGAGCACCCACCAGGCCGACGACACCGCTTCCCCTACCCCGCAAGGAACCGCGCGATGACCACCCCGCACGCCTTCCCCTTGGCACCCACCCCGATCCAGGTGTCCGACGAGGTCCTCGACGACCTGCGCGCTCGTCTCGCACTGACCCGTCCGCCGCTGGACGAGGGGAACGAGGACTGGTCCTACGGTGTTCCGGACAGCTATCTCCGTGAGCTGGTCGCCTACTGGCGGGACGGCTACGACTGGCGCAAGGCCGAGGCCGCCATCAACGCCTACGAGCACTATCAGGTGAGCGTCGCCGGTGTCCCGGTGCACTTCATGCGCAAGCCCGGCCGCGGCCCCCGCCCGATCCCGTTGCTCCTCACCCACGGCTGGCCGTGGACCTTCTGGCACTGGTCGAAGGTGATCGACCCGCTCGCCGACCCGGCCGCGTTCGGCGGTGACCCCGCCGACGCGTTCGACGTCATCGCGGCGTCCTTGCCCGGCTTCGGTTTCCCCGGTCCGCTCACCGGCTTTCCGGACGTCAACTTCTGGAAGGTCTCCGACCTCTGGCACACCCTGATGACCGAGACCCTGGGATACGAGAAGTACGCCGCCGGGGGCTGCGACATCGGCGGGATCGTCTCCAGCCAGCTCGGCCACAAGTACGCCGACGAGCTGTACGGCATCCACATCGGCTCCGGGCTGCCGCTCGACTTCTTCACCGGCCCCCGCGCCTGGGACTTCGGCCGGAACCGGCCCCTCACCGACGACCAGCCCGCCGACGTCCGCGCCCGCATCGTCGAGCTGGACCACCGCTCGGCGTCCCACCTCGCGGTACACATGCTCGACGGCGCCACCCTGGCCCACGGGCTGAGCGACTCACCCGCCGGACTGCTCGCCTGGCTGCTGGAGCGCTGGAACGCCTGGAGCGACAACGGCGGCGACGTCGAGTCCGTCTTCACCAAGGACGACCTGCTCACCCACGCCACGATCTACTGGGTGAACAACTCCATCGCCACGTCGATGCGTTACTACGCCAACGCCAACCGCTACCCCTGGGCCCCCGCCCACGACCGCACCCCGGTCGTGCAGGCCCCGGTCGGCCTCACCTTCGTCACCTACGAGAACCCGCCCGGCATCCACACCGGCGACGACCGCGTCCGGGCGTTCAAGACCGGGCCGCAGGCCGACTGGTTCAACCACGTCAACGTCAACGCCCATGACCAGGGCGGTCACTTCATCCCCTGGGAGAACCCCGACGCCTGGGTCAGCGACCTGCGCCGCACCTTCCGCGCCCGCAGGCCGTGAAGCGCGCCGCGCGATCTTCGTCGGCCATCCGTTCGATCGAGGAAGCGATGATGTTGACTGTCCAGCAGGTCGGCGAGCAGCGCGAGCCGGGGGACTCCGAGTCGACACGGCCGGTCTACTGCATGACCAACGAGACGGGCGGCCTGTGCTGCATGGTGATGCCCGGCCGCTACACCGGTATCCAGGAAGCACGGCCCTGAGCGGGCGCGTGCCTCCGCCCGCGCTGGGCCTTCGGACCGACTCGCGCCAGTTGGCGTGGCCTTTCGTGGCGACGAGGCAACGGATCCGCGGCAGCCTCCTGAACATCACGAGCGAGAAGGTCGCCGGCGACTCCGATGCGGTCCTGCGCAAGGACTTCCGCGCCGTCGCCGATCGCTAGCGGGGGAGCTGGGAGTTTGGCTTGTCAGGTGCGGTCGTGGAGAGTGACCTGGTAGCCGTCGGGGTCGGCGAAGGTGAATGTCCGGCCGAAGGGGCCGTCGATCGGTGCGGAGACGATGGTGTGACCGTCGGCGGCGAGAGCGTCGTGAATGGCCTGGACGTCGGTGGCGTGGAGCCAGATCGCGGCACCGATGCCGGGCTGGGCAACGGACGCGAGGTCGGTGCCGGGAACGACGTCGCGGAGGGCGAATGCGATCGGCTTCGTCTCGAAGACGACGGCGTGCGGAGGTCCGGCCGGCGAGCGGACGAGGCCGAGGTACTGCTCGTAGAACGCCTGCGAGGCGTCGAGGTCGCGCGCTTGGAGCGAGAGGAAGTCGGGGCCGGTGGCGGGCATGATGCTGCTCCTTCTTTCGTGTCAGTCTTCTGACACGGCTCAATCTATGTCAGAATGCTGACATGAGTCAAGACGGTGTCGGCGTCGACCTGGAGACGTCACTGGGTTACCTGCTTAAAGAGGCGTCGAGCGTCCTGCGCGCAGCCATGGAGGAGGTGCTGCGGCCGCTCGGGATGAGCGTGACGCACTACTCCTGCCTCGAGCTGCTGGCTCAACGACCGGGCTTGTCGAACTCCGAGCTCGCGCGGGGCGCGTTCGTGACACGGCAGTCGATGAACGTGCTGCTCCAGGCCCTGGAACGAGAGGGTCACGTGAGCAGGCCCGCGGAGGCACCCGTCGGGAAGGTTCTTCCCACGCGGCTCACGCCTCGCGGCCGACGGAGGCTGGAGAAGGCGACCGTAGCGGTCCGGTCCGTCGAGGTCAGAATGCTGGCCGGCCTGACCGAGGCCGAGCAGTCAGGCGCGTTCCGGATCCTGCGGAGCATGATCCATTCCCTGCGCGACGGCAACGACGGTGCCTAGATGAATGCCGGGTTCCACCGCCAGGATCGATCCACTACGTGTACGACGGGCCGATCGGCATGCACTACTTCATGGTCCGTGGCCACGACAGCGCCGACGTTGCCCAACGCATCGTCGACACCTGTCCCACTTGGACACTCGCCCAGGCGCTGGACGCCGCCCAGCGGGCGACCGACCGTGATGCCCGGCTCATCGCGGTGTATGCGATGGCCCTCACCGCGCCCGACGAACCCGACCTGGGAGTGATCGCGGAGCTGCGTCGCACGGCGGCCGATCCCGACCCGGGCATCCGGCAATCCGTCGTCCTAGCCACCGCATATCTCGGCTGGCCGGACGCGGTGGCCCTGGTCGAAGACCTGCGGCGCACCGACCCGGCAGACGACATCCGGCAGGGCCTGACTTCGGGAGCGGGGGCCGGCCTCAGCGCCGGTTCCCGCTCGCCCGCAGGTTCGCGATCCCGACGTCGAGCGCCGCTTCGAGGTGGTCGATGCGGCCGGTCGACAGCATCACCACGACGCCGCCCTGGATGCCCGCCAGCAGGGCGGCCGCCGTGCGCCCGGCGTCCACGTCCGCGCCGACCTCGCCGGCGTTCTGCAGGTGGCGGATGCCCGCCTCGATCTCGTCCTGCCAGCGCCGCAGCAGCTCGCTCACCACGGCCTGCGCCCCCGGCGTCGCGCGGCCCAGCTGGGAGATCAGCACGTTGAGCGGGCAGTGCCGGCCCCGGCTGTCGTAGTGCGAGACGACCGTGTCGCGCCAGCGCTTCCACGCCGCCCACGACGTCAGCCGGCCCAGCTGCGGCTGCTGGACTTCCAGCACCTGGTCCGCTTCGAAGCGCGCGACCGCCAGCAGGAGCTCTTCCTTGCCGTCCGGGAAGTAGTGGAACAGCTGGCTCTTGCTGGTGCCCGTCCGCGCCCGGACGTCGTCGAGCGTCGTGACGGCGACCCCGCGCTCGCGGATCTCCGTCGCGGCGCCTTCGATGATCCGCTGCCGCGTCGCGGCGCCCTTGGCGGTCAGCTGCTTCGTCCCTGGACTCACCGGTCCACTTTACCTCCGGTGGTGCCCCAAAGGGTGAATCTTCAGGCGGCGACCCGGAGATCGTCTTTATTCGTTTCCGGTGGAATCGGAACATCCGGACACTCGGCTTCATGACCCCGGATACGGACCGCCTGGAGCGCGACCTCTGTTCGGTGGCCGGCGACGGCCTGACCTCCGACGAGATGGGGGAGGTCATCTCCCGCGCCGTCGCCGGCCTGGTCGCGCACGACTCCCTGCACGTGTGCTGGCGGAACCCGGTCACGGACATGCCCTCGTTCGGCTTCTGGCACCGGCTGCCCCCGAAGGTCGACTGGACGCAGATGATCACCTTCTACTCCGGCCAGGAGGCGGCTCACCCCGCCGAGCTGGTGCGCCGCGGCGTCCTGGGGCAGGTGGTGAACGCGCGCGACCGGCTCGCGCACAAGATCCTGGTGGACAACGGGTTCGGGAGCGAGCTGCGGCTGCTCCTGCGGGGCCCCCGCGGCGTGTGGGGGACCCTCGCGCTGTTCCGGGAGGACTGCGGCAGGCCCTTCGAGCAGGACGACGTGGACCGCGTCGCGCGGCTCGTCGCCCCCTTGGTGGCGGCGTCGCGCAGCTACGTCAGGGCACCGTCGCTGCGGCCACCCGACCGGGACCTGCCTCCGGGCATCATCCTGGTGGGCGCCGACCACGCGGTCCGCGGGATCACTCCGGAGGGGCACGCGTGGCTGCGGGAGATCCGCCTGCCGGGATCGCTGGCCGACCCCGGCTGGGCGGCTAGGGCGCTCTCGTGCGAGGTGGCGATGGCCAGCCGGCGATTCGTGCGCGACCCGGTGACCCCGCGACCGGTGGCCTGCCTGCCCTCGGCCTACGCCGGGCGCTGGGTCAGCGTTCACGGCCAGCCCCTCGACGCGGACGGCCGGGGCGACGTGGCCGTGATCATCCAGGCGGCGGGCGTGGAGCTGTTGCCCGCCTTGTCGTCCTGGTACGACATCACCGGCCGGGAGCGGACCGTCATCGGCCACCTGCGCGACGGCATCCCCGCCAAGCAGATCGCCCGGCGGCTCGACGTGTCGGTGCACACCGTGAACGAGCACCTCAAGGCCGTCTACCGGAAGGCCGGCATCAGCAGCCGCGAGGAGATGGTGGCGGTGCTGTCCCGGTGAGGCGGCCTCACGGGTGCGGGTTGCGCATGAAGAAGGCCAACATGCGGTCGGTGATGTCGGTCCGGTCGTCGCCCGCGGGCCAGAAGTGGGTACCCCGGTAGACCCGCCAGACCACCTCGACGCCCGCGCGGCACGGGCCGTACACGGCGGCTTCGACCGGTACACCCGGTTCCGGCACCGGGGTCGCCGGACAACCGTTGCGCCGGACCCACTCGTCGCGGTGCGCGACGGCGAGCGGGGGAAGGCTGATGAGGTCACCGTCGCTGTGGAAGAGGCCCACCGCGATCGGGCGGTCCGGTTCGCAGGGGCTGCCGGTGAACGACGGGGACACGCCCGCGTAGGCGGCGACCGAGGCGAACACCGCGGACGCGTCGCACGCGAGCCGGGCGGACATGTTGGCGCCGCTGGAGAAGCCCTCCACGTGCACCCGGCGGGGATCGACGCACCAGGTCCGGGAGACGTCCTCGACCACCTCGCGCAGGTAGGTGACGTCTCCGGATCGCTGCGCGGCGTCCCAGACCAGGCCGGCCGCCGCGGACGGGTAGGCGACGATGAAGTGGCGCGTGGCGGCGACCGCCGACCACCGGGTCTCCCGTTCGTGCAGGGAGTACGGCTGGAGCGCGCCGTGGAGGCTGAGCAGCAGCGGCACCGAAGATCCGGACAGGCCGGACGGCACGTTCACGTGGTAGGCCCGGCCCGCTGCTGCACGGCTGACGGTGCCCGCCGTGGGTGTCAGCGTGCAAGCCGCGCTTCCCGCCGTGGAAGCGGCGGCTGTGCCGGTACCGAAGAAGCCCGCGCACATCAGGACGGTGAGAATCCCGGCGAGGTGCCTTCGAGGGCGGGTGGACGTCGGTGGCATGGTTCGAACTCCTCTGCGACGGTGTGCTCGGCGGTCCCTCGCGAACCCGGCGCTCCCGCCGGCCGTGGCCGGGGAAGCGCCGGGTTCGTCCGGGGTCAGCCGAAGTTGCCGGTGGCGACGGCCGTCCAGTCGTTCGCGCAGCCGGGGCCACACTTCGAGGACAGCCGCGGGTCGCCGGTCACGCCGCCGTGGCCGTCCAGCGT
>Ga0307515_10006480_pt1 | contig 23421 bp, 16 predicted proteins | sample 17_EM_MG_FD_194513 | JGI IMG/M metagenome (GOLD analysis project Ga0307515, IMG submission 194513) | Populus trichocarpa ectomycorrhiza microbial communities from riparian zone in the Pacific Northwest, United States - 17_EM | ecosystem: Host-associated > Plants > Roots > Unclassified | place... | reverse complement strand
TTGGCGGAGAGGATGAGGATGCCGAGGGGGATGGGGGAAAGAAGTGCTTTATTGAGGGGGAGGAGGTGAGGGTGGTGGTGGTGCGGATTAGGGATGGGAGGATTGCGGATTGGAGGGGGAGTGTACGGGATTGGGCTGTTAGGGGGGAGGGGGAGCGGTTGGCTAATGGGGTGTAGGGGAGGAGGAAAATGGGTTGTGGCTTTCTTCATGGGAAATGGCTGGAACGCTGTTATGGCCCGGGATGAGCGCTTGGTAACCGGAATTGACTGGCTTAGAATGGCAGAGGATGGGATTCAAAAAGCTTCTCGAGGGATGGAGTCAACGAGGTTTAGAGCTCAGCTGGGACACATGTCGTTCATTACTGGAGATAGCTATAGTGTATGATATGACATTTGCTCTGTTTTCATCTCGTCCTGAACATGCATTCTATGATGTAAATCGTGATTGTCATGTTTGAAGCTCAATTCACCACATCATCAAAACCCATTCTGGTCTCTTTATGAAATCTCCTTGCCTGTGCTAGGTCTCCGGAGCCCCCGAAAGACACCGATTCCAGTGTGGTGTAGATCTGGGATGAAGGTTTCAATTATGTCCTACTGGGGTAGTCTGATCGAAAACACTATAACCTTTGAACGCCTCTGAAGCCCTTCGCTATGGCATTTTGGGCATGCGTTGGTGATCCTTACCTTCAGCCCGAAAAAAAAGGGTAACATATTCTGCCGTGGCCTGACGATCGGTCACTTTCAAAGCTGTCTGGTTTAGAATGCCCGCACATTTGTTTTCTACAGCTCTGCTCATGGGTTATGGGTGTGGCATGCGGGTCGGATGGATTCAAGCGGGTTTTGAGCCTTTCCACTGAGCCGGCCGACACTCAGCTGGTGTCTAGAAGCGGTAGTTCGCTCTTTAAAGCAAGGGTAGGATGGATGTCTCCTTTCGAGACGAGGCAATATTGCTGCGCCCCAATATTACTTTTTGAATCTAAAGTTTTATGAAGGCGCGTCAGATACCCGATAACTCACGTGGCCGTTAGCAGAGTGTTTCTCGGAGCTAGTTTTTCGCTTCGTATAATAGGTGCTTGAATCAAGCATTTGGCTTTCCTGTTCCGAAACTTTGATCCACAGGAGACTGATCTGGTTTAACATTAGGGCTTTATGGCTGGCCTCGAAATTCTGAGAGCAGGAAAAGCATTATCGTTAGGTCAACCTAATAGGCTCTTGTCAAAGAGCGAGATATGCTATTCTCAAATAGAAAGTTTCCTCTCCAGGATATATAGTCGAGACATAGCTGAAGGCTAAAGTGTCAAAGGGCAGCCTGAACGAGCACGTGAGTGCGAATATCAACCATTTCCCACATAAGGATAGCCTGAGCTGACGACAGCTTAGCGGAAGGGGCAAAGCGAAGCCAGGCGGAAAAGATTTAACTAGAATGAAACGTTGGAAGAATGAAATAGAAGGATACGTAAAGAAAAGACGTTGTCTCATCACAAACTGCACGACAAACATCCACGTTGCTCAGGTTGCCTGGTGAGAAGAGTCCGGTCCGAAAGGCGTCTAGCCGGGTCCTTACATGGGAGTGAGCTGTCACCCTGGGCTGGGGGTACGCAATGCATAGTTTCTTTATCGTAAAGCCTGGGAATAAGCCATTTTTTCTCGGGGCTTTAGCATGCAGTTCCTAAGGCTTCGATATCGCGTTTTGTGCTGCCTACATCCTGGTAAGAGGAAGTGTAAGCCCGACGCACTAAAGTGTGTATGGTTAGGGCCCGTCTCTATTGGGTCGGTTAGATTCTGTCTGTCGGGCTTCTGAGGGCGAGCATGCATCCAAATTATGGGGGCCGGAGGTGTGGTTTATGGGATGTACTGGGCAAGCCAAAAAAACTCGGACTAGATTTGCAGTGATTTGAGTATTGGAATGCTCTTACGAAGTAGGTAGTAGATTATCGCCTTTTCACATGTTCATCAGGACCCCAAGGCCACATCATCGCCATAACTAGCCTCAAGGAATTTGTGTGACCGTTCCATATCCATTTTTAAACCCCCCGCTCTCCGGAACCGAAAGAAGTAAAATATAGTTGGGCGACAGTCATTTCCAGTTACCCCGCCCCAGCGTAAATTATCTGTATCGATGATGTTCAACCACTCGTCCGGAAAGTCAAGGTTCAGTTCCCCGATTCGTTTCGTCACAGGTGGGTTGTGCATAGAGTTTTTGGTTCATCTCCTGCCAATTCGTCCAAAGATAAAACAACCAAGTGGAAGGCACATAGTCGAAGGAGTGAGAAGACTCTGGGACGAAGGCATGGTTTAAAGGGTCGGCGCTAGGTAAAACTCCGGAGGTATGCGTTTGCTTCTCGGTTGGTTATTGTAGTTGCTGGTTACTGGAGTTTCTAGAGAATGGTGGTTGATTTTCGTATTTATTCCGTCTACTGTTGTCAGCCCGCATTCGCCGTCACTAGAAGGCCAACGGTGACCTTTCTAATCTTCTTGTGACTGATAAAAAGGCCGAGATGTTTGTGGGAAGAGGCCAGGGTTGGTAGGGAAGAGGGGCATGATGAGTAAGGATGAGTACATCAGCAACGAAAAAGATGACATGTGGATAGTTGATGGCTAGCGCAGAAGACTCTGATACAAATCTAGTATAGACCTGGATCTGAAGGTTGAAGTGGTGTGATCGGTGAAAGCCACAGGCTGATTCATTCCTGTATTTTCCACTGCCGTGGCATGAGTAAACACCTGCAGATTCGTCGTGCCGCCGTTGATCGTACTTCTGCTGGGATTGTGTTCACTTTAAGGTTAGGTTGCAGAGCAACGTCTGGTTAAGGTATGCAAGGAAGGAGATCTTTCTGCTCATTACTACACCAGTTGCTTTGTTAGTCATGCATGAGGCGAACATATCCAGCGGCGGACTGCGGACTAGCGCTAAGTTGTGGACTACGGCAACGCTTATTTCCACGCTAACTTGGACCTGGCATCTGGAAACTCAAGGGTCTCATACAAGACCCTGATCGACTAAAACGCCGGGGATATTGGGACGGTTCGAAGCGCCGTTAACCTCCGTAGTGTTTCCATGTTGGGAAGGTATAATCCTGTCAAAAGGACTATACGTGTCGCGTAGATAAGGCGGACGAGGACGAAGCACATGAGGATGTTCAAGGGAGCTTGCAGAACACCTCGGGGGATCTGGTGGCGAGTTGCAATGCATCAATGATATGAAGCAGGGAAACTTGAACCCTGGAGTGTGTTTCGGGTCCTACCGATAGCATTGGGTGATTGGCCGAAAATCCGTCTTGCTCGGTGGTAGGGAGAGGATATCACGTTGCTAAACGTGCGTCTGGTGCGATATATCTTTTAGTGTTTCTGTTCAGGGCACGATTCTGTTTCGAGTCCGTGTTGCATGATATCCTTTCTCATTTTAGCTATTTGTTTTCTTGAAGGTCCCATGACTACGCCAATGCAAGTGGTGGGTAAATAGCTGACTCGATGAACCTTCGCAGGGCTTTATTTAACAGGACCGATATTATCGATATTCTTTTCTTCCAACAATGAGAATGATGTCATCTATCATCCATTATCCATGTCAGTGGATCCGCATGGGCTGAAAGAGTTCGAATGTCAGATTGAGATCTCAGTTCAGCCTGACGAGTATGTCAGCCGCCACATGGTGTGGAAGACGGTGGGCCTTCCAGAAGCATTCTGCATGGGAATAGGGCTGCGAGAATGGTGCCATTCGTGCAGGTGATTTTAATTGGCGGTCTTGGGGCGTTACACGGCCTTAAACTATGGTATACCTGAATACCTATTTTTGATATGAAAATCTAGCGATTTGTAAGGACCAGGAGGGTTAAAACGACTATAGTGCTAAAGCCGGGTATTGCGATGGAGCTTCGACCGCTCTCAGTCGTGCATAGTTATTCCTATTAAAAGCGTAGGATAGTCTTAATTTCGGGACAAGGCAGTGCTAAATACTCGAAACAGCTGAGGTGCCCTTCCCGGCAGCCGACTGTCGGGTAGGTCCCGTGCGTTTGCTTGTCCCGGAGCCGAGGCGCTAGCAGATACGAGTCTCACGTACCTGGGTAATTTGCGCAAGGCTTGAAATAGAACTATCAACTGCCTGTTTGAGAAGCCCCCTCCGCTGTGGCGGGTGTGGTGAAAGTCGAACATAGGAGACTCTACAACGGCGGCCTTTAGGCTAAGACAACGGCTTCCGTCGACATGGACAGCATGCTTGGACTGAATATGCATGCCCAGGCTGAGGGGAGTGCTAAGGTCTCAAAGCTATATGGACAACAAGGAATAGAGAATGCATGCTGCCTCATTACAAGGGTTGAAGTCACGACAAAGTGAGTTGGGGATTGGCACCGCTCTTCATCATTGGCTCGGTTTATATGGTTGATGGCTTTGACGGCGGGACGACGAATGGCGAACGGTGTGTGAACGGCGAACGGTGTGCGAACGGCGTGTGAACGGCGAAAGTACGAACTAAGTCGGCGACCCGGCCCAGCTCTCCTTCTCCCCGGCACGTGTGCTTGCATTGGTACTTTGAAAGCATTTATGTACCTGGCTATGGAGAGGGCCCAGATTCCGTTTCTAATTGGTCTATCCTGCATTTGGGGCTCTTAATAGGGTTAGTGCTGACGGTTTTCCAACTCCGCTGTCATTTCCAGCCTGACGATCTGGTACTTCAAGGGGTGGTTGAGGCGTGTGGCTTCTGAAGGGAGTTGTTTTCGGGACGTTGGAGATTGAGACTATCGTGATATCCAAAGTCCGAGAGCTCTGATCGGAATCCAATGTGATGGGTTGAGTTGCCGGACGGTTGGCTGGTTCCTCAAGTGGATAACCATTGCAAGGAAATCCTCTGGACAGACGGGGCTTCGTCTAACAAAAGTAGGGATCCGATATCCTTTTCGGGGATCAGTGGTACTCGGTCCCTTGTGGTGGTCCTGTTTGGTAACCCACAGCATCAACTGGAAATGCGAACGAAAGAGACGCACCGAAGAGAACGTGCGGGCCTGGAGGGCGATTTCATGCTTGGATGATCTGCCGTCAGCACAAGTCTTGTCCCGACAGGTGGAAATTGGGGACGTTAGAGTTGTATGGAGGTGAGAAGTATATTTACAACTCTCCAACGACTGTGCAGCAAGCATCGAACCATCTCCCGTGCACACACCCCTCCCCCATCCCAGCAGCCTCCGGCGGGTATCATAAAAGTAGACAGGCAGCTCGATGGCGCACGGCGGTTGGCCAGTCCAACACTTTCTTTTTAGCCCATTTCCGCTGCCGCCCCAAGCTTTGCCAGGGCTGATCCCAAGCTGTTTCAACCCAGGCGAAGATGCAGAAACCCTCTATTGCCTTCCCCCTCCCACCAAAGAGTAATCGGCCGTGCAGCCACCGCATGCACTCGGGTTGCCCGGGTCCCATGTGGCATGCATGGCGAAAGCGGTGCTCGGCGTGCTCATTTCTGCCCTAAGCCGCCGCTGAAGCCGTCGTCCAAGCCTCCCTCGCTCCCTTGTTCCCAACAGCCCTGGCACTTGCACTGGGGGCCCGTAACTTTAGCTACCGGCTGGCAGAGTCCCTGCTCCGCTTTGGGATGGTTTGCGACGCGGGTGCGCTCGTGCATCGATCTGAGCGTCTCCCACCCTGCCAGCGGGATATAAGGGCTCAGATCTCAGCTTAACTGGCTCTGCAATTCCCAGCCGACTGATAACTAACCTTTCACATCCTGAAAATCAACCTGCTGTTGTTCCCCTGCCTTACTGATACTGCCAACTTTCTCTGCTATTCTCTCAACTCTGCTGTCGTTGAGGTAGTGCTGCTGTGTACGAGAGCCGGAACGATAGAGAAGTATGGACTACGCCGCCTACTTCAGCACAGGGCCTCCTCAGCCCTATCATTTCATCGGGCTCCCTCCTACACCCACATATTCCCACTCAGTCGATCATGACACTATTCGGAGTATCGTGAGTTATTTCCTTACTGCCTCTTCTCCCATCTTCCAACTTTTTGCTCCTATCCCCTCCCGCACCCCGCATCTTACTGCGAACTTTACTAATCCTGCGACCAGGAACCTCTCGACACAGCATTTCTCCCCCCTCACTCCTACGATGCATTTCCCTTCTCACACAATCTCCCAACTACATCAGGCTCTCCGGACCCGGTAGCACAGACGCCGATGCCAGTGGGCAGCTTAGACAGCGGGCTAGGGGTGGACATGGACGAGAGGCAGAGCCGGACACGGAGCAGCAGCGAAGAGAAAGAGTCAGGATTGACACCAGCACAGAGCCGGAGGAAGGCACAGAATCGGGCTGCGTGAGTACACCGTCCTTCAGCTACTCCTCCAGCGAGTCCAATACTCCCATGCCACGTCGGGGTTCCGAATCCTTCGTCCACAAAATCCTCACCAAATCACCACACACCCTCAGTACACCTAATATTACCACTCCAATCCTTCTCAGCTAATGCCTTTTTCCCCCTCCACAGCCAACGCGCCTTCCGTGAACGCAAAGAACGCCACGTCAAAGACCTCGAAGCGAAGCTCTCTGCACTAGAATCCAGCACCCACAGCCTGCAGTCAGACAACGAGCGGCTAAAGCTAGCTCTGCAGCGCGCGCGGACCGAAAACGAGATCCTGCGGGCAACCTCGACCACGCACCCGTCCTCGCCCTCGGCCTCACGCCCCGTCAGTGTCAGCTACCCTTCCCCCGGCGCGCACATGCCGGCGCGCGCTGCGGACGGGGATCAGGCGCTGGACGGCTACGCGGTCACGAGCCTGACGAACGGCTCCGTCATCATGAACGGCGGTGCGGCGACGGGCACCGGTGGGAAAGAGCTGCCTGCACAGGCGACGTGGGACCTAATACAGTCGCATCCGCTGGTGAAGCAGGGGCTGGTGGACATTGCAGATGTGTGCGAGCGGCTGCGGGGAATGGCGCGGTGTGATGGGCATGGTCCAGTGTTTGAGGAGCGGGCGGTATGGAGGACCGTGGAAGAAAGTAGGAGGGGAGGTGGCGACGAGCTGATTTAGCCGCTGGGCAAAATGGGAAAAGGGAAGACGGAGAATTGGGAGAAAGATTTGGTTATACCCGACAGCTCACACTGGGATGGGCTGGTAGTGCTGGGAATTGCATTTTGGAACTGCTGACTTCATGAACTGCTTTACCGCCCTTTTTCAGAATCATGCAGGGAAGGTCGGGCGTTAGAATTCGAGACTTCTCAGCTCACCGGGTTTTTGAATGAATGGCTTTGGGAATTGTCGTTAGGCCACCACTGCCCAAAAAAAGCCGTTGAGGGAAAAGAGGGGTTCCTAGTCATGATTTGGCGAATCAGATTAGATGCGGAATATTGATCAAGTCAAAAAATACTACATTCACAAGAGACATTATTCCCGAGGTCACCGTGGTGAGCATTCATCCGAGACAAGAGTTTAGGCATTCAGACATCTAAGCGTATGCAGAAACTGGAATGTGTTGATCTGTATCCAAAGTCACACAGCAAGCAAGGAACGGAGAGCAATGATGTGGAACACACACTGAGTGGCGCATGGCTTGCCTGGGCAGGGCGTTTTTTATGATTAGACGTGGTTAGATAGCGCCAATAAGAAACGCATCGTGGCTTACACCACGGCCGTGGAGCACACCACGGCCGTGGAGCGGCAAGGGCAGTCGGGCCCGAGCTGTCTTCAATCCGTCAACGCCAAGTATCGGAGAAGGTCAAAATGCAATGTAGTTTGAGTAATTTGAGCAGCCTGATTCTTCGATAGAGTTTCGTGATGAGGCTTGCTTGATGCGATGTACCATTGACAAGGTAAATAACTAATATTGATTGACATCGAACGATAGAAGGTTTGAATGGGTGATACAATAGAAACCGGAAACTTGGCTTTGGGTTGGATGAGATTACGCTGGGGTTAGAGCCACTAGGGCTTATAGCCACTAGGGTTCAAGGAAGCTTGAAGGGAGGGCTTTAAGCTTTGATCATCCAGGGTCCAAAACCCCCACCCTCTTTTATGTGGGACATCGAAATCGCATCCCTTGTTGACGAATATTGCACCATACCGCTTCAAGGGCGAAATAATGTGCTTGTTAGCTTGACCGTAACAGACGAGGGTTTAGGTAGCTTGTCAAGAGTCATTGGAGAGTCAATGGATAATTTCGGGAGCATTATGGCCACCCAACGGCACCCATTAGCAACCACCATTGAGGTCGCGCGGAGGGCATATTTGTTGCCTGGATGTGGCAAAGATCATCGTATATCGTATTGAAACGTCCGGTCAACGAGTTTCTAAAGGCTTTACATGAGGGAGTGTAGCAAACTCGGCAGTTTCATCGTCATTGCATCCAAGAGGAAGACGATGGCTGCTAGACCGTTGCTACGCCATCTCGTGGTGGAGGGCAGAGTTTACTGCACCTCCCGTGTCTGGATTCGGGCGCATATGCAACATTGGCCGAGGACGCTTGAGGTCGGTTGAGCAGGCCGAAGCCTTAATGCACGGGCGCAGGGCTATCAGAAACGGGGATAGCGTCGGAGGCGACTACGACAAGTCAGCACTGCGAAATATGTATGCATAGGTTTATCTAAGCAAGGTGCCAAGCGGGTTCGGGCTGAGCGGCGGATAAGTCATCTGTCATGGCTTCAGGTAAGCGGGGTAAATCAGCGGCAGTTCTCTTCTGCAGCTAGACGGCCTGGAGCGACCTCATGCACCAGGTTGAATCTTTGCGTGTCCTATCGGAGCCTAACGATGACCTGTGATGTTAAAGTCCAATTTCCATAGTGTGACACCCTCGTGCTCGTCTTTGCCATGGTCTATTCGCCAGTAGCTCCCTGTCCAATGAGGATTACCTATGCAGCAGCCACCAAAAGTCCGCAAAAGCCCGCATATCTCCACCGGTCTCGAGAGCGGAATCTCTCTACTGCAATCCCTCCACTCTTCTGCAATCCAACCCGTGATTTGGGTTCCTTAGATGCCGCTGCCATTCCACGTCTTGGCTTCATGCAATAGCAAACCCAGTCATCATGACTAGACAAGTGCGCGTGTCGAATTTCCGAGGTTCAATCCCAATCACTATCATCGTCGTCGTCGCCATTGTTCGTGCGACTCGTCTTGCCTTGCCTGATCCCGCTCGAACCCGCCTGCGCTTCATCGGTCTGTTTATTCCGTGTTTGCATTCGCGGATCGTTGTGACTGACTGCACCAATGTCCACGAGAACTTTCTCCAAATCTGTGGAAAGATAATTTCTTAGCGATGGATCTGGGATCTGGCAAAGCATGAGACTCGGTCGCTTAAGCCTCTTCTAGAAATCCCGTGGCTGGACTTTTTCTCCGTCTTTGACTACTCACCCCTGGACTTATACACTAAACAAGTATTCGACATAGAAAAGTTTAACATACCTTTTGCCACAGTATGGCTGCCTCGCAGTTCCCGCAATGTTACGATCTGTCGCTGGATATCTCCATTCTTGTAGACTAGGACCGTAGGCGTGTTCTTCTCAGGGTATCCTTCGATACAGAGGTCTGCGCGTATTTGGCAGAACTTTACATCTCCGAATCGCTGAGCCAATGCTCTCCATATCTCAATCAACAATCTTGATTCGACATTTGTGCCCTGCGATGAAGTGAGGAGCACGAATACATAAGACTTGTTGGACACTTCAGTCACTTCCTTCGAGTAGTCTGGCTTTTGAAGGTGGTATACTTGGTTATATACGGATGCCGCTGTGATTGTCGATAATTCTGCGAAGCGTTTCTTCCTAGACTCTTGTAAGACATTCTTCATATCTCTAATAACCCTGTTTGACCAAGAAATAGACCCCACATACCGGTATTGCTCCAAGAAATCTTCATCTTCCTCATCTTCTAGCTCTGCTAGCTCGTCTAAGTCTTTGCCTTCTAACCTATCTTCGTGCGCTAATCGTCTAGCTTCCTCCAGAGCCTCTTGTATCATGGGAGTCGGAGACGGTGGCTTCTCGGGTATCACTCCATGCTTTCGAAGAATATCATTCCTGCAGTGCGGCGGGGTGGTTAGCAAATATCATTATTATCGAGAATATTCCATAATTACTACCATTCAGTGTCTGCATTTGGATCATCAACCGGAACATTGACTGGCATGTCCATCTTGGGCGGTTTGTGGATTGCCCCTCCAAGTAATTTGTGGACAGGCAGGAGGACGTCTGCACAGCGAGATTTGCGGGAAAGGAAGCCGGTGTCAATAGAACAATAGAAAATTTGAATAGGTGAAAGATGTCCTGCGGAGTGTAGAAATCCTAGGTTTTATGTTGATTGTTGCCTTGGTGGAGCTGACGACGGTGTTTTCTGAGAATGCGGCTCACCGCCAAGATTTCGTAGTGCAACTCCAAATTCGCCATACCATGATCGTCAACCCACCACAAAATATTCACCACAACCACCTCCCTTCCGAATTTCTAGCGGTCACGCTGCCCAATTTCTTTGCTCTAGTTAGTACGATACGTACTGCCTAGAAACGCCTCTCCGCGCCCCAAGAACCTCCTCCGAATAGGCCACGTTGAAACCCCCCCGCGATTCTACTCTACCTTTAATACCCATCCTGGGCTCTCCCCGGGGCTCTTTTCGCCTCCAACATGAGTTACAATAAGAAGGATGAGGATAGCGGGCAGATAATGTCGGTAGACAAGACATCGGTCTTTCAGGAAGCTCGAGTGTTCAATCAGGTACCGTGGATTATTGCAGAGCAAGCTTCAATTGCTTACCCAAATTATAGAGTCCAATATCGCCTCGACGATGCCGTGTTATCTTAACAAAGCTTGCGCTACTTCTCTTCACGGGCGAGACATTCGCTAAAAATGAATCGACAACGTTATTTTTCGGCATTTCGAAGCTATTTCAATCGAAAGACCCTAGCCTGCGCCAAATGATGTATCTAATCATCAAAGAGCTCGCAAATTCGTCAGATGATGTGATAATGGTCACTTCAAGTATTATGAAGGATACAACTGGAAGTGATGCTATCTATAGGCCGAATGCCATCCGGGCGTTATGTCGCGTAATTGATGTATGTCCGTATGACAGCCCTAGCACTGCAGTACTAATTTTCCCATAGGCTAGCACTGTCCAAGCAATTGAGCGCCTGATCAAAACTGCAATTGTCGATAAGACACCCTCCGTATCTTCTGCTGCTTTGGTCTCCTCCTATCATCTGCTTCCCGTCGCCCGCGATGTCGTCCGGAGTGAGCATAGTCTTCTTTCTGTAGTGTGGTACACCTACTAATTCTACTAAAAGGATGGCAAAGCGAAACGCAGGAGGCCGCATCTACCTCCAAATCATCAGGAGGGTTTAGCCTTGGCTTTGGCGGTAGCAGCCACAGCGCCCTTCAAGCTTCAACAAATTATATGACACAGTACCACGCAATCGGTTAGTAGAATCGCGCAAGACAAATCTATTTCCAGGTCTCATTCATATGTCCAATAGGTCTCCTTTATCAAATGCGCTCGACAGATAGAATGTCGTTGGTGAAAATGGTGCAGCAGTACTCTGCTGCGGGAGTTGTCAAGTCACCGGCAGCTACAGTTATCCTCGTAAGGCTTGCTCGAAGAACCGCCTTAGTATTAATTTCTCTGACAAATGAAGGTTCGGCTTGCCGCTAAGCTTGCAGAAGAAGATCCAGGCTTGCGGAAGCGTACGTTCACCCTCCGAGGATGGTCTTATTTCTTTATGGTTTATTTTAATTAAATTTACGCTAACAACCGTTTTGGTGTTTAGCTATGATGCAGCTTCTCGACGGATGGTTAAGGTATGATATTCGACTGATTTTATATAATTTTGTACAATACTGACATTCAATATAGGCACAAATCAGAAATGGTTTGGACATCTCCCCATTTCCATTCAAGATATATTAAGAATCACAAATCTAATGCTCAAGCAGGTGAATTTTGAAGCTGCCAAAGCCATCTGCGATATGAGGTTCGTTCCAGATTTTGCCGTTTCGGTGACTATTATGCTGAAGGCTTTCCAATTATAGGGACGTAACAGATGCCGAAGTGGTTCAATCGATTCATGTCCTACAGCTTTTGTAAGTACCTGTTCAAGAACTATTTGCTAATGACTTGCTAATAGCTGAAAATTCCAGCTTAACCTCCGTATGTGTTTCTGTCACCTTTCTCCTTGTCCATGCAGTACCAATTGACTGTCCAACAGCCTAGAGCAGTGACCAAGTTCGCAGCATTGCGAATTCTCTCCCAATTCGCTTCATTCAAGCCTGATGCAGTTCGCTCGTGTAATCCTGACATGGAAACTTTAATCACCAACAGCAATAGATCCATTGCTACCTTCGCCATTACCACTCTGCTAAAGACTGGAAACGAGTCAAGTGTAGACAGGCTAATGAAGGTATATTATAAATCGCCATATCGAAAGTGGTACAAAGCTAATATGGAAATTAGCAAATTACCGGCTTCATGGCCGAAATCACTGGTAGTCTATCTTTTTCGAACCCATTTTGGAGACTAAGGCTAATTTAGTTTCTCTTATTAGACGAATTTAAGGTTACCATTGTTGAGGTAGGCAATCATTATGCATCAAAATCCTAGTTTTCGCGCTGGATCCTATTCTTTCTACCGTCTTTCTCGTTGTGGGCCGCGCGCTACTTCTATTAGCGATGCATAATCGTCTCATTCGCATTCACCTTCTTTCTACACAACTCTTTCTAACTATTTTTCTAGGCAGTAAGAACTTTAGCTTTGAAGTTCCCAGCTAAACAAGGTGGTGTGCTTTCGTTTTTGAGTGGCATTCTCCGGGATGAAGGTGGATACGACTTCAAGAAAGCAGTAGTGGAGGCTATATTTGATCTTATTCGCTTTGTGCCTGAGGCGAAAGAGGACTCACTTGCCACACTCTGCGAATTTGTGCGTTGTACCAGGTTTGTAACAGCCATGCGGCAGCCTGCAACTAACAGATCGAACAGATTGAAGACTGCGAGTTCACAAAACTGGCCGTGAGAATATTGCACCTCCTAGGCAGGGAAGGTCCCAGCACTCCTCATCCGACGAAATACATCCGCTACATTTACAACCGGGTTGTCCTTGAAAATGCTATTGTCAGAGCTGCTGCTGTCACCGCATTGGCGAAATTTGGGGTCGGGCAAAAAGATCCTGATGTCAAGAAATCTGTCCATGTCTTGCTTACTCGGTGTCTTGACGATACCGACGACGAAATAAGAGATAGAGCAGCTTTGAACTTGAGACTGATGGATCAAGATGACGACATGGCGACTCGATTTATCCGAAATGGTGAGCATGGGCGAAGACCAATTTTATCAAATTAAATCGCTGACTAGGCTAGATTCTATGTTTTCTCTTCCAGTGCTTGAGCACCAGCTTGTTATGTACGTCACAGCAGATGGACGTGATACATTCGAACGGCCATTCGATCTTTCTAAAGTTCCCATCGTCACAAGGGAACAGGCTGACGCTGAAGACCGAACGAAGAAGCTCACTACCGCTACTCCCACTCTCAAAGCCCCGAGCACCGGCCCGAAACCAGCATCAAGAGGTGGAGCAGAGACTGCCGCTTCCGCTACTGCTGCTGCCCAGAAGTATGCAGCACAATTACAGGCAATCCCCGAGCTGGCTTCCTACGGCGGTGTACTCAAGTCCAGCTCTGTGGTTGAACTGACTGAGTCTGAGACGGAGTATGTTGTCAGTGCGGTCAAGCATCTTTTCGAGGATCATGTGGTACTCGAATTCCAGATCAAGAATACCCTTCCCGAGACCGTCCTCACCGACGTGTCCGTCGTATCCACCCCCGCAGACGAGGATGGTGACGTCCAACTAGAGGAAGATTTCATTATCCCAGCACCAAAACTCATTACAAACGAACCTGGAACCGTCTACGTCTCCTTCAAGCGTCTAGAAACCGAGTCACAGTTCGTTGCGACCACCTTCACCAATGTGCTCAAATTCACCAGCAAAGAGATCGACCCAACAACTGGTGAACCAGAAGAGGGCGATGGCTATGACGATGAGTACCAAGTCGAAGACCTGGAGCTGACCGGCGCGGATTACGTTGTCCCAGTGTATGCGGGTAGCTTCGACAATGTGTGGGAACAGGCAGGTGCAGGAGAAGAGGCGACAGAGACTCTGCAATTGAGCAACACAAAGAGCATTGCCGGTACGTCCATTCTCTCCAAACTTTCAATTAACTTGCCTCTCCGAAATAACCCAATTTATCACTTTGGATCTTCACTTGTAAGTATATCACAGTGGCTAACTTTCCATTTTGCGCAGATGCTACGGAGCAACTCACAAAGACCCTCTCCCTGCAACCCCTGGAAGGTACTGAGGTCGCGCTGTCCACCTCGACACACACGCTCAAGCTGTACGGCAAGACAGTCACCGGTGGCAAGGTGGCTGCGATGGTACGGATGGCGTTCTCGGCAAAGAATGGTGTTACTATGAAGATTGAAGTTCGGGCTGAGGAGGAGGGTGTCGCGGCTTTAGTGATTGGTAGCGTGGCATAATTTTTTTTAGTGTGCGAGCGTAATTGTGTTAGGGAGATAGAAATCAGCAAGTACTGATGAAAGCATGGGGGGCTTGTCTATGCCAATGGTACGAATAGCCTGGATAGAGATGGCTGATTACTGGATCTGATTGAACTCATGATAGTGAAAATGGAAAATTGGAACTGATAATTTAGTTTTGGTCCGTGAGTGATGAGACGATGTTAGAAGAGTAGAAGGTTATTTATCCTTAGAAAATGGTGCCTTTGAGAGTTTGCGGGTGGTGGCTGTATTTACGGAACAATAAAATATCAACACAAACCATGCCATTGTGAACATAAGGAATTCAAACAACTTCCATGATACCGACGGCTACTTTTGCTTTCACAGAAGCCTAATTCCGCTGGTTTTTCCGCACAACACCCCATCAGACCCATTCTGCACAACAAGCTCTCTCAGCCCCATCAACCCCACCCAAACCGCTTCCTCAGTCCTAATGGTTCTGCTGCCCTGCCCAGGAACCAGATTAACCCAAGCATCAAACACTTCATTCGCTTTATCCTTCGTGATTCCTCGAGCTTCGAATTCGGTGTCGAAAGCAACAGCCGCTTCAAGGCCTGCAACCCCGCCAAATACCAGTATCAGGTGCTGGAATTTCGAGAGAGGGGCTGCAGCAGCAGGTGGGCTTGAGCCGTTGCCGTTTGCGGTTACGGGTGGAATGGCAGTAAGAGATGAGACAGCGATGCCACGCTCTGAAGTGCCGATACTGTAGTCGTAGCCGCCGTCGAACGGGCATTCGGTGAACACAGCGGAGAGCGAAGAACAGCGCCGCGTCGTGTAGCCCCAGTAGTATCCAGCCTCCTCGCGCGGAGCGGAGGGGTCGACCGCTTCAGCACCCAGGGAATCAATACCAGCCTCCGATAGCATGGGGAAGGACGGGGGCGTGGTGGACGTTGAGAATTTGAGCGTAACGCGGGTGGCTGGGGGAATTGGAAGGCTGAGTGGGATCGGGGATGAGAGACCGCAGTCCACGAATGTGGAAGCAGCATTTTCGTTAGCTGAGACTGATGCGTTTTTGGGGCTTTTCTTCTGCCTCTTCGTCGGTGAAGAGTGGTCTCCAGAGGTAGCGTGCGGGTTTGCACTAGGATCAACGGTCACTCCTTCGCGATACTGGCACCATTCGTTTGGCCTGAGGTGATGCGGCATGTCCAGACTTGGCAGCATCCCCGCGCCTTTCAGATCCGGGTGCATCGGAAACAGAGTCCGCCGTAGGTGTGGCGGAGTCTCTAAGTAAGATAAAACGTGATAGAGAAATTGGTCGGGCTCAGACTGGTCTGCGTAGTTGGATTGGTCGAAGCCTGCATTTTTCGAATGGTAGTTTTGAGAGTAGGAATGAGTTGGGCGGTGGAACGCTTTCCGGCTCTGGCCATCGTCAAATATGACAATTTCATCTACGCAAAAGACAGAGGCAGCTCGAGCAATTTGGCCTGCAAGTGCGATTTTAAGGTCATAGGTTTGGGCACTAGGTCACGAGGTCAGTTTGGAGACATTGTGAAAGCCAAGGACTGTAGGTAGGAAGTAATTTTTTGGTATTTGTAGTACTTTGCAATGACACTGCCAGGTAAGGCTATGCTCAAAGTGTATGAGCGGCCTGTTGTAGGCTGGAAGACCGCAGTTGGCTTTGATGTGTCGACCGAAGCAGGCGTAGCAGCAGCTTGGTGGAGAACAACATTGCGTTTCCTTTTCTAGATTCATGTTAGATGAAGCCACGCTATCCAGTTTAGTTATTTAGAGACATACTTTTAAGTTGGAGGACATTGTAAAGCAGTATTTATCGAAATGGAGGTTCACATGAAGTCTCTTCCATGTGAACTTTGCAGCACGCTGCCGTAGCGCTCCTCCCGTGAACGACCATCCCTGTCGAAAGAGCTGCGCCGCCGACGCCGCAGACCCCGCAACAACAACCCACGGTCGAACATATCAACTCTATACCTATTCACATCACCTCAATCCCAGGCGTGTTCGAACTACTAGCCTCTATTACTGCCCACTATGTCTGCAGAGCAGAAAAACTATGTTGCGAATGGCGAAGTTCTCCCAAGGTAACTCATTCCTCTCCCCTAACTATACTCACACTAACAAACGCGTTGCAGCCCACCTCTTGCGGCCAGCATACAAAAGTTCTTCGAATATGTTTTCATATTCGTGATGCTATACATAACGACCCTCTTCTCGGTACGTAACGCCTTATCGCAAAACCGTCAAATTCTCGGCTCTAGCTCTAACCCTCTATAGCTGGACTCATATGCAGCCGCCAGAGGATCACCCTACAGAGTTAGCAACAACGAGTTTCTTCCCGGCAGGCGCCCTACGCAGCCGATACCACGGCCCGGTGGGTATCGTGCAGAAGGCACTGGAGACCAGCCTAGAAGGATCAGGACGGTTGACGATAACACTTCTGTAAACCTAGGTTTGAAATATGGTGGTTGTTGTGGCGGTGGGTGCGGATGATGTGCATTTAGCATAGCGATATATTCTGGGAAAGCTATTTTATCGCGTGTTGATTGGCTGGGAATAATTATTCCGGGAACTTAGGTGCCTCAATGTATGGTCCCTATGCTAACACCTCGCACAAAGAAAAACAAATCTTCCCCTAGTCTGTCATCCCAGACCTGTACCTTAGGTTTTATGCTTTCTTCTGGCAACCCAAATCTATTTGCTGTCCCTGATGAAACTTCAACTCTATCATTCCATTTTCACTCATTCCCAATATCGTGCAGTTCTCAGCAGCTTCGAGGGCTCTGGCAAAGGAAAGATCCTCTACCTATCGCTTTATCTACATCACTCCCTGCCAATTAGAAGGACCTATCACGGCATGGTATAGGACCATTCATGATTATGACCAATCAGACGTTTAATATCACGTGGTTATAATTGGAGCTGGGATCAACAGCATGTCAACGGCGGTTTCTCTCAAGCGACTGTTATTTCACGTACACTACCCTGGCGCATCCAGTTGAAAGCGCGTGTTGATCACGCTAATCAAAATGTGTAGATTTATACCTAAAAAAGGTAAAAAATACGTTTAAATGACCGTGCGTATTACTTCAAAAGGTATAAACTCTGCCGTTTGACCACCAAGATCAGCACGTGCTTTCAGCCGGATGCGCCAGGGTGGTGTATTATGGTTAATCGGCAAAGCGATGTCAGTGGTACGTGGAGAATATGCACGTGCCCTAAAGTGCGAGTTGATCCTCTGGGCTTCTCCTTCCAGTACAAATTTGAGCGAGGTTGTGGAAAATTCCCCCCCCTCAACCAGCAGATTGCGTTGGTATCTCAACCAAGAATTTCAACCAAGAATTTGTGTTTAACCGCGAAGCTACAGCAGCGACATCGGGCAAACTAATTACAAACCTGGATCTCACTCTTAAGTTACCCGATAGCAAGGAATGCATGATAGCAAACGCGATCAGTGATCTTCTTGGACTGGACTGGAGTGGATTCGAGCTCAAATCCACTCCATCCAGCTAGTAAATTTTTTGACCCCGGGAGCTCCACGGAGCTCCAATGTATTTATATACTATATTTAGAAAAGCTTAGCATTATTATGGTGTTATAAAAGGAAGCGTAGATATAAAACAACTCGCTAAAAGCTACCTATATTACGTCTTACTAATAACCTTAGTCTTGTAGTTAATTTTAATAGCCGCATATTGCTTATCTAGCTCCTCTTCCTCCTTATTAATTATATAATCTTCCACCTAAGTAAAGGCCTCCGCGGCGACTGGCAGTAAGTTAAGCCTTAACAGCTTCCTTAAGCAACAACCTTTTACAGTCCTCTTTTACCATCTTATCTACTTCCTTATTATTAAATATGCCTTTTTATAGTGGCCTATATAAGTACTAAAGAACCTTATTTACCTTAATTATATCCATTTATAATTAGGAACGTTAGTTCTTAAGAAGAATCTTATAGCTACTAAAGAGCGCTTATATTTATTACTTATAAGAGGTATAGCTAATATATTAAGCGCAAATTAAGCAAGATCTAGCTAGCTCTTATAGGAATCCTACTAGTATTATAAGACGTTAAAGTATTAATTCTTAGTAAAAAGTATACAGTTTATAGTGTAACGGAACCTTATAGCAAGTACTACAATAGGCTCGTTATTAGGCTAGGTGTGTAGGTGATATAAATTAAAGTTAACAACGTAATAATAACTAGTAGAGTGGTTGCCTAATAGATTAACTTTAATTGTATTCTAAGAATTACTATAAGGAAGGAACTATCTAGGTAGGGACTAAGGGTCCTAAAATATATAACTATACTCTTATAAAATCCTTCTTATATATAATATATATATACTCTATCTACTTTATTATAGATTATATAGATCCTATAGATTATATAGATTACATTACGTAACCTTAGTTACTATTCCTTATTATATAGCTCTATCGGCTTTATTCTAGACTATACTTATATTAGCTAACTAGCTTCTCCTAACTCTTTCCTAAGTAGTTATAATATTATACTTAAAGCGTCTATAATATTATCTCCCCTCTCTCTATTTTTATCCTTAAAGATTCCTAATATCTTTAAGTCGCTTACTAGAGGTATAATATCCGTTTAATTAATTTAGTTAATATTATTGCTTATTATACCTAAAGCAATTTCTTTTTCTTTAACCGCTTATTATATTCGCACTATTACTACTATATTATCTCTTAATAAGATTATACCATCTCTATATTCTTGCTTTTTAAAAAAGGGGTTAGTTTATATTATATTAGTAAACCTATCTTCGTAATAACCGTCCTCTTATTTAGGGTATACTAAAGCGAATATTTATTTATCCTATAACGTTCGCTCTATCTCTAATGCTAAGTATACGCAACCTATTACTCTTAATAGTCGTTTAGTTCCCTAATTAATTTATCTTAGGGTCTTATATTTAATTTACTACTACGCAGCTAAATAATAAACTATCTATTACTTTAGCGGAGTTATACTATTTTTATAACGTAGAATAGGAGGCTACTAATGCTTAGTAATGGGCTCCTAAGTCTTATCTTACGGCGTCCACTTAGTTAATCCGTCTTAAAAAGGTTTATAAGAAGGTCTATTTTAAAAAGTAGAAACTTATAGAATAGGGTTTATAAGAACTTAGTAATAAAAAAACGGATTTTTTTTAGCTAAGAAGGAAATAGATTTAAGTAGTTTAGTAACTGCTCTTCTTAAGTCCCCCTTAGGTGACTCATTTTTTTAGCGATTTTTCTTTATTAATACTGCCTAACCTAATCTCTTCTAATACTCCTGTACCTTTTTTATAGCGTTTTTTAGGTTCTCTAGTAGCTTCTAGGTAGTCTTATTATAGCCTATCTACTTTACCTTATACTATATTTTATTATTAACGTCCTTATAGCTAATAATCTTTAAAACTTACTATTTATCCTCTTCTTATCCTCTATACGTGTCTACCTTATAAACTAGTGGCTTTATATTCCTATATACTGGCTTTAGTATCGCGATATACTATATAGGGTAGATCTTTATTTTAGCTAATAGGTTTAACTTAAACGTAACTAGTAAAATCCTTTACTTAATTTTAAAAGGTCCTAGTTTAATATAGTCTAACTTCTTACTTAGTTATTAACTCTTAAAATTTTTATATAGTAGCTATATTTTATTTCCCTCCTTAAAATCTAGTCCCTTAGATCTCTTAGTATTATAGTACTTTTTTTATTCTTTCTTATACTTTCTTTACTAATTCTATAAGGTTTATATAAAGATTTATTAGTATCTTTATCCTTTCTTTAGCTATACTACTTATTTTCTTTACTTATTATAGTAATAACGATATTCTTAGCTCGTATCTATAATTTGCCTTAAATAGTAACATACCTATTCCTTCTTATAGTGTTATATTAATAATAATAAATTTAATTTACCGCCCGTCCTGGTCCCCCTAATGGGTCCACACAGGCTAATACCTTCTATAGGAAAAACTCTAACTTAGAAAAAACCCCACCTCGGGCCGCGCTGGAGAGATAGCAGCGTTCCGACATTGGAGCGCCGGCGGCTCGCCTTCTACCTGCCTTTAAGTCTGCATATTAAGCCAACTGGCCACACTTCGCGGACAATTTTACTTTACCCCCTTCTTTCCTTATCCTTTTACCCTTATTCTTTTACCAGTCCTTTAGGCTTTAAAAGGGCTGGTATCCACTTATATCCTCTATATCTATTACCTTTACTACCTAAAACTGGGGTAAAATACCTAACTGTACTAGCCATTTTGCTACTACTTAAGCGCTTTCTTTATTATTTAAAACTTCCTAAAGGCATTTAGAGGCGCATTTTGCTATAAAGTCCGCCCTTTAGTAGTTTGGACACTAGAACAGCATATAGTAGACTATCTATCTTATCCAGCCGTATTCGCACTGTAGGAGAACCACTAGTATACTAACGGATACAAGCTATATATTAAGCCCTATTACCTCTATACAAAGAAGAAATAGTGCTATAGCCTCTGCTTTTGTTAGGCCTTTATATAATAGGATTATAGGTTTCCCCTATAGGGTCTTCTATATGGTTTCTATACAGTCTTTAGCCTTTACCTACTACTATTATTGCTATTCTAAATCTGCCTATTTCGCAATTAAGGTAGTTACCCGCCTTTAGTACTGGTAACCTCTTATACAGTAGCGGCGCTCCGCCTATACTCTGCCGGCGTTCCGCTGGCCACGCTTATAGGGGTTTATTATAGCTTCCTACTCTATATAGTCCTTCTAGTGCGCGAGGAAGCCTTATATCTTATTTTTATAGTCCTTTACGCATTCCTTAAGCGCTTCTAACGGTACTAGTAGCCGTTTTATTTTTTACTAGCGCTTTACTAATATGTTCTAAATACCGTTAAGTACCTCTACTAATTCCTTTTTTACCCTATTAGAGGCCGTCTTAGTAGCTCTTTAGAGGGCTGTCGTTTCAATATAGAGTTAGATTAGGGAAATAGCCGCTTCCTTCTCTATTACAGCTATTAGTATTTATTAGTATGCCCCTATAACCCTACAGAGACACTAATTCTAGACTTTCTATAGTAGTTTAAGCAAGCTTTTCGCTAGCGTTCCGCCGTTATCCTATACTCCCTATACTTGGGCGCTATACAGCATCGCTAGTCGGACGGTGGCTGTATATAGGAGGCATAAGCGGCGCATTAATAGGCCCTATATAGACGCGGTAATCCTTAATATCGCTTTAAAGGCTGCTAAGCCCTTACTCGCGGCCTTTTTAACCTACTCTTTCTATTAAAGCTTAGGGTCTACCCAGATCCCTAGGACTCGTATGCTAGTTTTCTAAGGGGCTATCTTATAGCCGGCAATATGCACAGTAGACGCAAGGTCTACGGTAGCGTGGCGCCGTCACCTTATAAAGTGCATAAGCTGGTACTTCTTAGGGGTGAACGCTGCCCCGTGTCAATTTGCCTATATAGCGCAGCAGTTATAGGCGGCCTCTAATTATCAACAGTTCTTTACCGCGGAGTCCCCCTAGGTAATAAGGTTTGTGTTATCTACAAAGCTAAACCCTAGCGTGCTACTATTAGGGCGCTAGAATTCCTCTAACAGCTCTAATATAAAAAAGAGGAATAAGATTAGTAATAAGGGTAACCCTTAGGGGATACCTGTCTGCGTCTAAATCCAGTTGCTCTTATATCCTATAAACTTAATGCGGGTTTTATATACTGTTAGGAAGCTTTATATAAAGTCTATAAGCTACTTTAGAAAGCCTTTTTTTTTTAGAATATAGAGGAGCCTTTTATAGGAGACGTTATTGAATGCCCCTACTAAGTCTAGGCTTAGTATTAACACTATATACCCACAGTGCGTTTACTACGCCGTCTATACACAGAAGCTAAGCAGTCCTACTACTAATAGTGTAAATCGTTTGCGCCTTGCTCCCATCTGGTTCTAAGGGAGTAGCCCCTACTCCTCCGCAGCCTTAGATATAATATTAGCTACGTGCTTTTCTAGGACTTTTACTAGCGTGTTTTCGAGGGCAATTAGTCTATAGCTGCCTAGGAGAGAGTAGTCTTTCTTTTCTTCTTTACATAACACTATAATTATAGATTCTTTAAGGCTTTTTAGTATTATTCCGCTGGTAAAGCAATAACTGGCTGCTTCTGCTAAATCTTTTGCAATAACTAGGGCAACCACTTTAAGGACCTTATTTAGTATGCCATCTAGCCCTAGGGCTTTTTCATTTAGAAGACTTATAATAAGCTTACCAATTTCTTCTGTTAAGATGGTGGGGCTAATATTAAGCACATTTTGTTCCCTTATTATCTCCATATCGCTAAGGTCTGCTATTCTAGTTTTAGGAAAGAACTTGGCTGTAAGGATATCAGCCTTTATAATATTATTGTCTGTTAAGGGATCCTTAGTAGACCTCCTAAGGTCTAGTAAATAGGGGTCCGCCTTCGCTACGCTTGCTTTTCTGCTCTATTTTAATAGAGTCCAGAGTCCCTTATTATATGGTTTTAACTAATCATTAGTAATTTTATAAATAAAGCGTCTCCAGTTATTACAACTAATAGTGTTATATTATATATAAACTATATAATTAGTAATAATAATACCTAATTATTCTATGCGTAATTAATATAATGTTTTAGATACTACTCTAGTATCTAATTTAATCTTTCCGTTTAACCGTCTATCTATAGATAATATACAGTAGAAGTTACTACTTTAACTCCTTATTCTGCTAAAAATACCTTTTAAAATACTACTATAAATTTTAAATCTCTATCCAATATAATCTTACTTAGTACTCTATATCTTATAAATACTTCTTTAATATAGATTTTAGCAATATCTTTTACTGATATTTCTTCTATATATGCTATAAAGTATCCCTACTTTATAAGCTTGTCTACTATTAATAAAATCGCGTTATAAT
>Ga0307515_10006479_pt1 | contig 23428 bp, 20 predicted proteins | sample 17_EM_MG_FD_194513 | JGI IMG/M metagenome (GOLD analysis project Ga0307515, IMG submission 194513) | Populus trichocarpa ectomycorrhiza microbial communities from riparian zone in the Pacific Northwest, United States - 17_EM | ecosystem: Host-associated > Plants > Roots > Unclassified | place... | reverse complement strand
AATTTTGAGGCTTGAACCGGTTACGGAACCGGTTAAACCAGATTAACCAGATACAATAGATAGATCTTGACGTAATATAGTACACGAAGTAGTAGAGACGCTTGGGGGGGGGAAGGGGGGAGGTAGAGCCATCGCGGAGAGTAGGAAACAACATATAGAGCCTACGGAACTTACAAAATATTAGCAGAGATTTCAGTAGTTAAGCAGCCGACGACGTTAAACTTACTATCGTAAGTCTTGGCATGGTGTTAAGGGCCAATTAATCGTCAAATACGGTGTACTTGACCGCTTCGCCCTCTGGATCCTCCTCATCCTCATCCTCATCCTCATCCTCATCCTCACCCTCACCCTCACCCTCACCTTTACCCTCATCCTTATCCTTATCCAAATTCTCTTCTAAATCATTGTCGTCTATATCGCGAGCCTCCTCCTTATATTGCTTATTAACGTTAGGGTTAATGCCTTTGGCAAAGGCCTTGGCTTCCGGCCTTCTAAACCAGGACTTAAGGCACTTATTAGCCTTAATAATATCGGCTTTAAGGCGATTACAAGAGTCGGTAACTAGATGCTTGGTAGAGCTAAATATTCGTTCGCATTTAGCGCTTATTAGTGGTATAGCCAGCATATCAAGGGCGAAGCGCGCGAGGTCCGGTTGGGAGAAGTAGAGGCTATTCTAATAGGTGAGAGGATCGCTAATATATTTAAGATCGCATTTGATATAGCTTTAATAGGAGTCTGATTTGGTAAGAGGCGCGGATATAATCTGCTTATGGCTATAAAGCCCGCCGAAGGTTTCACCTGGTACGAAGCGATTTGGTAATTGCGACTTGTCTGCTATAGAGCTACTGTACTTGCCCTTATATTCCTCAAGCCAAAGATCCTTAACTAGGCCTTGTATGCCGCGATTAGAAGGAAGCTTAGGATTACCGCGAAGCCAAAACTTCTTGCTCTTATCGCTATTAAATCGTTAATGGAACCACCACCACTTCTTATTTGGAAGAAGGACTTAAGCTGCGTAATAAGCCGCACTGTTATCTGCTAAATTATAATACTCCTTACATTTCTCCCACGAGGCGCAGGCTGCAGCTTTAAGATAGGCGTATTCTTCGTGATCTTCGTACTTAGCGCGGTACTCCTTAAAGTCTACCTGCGCGTTAAAGGTGCGATCTAAGAGCCAATCTAGTGTAGTAAACCAGCGATAGAGTGTATGCTTATGGCCCTAGCCGCACATTATAGCCTTATAGAATGGTTGTAGAATAGACGAGAGTTTTTTAAGAAGGAACTAGTGGTGAGAGGTAAGGCGATCGTTCTCAATTCTGTTGCCTTGTTTTGGCATATGCGAGTCGCAGAATTGCTAGATACGCTATTTGCAGTTAATAGCCCTTATAATAGACGTAAAATATAAGTTCCATCGTATAGCGTTGCTTTAGATAAGCTAGTAGAGAGATAAGTTAAAATAATTTAATAAATTTTAAATATTGCGACCGTAGCCCGGGGGAATAGAAAATCTAACTCCAGGCTAATTAAATCCATAATAATCTACGTTATTACTACTAGACCTTAACACTTACCTTAAGCTTATTAAAATCCAACCACGCACTACCTACTATAATCTTTCGAAACTCCTCGCGACGTTATGGCGATAATTTAATATACCTTACAATATTGTGAAGTCGCCCAAGAGCGCCCTACTTCCTCTAGATTGTCGCAATAGCCTTAAAATCCTGCTTGCTGTATGCTGACTCTAATTCTTCCAGTGTTGACTTGGCTTTTTTGCCTAGGAGAAACGCCTGCGCGCAGAGGTTAACTACGTGGCTAAGACACCGTAGCCGATGTCGCCTTCGCTGTTTAACTGACATCTTTAGATAGAGAGTTTTTAGAATTAGATTAACAGCTATATTATTACTCGTCGCGTTATTAAGCATAAAGTATCTAATCTTTCCGCTAAACTTATACTCCCCAATTACGTTAAGAACGCATTGGGCAATATTAGCGCCAGAGTGTTCGCTATCGAGTCGCCACATACCAAGAAGCTTCGTCTGCCGGGCTCCGTCGCGATTAATATAATGCGCAACAATCGCGATTATAGCATAGTAATTGGGCGATGTCCAGAGGTCAAAGAAAAGGTGTATATTTAAGCGAGCTTCTTATAAGTCGTTGCGGAGTTGCTTCTTACGCGTTCTGAACTCCTTTATTACCTAGCTGCGTATTATATTTCTAGTTGGAATTAACTTCTCAAGGCCTACACGTATATACTGAATCAGCTCTAGGAAGTACGCGTTTTCAATCTGGTAGTATATAATATGGCAGTATACTAGCCAGCGAATCAGCAAGAGCTTAAAGTGGTTAAACTACTTATTCCAAATGTAGTCCTGTCGCTTAATAAAGCTCTTAATCGTTCCTTTTACCTGAATCGGATTGCCTTTTTTATTGATGCGATAAACACGCCTTCAGTAAGAGAGAATAGTCGAATTACCGTTAAGCGCTAGAAACGGATTAGGGAGCTGCTACACCAAAAGTAGAGAGTCTCTTACTGAGCGGCCTGTACGTCGGATCCTTCTTCTTATTTAAACACTAACAGCAGTAATAGAATCTAGTTAACGTCGATTCCTGAACGATCGCGAAGCCTTTTCCTTCACCCTATATATGCGAGGACTTCTTCTTACCACGCCTCTAGCCGGCGACGTCGGTAACCTTATAATATCGCTGCCCGTAAAGCTTAATTCGTGCTGGCTCTGGCAGAGCCTCCGCAGGAGCCTCCGGCTTAGAATCTGATTCGACTTCGTGATAGGTGAGAGACTCTGCTGCGGCTGCATCTATGGTCGTCTTGGCGCGCTTCCGTCGTTTCCCACCAGAGCCTTTATTAATTCGCTTTTGAGGGACAGCAGGAGCCTTGCCTTTTGTACGGCTGCTAGATGCATGGCTACTACCACCCCTATGCGGTCGCTGATTGGTAATAGTAACGAAGCTCTCTATAGAGAAAATCAAGATTAAGAGGATAATATAATGAGGGCAGTATGCGGATAGGAATTTGGGCGGCGCGACGAGGAGCTATATAAGGGCAACGCGATGAGGAGGCCTTAATCAGATTAACCACCTTAGATCAATTAACTTCCTCTACTATATTGGATCAGAACGGCTGCCTTAACGCGTCGTGCGGATCAAATAGGACGACGTCTTAAAACGCCTTACTTTCGATCGCGATCGTGAGCCAATATACGCATATTCAGAAGTCGCAGGTGGTGTTTGGCCTTACTAGAGTCTCACTAGATATAGATCTATAAGGCTTCATTGGTTACCCGGTTACCCGGTTATTCCAAAAGCTTTAAAACCAATCCAAATTGAGCCAATTAAATCGTCGAACCGGTTACTCTTAAGATTTCGGTTAAACCGAACTAAACCAATGAAGTAACCTAACCGCTGACATCACTGCGTCCTGAAGCTCCAGCTCTGCTCCCAAACGTCGACCAGCGAAGCGGCGTTCCTACCGCAGCAAGTAGAGTGTTACTGGGGGGTAGAATCGCGTAGAAGAGGCCTTCCTATAATATATTAGCTGTTTAAAAGCTTATCTGCTATAAGTATTGATAAGGGGATTAAACAGGAGGTGATAGCTAATGCCTTTGGCTTTACGATTGCTGTCTTGATTACGTTGCCCGAACCCAAATGCAGCAACAACTACCAGGCCAATTGGAACAATTTTTACGGTGCTGGATTCGCCTCGCCTAGATCTACAACCTTCGTTGGCCTTTCGGTTGTATAAGTGTTGGTTGGTGGTTGATTGATTAATGGTTTTTCAGTATGGCGTGAGCGAAAAACACATACATTTTCCCGCTCCGAGTACCATCCAAGCTGATGTAAGCGTTATGTAAGCAGCCTGTGATTGGATGATCGTGTTGGATTGAGATAACGACGCGTGGTCGGGTATCCTAAAAGGCGTAGAGCATCTACCTTACGGGCAAAGTAGGGCCTATACAAAATCCCTACTAGTTATAACGATTTTGGTAGAGAAAATTTAATGATATTGTAAATAGTCAGTATATTACACTAAAAAGCTTTGACCAAGGGGTGTAGATCGTAATATAGAGTATATCGTTGTAATTAAATATCGTACTAAAGAGTTTTTACTGTAGTGAGCCGTTTCAAGGTACTTGAAAGGAAGGCGTACATCTAAGTAGGCCCTGAAGCGCCAGCGCCCCATTCAGACTAAAGCACGGACGTATCAAAATTCCAGTTGCGATTAGCGCAACTATTTAGAAACGCTAGCAAGGGACACGTTGTTATGAAATGTCCCTGGCTCGCCTTCACCATCAATTCCATCGAAAACAACACTTCACGCGACTTCTTACATCAAAATACATCATATCAAGCTCAGAATCAACGTAGCTAGTCATAAAAGCCCGACGTACAATTGACCATGGCCGCCACAACTCCCCGTACCAAAGCGAAGCCAGCAAAACCTAAACCCTCAGCAACTGCTGGCGTAAAGAGAGGCCTCGGACGTCCGCCCAAGGGAACAGCGAAGAATGGCACTGTCAAAGCCACTGTCCTAATGCAAAATTTCTGTATGTTCCTCGCACTTATTTTCTAAATAGGATATGAATCGTCAAATTCGACAGTTCCGATACGTTTGGCTTATGGCCTCGAGCTCCACTATGGGCGCAATCTTGTCCTCATGCTAATTCCAAACCTCTAGTTAAAGAGCACCGCTCGAACTTCCCCGGGCTTTCTTTCAAGGAACAGCAGAAAGAGCTTGGCAAGATGGTTAGTGTTTTTCATCAATGTTCTTTACGCTTCTCAGGAATCCACTGAACTCTTTCTCTGCCAACCACTGTAAATCACGACTGCAAAATGGGCATGTGATATTACCACCTTTGAAAGGTGTATTCCATGCTTTTACTTACAAATGATTATAGTGGAAAACCGCACCAGAGAATCCAAAAAATTCTTAGTCCAATTCCCATCTCCTTTCTTGAGCATTCTCTCCCAGTGTGCTCTTCTTGAAGGCAACGTGTCAGTGTTCGCCAAATGCTAGGGCCGCCTCTAAGGCCACCTAGACCGCAAAGCAATGCAGTTCTTCTTTGCGTTATCATAAATTAGCAACAAGTGGGATGATAAGTGTACTCATCTCGTGCAACCAATCAACCAGCAATCCAGTGCCTCTACTAAAATCCAGCTTATGCGTTAGCTATTTCTGAGTAACGAAGGAATTGTGAGGCCAGTTTCGAGTTAGATTTCTTTAGGCATCGGTGGATGCTCTCCAGCTTAAATAGACAATACAATTTACATTACCCATGCTGCTAGCACCTAGCCGCTGCGGTTTTATCCTATGGACCGTTCCGGCATATACTTAAGTAGTCTTTCAATTATGCCTTCATGAATTACTTTAGTAATTAAGAATACCAAACCTACTCCCCTGGTATAAAGCTCTAGAGTTCTTTAGATGCTTATCTAAGGTTCGTATAGCATAGAAGGGATTAATAGAGAACCCTTCAATGTAGAATTTTATTAACCTACAATTTAGTATAACAGCCCGGTTTTACCATAACTGTATTCCACATATTGCGAAGATCTACGGGTAGCAATTAATCCATCTTTATTTTCTAGACGCTGCATGAGTGGACTATAGAGGGTCTCACGTGACTTTCCTAATTAGGGACATTCACTACTCAAAGGACCGTAGCGATTATATTTAATTATTGTAGCACAGGGAATTTGTATAGCGGAGAGGATTTGCAGGTGCAGTATTCTAGGGCCAAAACCGACTTCTTGGGCTAGGAGAGCATTCTAGAACCCCTGGTGGAGGTATCTCTACCCTGACACTTGCGCAAACTGCAAAACCTTGAGAATAGATGATATTTAGTTGCTAAGGACCTAGAAAAAAGACCTACGAAGGATGGATGAGCGTGTATAGCCATTTCCAATAGGGTTTAGTTAAGCGTGGAGATGTTTTAGGGCCGCTATACCCCCACCTGACGCCCTTGAAGATATTCAACTTTTTTAATTATCTACATATTACATTTAATTTCCAAACCATCCAAAACCGGACCTATGGCGCAATGGGAGGTTTTACCTTTAATTCTTTATTTGAATCAAAGCTAACATCCACATAGGTAGCGCGTCTGATTCCAGAATATGGAATCTCCAGAAGGTTGAGCGTTCAAATCGCTCTAGGTTCAAGTCCTAGGATGCTCAAAGTTTTTTGCTTTTGACTCCGGCTATCTCTTTTCGTGTGGGAAGAACAGACCCCTTAATAAGTGTGGGAAAATTTAATTGGAAAGGCCGAGGCCCACCTGTTTAGTCGTGGCTTCATAAAACCACGTCGCATTCGGAAGACAGTTCTTTAGCTGTAAAGCCTTCTAACAAAATTTTAAAAAAAATAGCTATAGTGTATTTTATTATTGATATTATTTATGTAGAAGTTTTTTAACCTTTTAAATAAGCTATTGGAGCCTGAGTAAAGTTGTAAACCTATCTTAAATTGGTGGGTTTTGGTATGCGAGGCCATGACTAAATGGGCTAGGGGCGGAAACCTCGGCAGCACACCACCCACCTCAATTTTGATAAAAAATTTTCTCTCTGTTGTGAGTAACGCACTCGGAGAATTCTGAAGTTCCATGGTTTCCTCCTAGCACTACGAATATTTTCATTGCCTACTCTAAAATATTTACCTCCTAGCTAGTCCATCCGCTGAAAACCTGGCTTCAACGCGGTCGATTCCTTGCGTTCTTCAACTAGCAATTGAAGATGTAACATAATAATTCGGTCGAGCAAAGGCCTTTAGCATTTAAAAGATTTATGAATGATAACATCAGAAACAAGATACGTCGTTGGATGGCAGCTTTCGGATATTGCAAACACATATTTTCCGTCAGATGAATTCTGAAAAGCTCTCGATATGGACACTGTGGATGGAGTGCTGTAGCTCTTGTCGCGCCTTCAAATTCTGGACGGCACTTTCCCGTCGAAATGCTCGATTACCTTATCTGGCCTAGAAGAGCATCACAGCACGTTCAATATCACTTCACGTAATATGTGGTGCGCAATACGATGAGGCTCGTAAATTATCAATAGAGCTTGAGGTGCTCGGTTTTCCACGTAGTACAACACTACTTGCGCATACCTACCCACAATTTCGACGGCGTCTAGCACGTTACTAACGCTTCCGAACCTTCCCGTTATTCAACACAGTTTTCTGATCTCAGACATCCTTCCTAACACATCCGAATGGCGCCCTCGCTAGGCAGACAGAAGACTCCATAAAAATTCCCGAACAAGGCGCACTCCAAGGCGTTCCCTGCCGTCGGGTTTCGTCGTCGGTAAATATGTGGGCCTCAGGGAGCGATATCGTGGGCCATCTGCAAAACACTAGTGAAACGACCCGTCATTGACAAAGATGAAGCGGCGAGTAAAAGTGACAAGGCCACGCCGACGATTTTCTTCTTAATTTCGACTGCCACGTTAAGCTTCGCGGCTACCACTCTTGTCAAGATTCTAGAAGATGATCAAAGTTCATTAGCTCGCCGGTAAATGGCACAAAGGGCACACGGACAGCGAAAATGAAATTGCTCGTCGTCGTATACTTGTTCGGGAACGCTGATGGAAGCCTTGAGACGGCGACATCGAAAGATGAAGTCTTGTTAGGCTTCTCATTGATGGTTCGCAGATTGTGTCCCGTTTCCGTCGACAAGGTCAACCTGGCCCTCCCGTTGAGCGTATTGTGGACGCCTGATGGTTCGCTGTTCTCAGCTGGTTGATCGAATTTTTTTCTTGGATGCCTGTTCCCTCAGAAGCCGCTCGGGTTTTGTTGCTTATGCTTTTCATACGCGTTGTTTCTGCCGGGAGGATCTGTGCTTAGACACGGCCTTGTACCGGAATCATGCTCTGCTGGTGCGGCTTCACGAAACGTTGTGTCACTGAGGGCATTATTGTGTTTAGCATCGGGTTTACAACAGCTGGAACGATGTCGTTGACTGACTGCCTGTGCGGACGTTCGGACCGGAGACATGGCATACCGATATTCTTCTAAAGTCGGCTCTGCAGGATCACTCATGCAGCTTCAGTTTCAAATGGCTTGACACGTCATGGAAGAACCCTCAACCAAGGGCGCTTGAGCAGGTAATTGGAAATGGGCCAAACCCAGTATTCTGCTCAAGCGGGCTGATGTTGTGTACAGAGATAACGCAAAGTGGCCGTCGAATACGGCCGTCTTTAGCGCCTCGATCTGCGCAACCTCGTTTCATCTTTCTGAGGTGAGATGCTTGGCCTTCGATTCCAACCCGTGCTGCTTTGTTCACTATGATCACGATAATTATGACGAAGGATGGTCCCATGCAATGTCCATCGTGCATCCAAGGCATGAAGATCAGAATTAGATCTTCTCGGACGTTGGAATCATTCGCGGCTGAGGCAAAGCAAAAACTGCCGCGGGCTGGGGGCGGTGTGACGGCTATTTGCACCGCATCTTCGAGATCCCTCCAATTACCGCAATTACTCTTTGGCATAGCGGTTAGCCGTGAGACCTGGACTGGGCAGCGACAAGTTCCATGATCCCACAAAGCGGCTGACGATGTCATATGCCAATCTTCTACCTAGCCATTCACGAAGATCGCGGTGCCTGGACTTCTGGAATTTTCATAGCCCTGTGGAGCACGTTGGTCGTTGCGGCACAGCGTTTGCTGGGATGATCGGACAATTTTGTCAGCCAGCCACCATTCGACATCACGACCAGATAGCGTTTGGAGCCACTGATTGGGACGTTGGATGATGCAAGTGCGGTCATCGGTCTGAGTTTCGACCGCAGCAAGTTTTGATCGTGATGGCGGGGTCCTTGATGAGGGGCGGAAGAGTAGTATCGATAAGATAGAGCAATGACAGCCGCGTGTCCGCTCCACTAGACCTGGACTGGTTTGGGATACCCAGCGGTGAGTGTGACACAGCGTGCGCTGAGCTCGAGCTGAAAGGAAAGATTGTTGGTGGTGAAATGCGGAGTAATAAATCCGACGTTGACTAAACCCTAGGTTCAAACTTGGAGCATGCTCGCGGCGGTTGGGAGAGGTTGGAGTGAGAGGCCAGTCTTCCAATCTGCCAGTCTGCCAGCTGCCAGCCTGCCAGTTTGGCCGTTTGGGCAGTTTGGGCAGTTTTGATTGCCTGGGGTTGAGGCTGTTGCGCAAGCGAACAGCAATTTCGGGTGGACCGAAAACGGAGCCTCCGTCTATACCACAGCCATGCCCTTGGAAAATTCTTTCTATTTTGAATACCTAGAGACCGACATAGCATAGTTGGTGTCGACATTGGCGACGATCGCCTTCACAGGTTCCCGCTGGTATCCGCATGGGCAGCTTAAGGCAGCGGGAAACAAACAATGGTTGGAAGCACGGATCATGCCGGGAGAAAAAATATGCAGGTGCTTTACGCACTACGCACAGGATCGTATCCCATCGGCGAGAGCCCTGGTCTGGACTGGGCGCCACGGCTGCATGCCCCGGCGCTCAACGGGCACGGATACGAACAAGAAATTGCAGCTAACGGCTTAATCAAAGTGTGGCGGGCCTTCTTTTCTTGTTTTGGCCCTGCGGCCCAGCAGCGTCTCGCAACTCTATCGCGATTGCTGGTCTGTCAGAAGGCGCCCACTTTCTTTTGTGGGCTCATTGCGCAACCGGCCACGTTGTTCATGGGCTCGGAGGGTCTCGGTAATTGTTGGTGGTCGAAGGCAGTCAAAGGCAGTCGTTGACTGAGATTGGCGCCGCTCTGCCACCTTCAGGACAGCCTCTCAGCTCACGATGGTGAATAGGGTTCCCCTGTGCGGGCCTTGTGACCAGAGTGAGATTTCCGTGGGTGAAACCAAATGAGAGACAAAAGAAGATGAGCAGCAAGGTGAGGTGGACAAAGTGGATGACATAAAAATCATGACTGGCTGGATTTGGAAATATCTCGGCGGGCCATTTGCCATGTTGCAGAGCAGACTGCAATTAATCCCAAGGTGCGTGGCGTGTCACTGGTGGAAGCGGTCTTAGTGCCGCAAATTACCCTCCGGCTCAGTGATGAGCAAAGCCAACACCTGTTAGTCATCCAACCGCCCGTCTTAGATTGACAATATGTGAGATGTGGCCAATCGAGGCGGACCCTGTGACGAGGCGAACTGGCAATCCGCAAGCCTTGCAGTTTTCCAGAAGGCCGCTGGGTGGAACGAAGCCCAATCAGCTGCAACAAGCCATGTGTCATCGGCAAATCCAAGGGCGATAGCCTCTTGACCCTTTTCTTCAGGCGGCAGCATGTTGCAAAATTAAGGCGCGGGTTTTGCTGGGAATAATGCTGGGAACGCTGGGAGTCCTGTTTCGACTCAGACAGCCAACAGCGATCACAGTGACTCCAACACCACTAACACAAAACGTGACGTCGCTAAAATTCCGATTGCTATGAATATTACGCCTCGCAAACCAGGGCTGCCAGCCACTTCCTTCCTCGCCAAGCGACCGTGGGTCATGTATGTATGAGGCCGGCGGCAACCCAAGTTTAAGCAGGAGAGAACCGAGCAAGGGCCCTGGAGGACAATGGGAGGACAAGGAGGGACTTTGGGGGAGGGGAAGGGAGGGAATAGCAGCAGCTGTGTGGAGGAAGCATGACGGTGCCGCAGGCGTTGCAAGATCTGCGTCTCACGCTCATTACCTCGGTGTCGACAACGACTTTGGCGTGACTTTGGCCTCATTATGGTATGTGCTCGCGATCAACACCAACATGGCTAGGCCGAGACTATCGAACGGCCGTGCGCTTACGAGCGCTCGTCAGCTCAAAGCCAACCAGAGGCCCAGCGGCGGCTGGGATTCGGCTGGGGTTCGGGCTGGAGAGCGTTGGATCTCTCATCATCTCGCACGCCTTTGCAGGCGTCTAGCCGGCAACGGCAACATCTGCCTGGGCCGACCTGCCATCTTCCATCTTCCTCCGGTGTGTGCAGAGCGGGCGTTGGGTCAGAGGCCACTCAGAAGGCTGGCGACGATGACCAACCAGCGCTTTGTCTGGCGGTCTTGGGAGCGACGCTCGCAGGCCCTCTCGCTGCAAATCTGCACCAAGCCGCGTGCATGCGATATTTTTTGCCTCCCGCCTCGATACGGGCAAGACCTGCTGGGCTGAGGGCCGGCGGCGGGCAGCGGCACAAAGCTGATGCTGCATTACTGTGCACCACTGGCGTCTGCTGGCCTGCCGAGCCTCCTCTGCTGAACAGTGCTCGCTGCTGATGCGGGCGCGGTTGCCGGGTGGTCGTCGGGCCCGCTTAGCACCGTGAGAGGACGGCGGAGGGCAGTGGAACTGTGGTGGAGGACGCATGCAGCTGTTTTGGTGGGAGAAAGCTGCTGCACTGCGAGCATCGAGCCCCGGCGGGAGTCTGTGTCACAGCAAGTCGAGTGTCAAAGCTGGCCCCGGAAGAAAAGCGATGCATGCGACCGCAGCAGTGACCAGGCGCCACGACTTTGATTTGCTGCTCGGTGCTCTAAGCCCCTGCGGGCTAAGGGTACTGCGGGCGTGCAAGAGGGCGAGAAGGGTTGCTCTGGCTGTGAGCGTGGGCTCCCACTAGCTCTCTGGCTGCTGCGAGGCAAGGCGAGCCATGGCATGACCGCTGGCCTGCCCGTCCGGTGCCGCTAACGTCAACCCCGAGCACTGGAACAAGCCCGTCAGCCTCTGCTTTCGTCGCGCCCCACCCAAGCCTCCTGTTTGGCCCAACACCGACATGGATGCTCCCGCCCCAGGCCCGTGCGGCCTGTATGCACTCCCGTATTCGTCATAGCGTCGCGTAGCCTGATCCTTCCTATTTGTAGAAAGCCTGTCTCGCCCTGCAACGGCCCATCAGCTACTGTGCACCACTTATCACCCTCCTACGCCGCCCAGCCCGGCATCATACATCATACCAAACCATCCTCCTCCATTGCCTCTCCTTCCGCTCCTTCGCCCTTCAACGTGTATTTACCCATTGCCATAGCTTCATTCTCTCAGCCTCATCCTCTTCCTTAGCTCGAACTCACTCCTACTGTCGCCTCCTCCACCTTTGCCACGCTTGCTTGTCCGCCTGGAGCCTTTCTCTTTAATACGTTGTTGCTTCTCTTTTTCCTACCCAGTCCAAGGATTCCGTTTTCTGGTCTTTACGATCCATTAGGCCACCTAGTCTTTGTGGAAACCATATCAGTCCTTGAGGCCTTTAGTGGAACTTGAGGACGACCCATTCCCCTCCCCCTACACCAGCATGTTGCCAACCCCACCAGCATCACCAACCCTCAATGGATTCTCCGCGCCGGAAGAACGACTAGGCCAAGTCCTGGCTGGCTGGTTGCAGTTGACCGGTATTCTTGGCGTTGGAGCCTATGGAGTTGTATACACAGCCGTGGACATCCAGACAAACATTCCCTACGCCGTCAAAGCCCTCAACAAGCTGGGTTTGGAGCCACGGCAAAGGAAGTTCCAACAACGGGAAATCCAGCTGCACCACCAAGCCAGTGTCCACCCAAATGTTGTTTCCTTGGTACGGATTATGGACTCTCCTGATTGCACATACGTGGTCATCGAGTACTGTCCTGAGGGCGATCTCTTTTCCAATATCACCGAACGAGGAAAGTACATCGGCAACGATGCTCTTGCCAAGAGGGCTTTTCTCCAAATCCTTGATGCCGTTGAATATTGTCATTCCATCGGAATCTACCACAGGGATCTGAAGCCAGAAAACATCCTGGTGACGGACGAAGGAATGACCGTTAAACTGGCCGACTTTGGACTTGCCACGGATGACCATATTACCTCCGATTTTGGATGTGGCTCAACTTTCTACATGTCGCCAGGTAACTTTTTTCCAATCCGGAGTTCATTTCTTTCAAGTCAGAAACTAACTCTATCATTCTTCTCGCAGAGTGTCAAACTTCGTCTCCCAAGGCCTATTCCTGCTATGCATCAGCGCCGAATGATGTGTGGTCACTGGGTGTTATCCTGGTAAACCTGACCTGTGGTCGTAATCCATGGAAGCGAGCATCCTTTGATGATACCACTTTCCGGGCGTACATGAAGGACCCGAAGTTTCTGAGATCCATCCTTCCTTTATCCGCGGAGCTTGACTCTATTCTCAGACGTATTTTTGAATACAACCCTGCCAAGAGGACCACGATTCCCGAGTTGAGGGAATTGATTCTGAGATGCCCAAGGTTTACCACCAGGTCAGCAGCGCCAGCGCCGTTGTCTTCTCCTCCATTCAGGCCTGTGGATTATGCCCGGGGTGCCGCTTTTAACGGTATTTACCAATCCGGAACTGTTCCACCAGCTACCCCTCTTCCTGCTCCGCTCTTTTCCCCGACTCCCCTTGATCTCCCCTTCCCTCAACCTTCAACCTCCACGGGAAGCTCAAACTCAGACAACGACTCCGTGTTCTCATCTAGTTCGTCGATTTCGTCGGCTTCGTCAACATCATCCTTTACCCATGTTCCGACTGCTCCGAAAGGTGTTCCTCGCGGACCCCAACCCTCATACGTTTCCCCTCCATCACATGCCTGGTACAACTCGTTTCTCCAGGCTGCCAATCTGGTCAAACATGTGTCTTTCCAGCCACCACTTATGGTGGCCCCAGTGCACGTCTATTGATACGGGACATGCCTTGGATCCAAGCCACCTTGTGGAAAGTTCCCCTCATTTGCTACGTTTCTTCAACAATGTGTTTATATGTTCCATTATTTTCCTACTCGAAAAGTCGTGATGAGATGACAGTTCTCTGAGCGGTGGTGTTTTGTATGGTGTTTTGTATCGATCAGGTTCCACAGGCGTTGCAAACTAGATATGGCGCATCCGGCATCCGCCAGGCTCCGGTTCCTCGGACAATATTCCTAGATTACCGTTACGCCGAGGATGGTTAGAAAATGTTTTTCCACGGAGGTGTTTTATTACCTTTCGCGTTTTGGGGGAGCTTAGCAATGCCTAGATGGCGGGGTGTTCTTGATATTTACACGTGCACACGGATACATGTCCATTTTGATTTCTTTCGTTTTACAATTATATACCTAGTCAGGTTGTGACTGGAGTAGTGGTTTGACGCATTTACATGGAGTTTTATTACTTAATATTCCGGACTTGGACGAAATCCATGGATTGAAAATTTTCCACATCACGTTACTCTCGTTCTTTCTCGATACCAGAGCAGGCTCGCAGCTTGGCTCACACTTTGTACGTTAACGATGTCCGACGAGACTGCATACCAACTCTCGCTGTAATAGCCAGAGCAATATCAAAACATACATTAGTGAGGCAACCGTAGTTGCAGCACATATACACAGCCTTTGTAACCCTGGCCTGCATTGCCCGGTGGTGACTTCTATACTCAAAATTATGAATTGTCTAGCAGCGCACCCTTGCAAGGAGAATATTCTATGGAAACGCTATGAAAATGCCTTGTGAATTGCAGTATTGCCGTCACAAGCATAATCCCATAGTCTGTCGTTTGGCGTGGAGGGTGGCATGTCGTCCAGGCTCCGCCCCCAGGAGTTTGACCTCAGCCTGGAAAAAAGCAAGCATACGGAACGCTGCGCCGAGTGCGTTACGCAGCCAACCAGGATGCTGGCGCGACTCACAGCTGCAGTCGCACGCACTCTAGAAGGCCCCGCGTGGCACAAAACGCCTAGGTATGCAGAGCACTTTAATGACGAACCAGTCAGAGGAGGCGCGGTGCCCCACAGGAGCGACACCTTTGGGCGATATTCTGGCGTAGCCCGCATTTGGGTTCTCCATCAGATTCCCATCCACCGTGGTCCGATGGGCGATGGAGGACTCGCAATCTGGCCATGGGGGTATCCCATCCCTAGGGCTCGCGTCGGCGCCACAGATATGAGCAGTCAGACGGAGCACATCATCCAGAGTCAGCCAGGTCGGAGTTTCGGAACAAAAGCAAATTTCTTTGCCTCGTGTATGTCGCTTATTTCTAAATCTAAGATGCGGAAATGGGAAGTTTCGAAGATGGAGGAATCACCACGCAGCAAGAGTCACAGCGGGAGTGTGCAAGAGCAAAGTGCAAGCAAGTCTAAGCAAGTCTAATCATGGTCGGCGTCGCGGAGAGGCGTTCTGTTTCGGCGATGCAAGAGGTCAGAAGGTCAGATGATCGGGGTGTGGATTCTCAACTCAAGAGCAAATGGCCCTTTATGGATCGCTTTGATGCAGACGCGAAAGCACCCCAGGGCCAAACAACCCAAAGGTCTTCTGTTCTAAAAACGCCGCTGAGTTATTCACCCTACAGCACCCACGGCACTCACCCACGACACCCTACAGCACCCGCAGCACCCCATATCACCCATAGCGCCCTACTTTTCTTTCTCTTCTAATCCGTGTGCTTCTATTCGACCGAGATCGCCCCATGCAGTCATTTTATCGGGGTGTGGTTGGGGAACTAATCGAAAGGTGGCGAGCCCTTCCTCTTCACCCATGGCTGGCCCAGTCAAACTATATTGGCTACTCACCGGCCCATGATGCGTTACTGCGTTGCCTGGTCCCTCCGGTGAAGAGCCCGTTTGCCAGCCCTGTCGCCCCCGCACCTCCAACTGCCTTCAACCGCTGCATTCATCCGGTCTCATCGGGCCGATGGTGGGTGGCAGTTTGTCGCCTGTACGCCCGAGGCGAAGCGCATGGTAAGCCACACTCACCACCACCATTCACCTACTCAATGCTTTTGGCAACAAACGACCGAATCATACATTCAGCAGAAACAGTAGCCATCGCGGCGCAGCAGCGGCACGGAAAGTTCCCGGGCAAAACTAATAAGCGAGTTTTTTTTAGCCAGATAGATGGCCGTATTTGCTCTTTCCATCCAACCTCGCCATCATCGAACCATCCCGTACCACGTCCCATACTTTCAGGACAACTATTCATACCTGTTGCGAAACCTGTCAGCCATAATCGCTCCTACCCGACATATCATGAGTGAAACCTTAAACGTTATTGACCATATCGCTAATGCACCTCGTCTGGAGCTGCGAGTCAGCTCCTAGACATGTCTCCCTATTTTTCGTCATTGTCCGACTGCCTATCGTATTTACCAGATGTCCGCAAGACTTCTCCAAGCGTCTCGCACGCTCCACACGCCTCTTCCGCCTCGGATCCACATAAATTGGCGTGACACTAGCGACCTGCAGTTTCCAAAGTCCTCACAGTCCAGTGCCATGGAAGGTACCAGTACGCCGATGTGACACAGCTGCCCAGCCCTTTGCACAATATGTCCAGCCCCGCATTTTCTCACGAAGCCACGGGATTCCTGCGCATGGGATAGGCTATGCCGACCCAAACCAACGCCTCCACATTCGGCGATCTGCAGATGGTCACTTGCTTTGCGATTGCCCACGCGCTTCGCCAAAGCGCCACGCGTCTGCTAGAATGTCCAGTCCTTTGTTCCGCAGTTTGTTGTACTGCGTGTCACGAGACGGCTGAGCACGACTCTTGGGTAAGCGACGCTGCTCGAGTCGAAGTTGTTCGTAAAGAAGTCCTGTGGTTAAGCGACGAGTCTGACAGCGGGGCTGAACATGTGCCTCTCGGGTTACTACTTCTGATCGTCTCCCGTTGGCGATCCTGAGCATGTGCTGGCAAGTGCTCAGCAATGACGTTGACAGCTCCCCCCCCCGTCTTACGGAACACAACATTGATCCGCTATCTTCATCCCGCGCTAGTAGGATAAGTCAGGGGCACGCCGTGGTTTCAAAGGTGCAGATACTATGAATAATCGGTAGTTCTCGATTGCAGGATCTTGCACTCATCCATCTAGGCCCGGTGCTACAACTTACAAGCATCTTTGATACACTACAAGAACACAGAGTATGAGATTGGTGGTGACACAATGCACTCAGAGATGTGGTACTGTGGGCGTGCACACAGAGAGAAACTCGATTCGTGCTCATTGTCAGGCTCAACCGCGGATTGAGATTTCTTTCTGCTTTTTGCGCTATGATCAATCTAACGAGCATCTAGATGCGTCTCGATCGCAGTTGACTCTTACGTCAAACATCAAATTACATGCCTCATAGACCTAAACAGTCCCTTCATCGATATTACACCATGCCAAAATATCCCCACATCCCACGTCCGCCTGCAATTTCCGCCAGCAGCAAACACCCGCTGTCAAGCTTACGGCCTTAAAGCAGCTCAATAAAATACGCATTGAGGGCAGAATTGGTAATGGAAGCAATTCTCCGTTAAGCATCGCGTCCGCGGAGTCCTAAACTTTGAATTATCCGCAGCGGGTTCCAATAGTCATTCCGCGGCCTCTTCTCCGTCGTTGGCTTTTTTGCGGCGCCGGCTCTTCTGGACCCTAGCATCGATACCGCCGCTGAAAACTTCACGATACACAAATAGGATTCATTCAAATGCCAAGACCCGCGAATCCGATATGCCGAAGCCTATTGACAGCCTTCAAGGACTAGGTATGGCCAGAACGCCGGAAACCATGCAACTTACCCCAGCCATGACGCCTCTATACTGGTATGCAAGACACAGACTTTCACTTCTGGGATATGGGCTCGGTTATGCATTGGACAATAGACTCTGCCTTAGCATCGTCAATTTACCCAAGCGCTTGGCGTTGGCGCACATACCCTGGAGATGGACTTCCTTGACTCGCCAAGCCGTCATGCTGCTGACTCGAGCTCCTTTGTGACCGGTCATATTCTTTATTCCCGTTGTAAGCTCATATCTGTATATCACGAGAAGGTACAAGAGAAGAAGTGTCTTTTCCTGCTCCAAATCGTCTCGAAACGTTAACAAGCGCAAACTTGCGTTCCGTGACTTTCTCTTTTGGTTTCCTTCATAAGCCTTACCTCGCGGGGTGTCCTTGAACTTAACATAATTCAACCAACGTTGCCTGCTCTTCATACCCGGCTTTATAAAGCACGTCTGAGACGAGAACAATCGATGTAGTGCTAAGAGAGGTATAGTGTGATAATAAGCCACTACTAGGATCTACGATGGGTTCTTGAGATTGAAAAACGATCATTCTATATAAACTTTCGAAGGATTCTAGGAAATGCTACGTTTCCTAGGGGGCAGTTTTCTGTCAGTCTGTGGAGCGGTTCTCCAATTTCTAAATTCCTTGCCTCAAATTTGTAGTGCACATCACCTAACAGCCGTACGCCTCGTGTCGAAAGCCAAATAGGGCCTAGCTCAGGGGTTCTACAGGGGGGGAAGTCCCCCCTACATAAATAGCCTAGATTCTCATCAATTGATCCTCACGAGTTCTGACACCTCGTTTGTGTCAATCAGTCCCGTTGTAGCCGATCCTCTACTGAAAACGGTAGATTCCATCCGCTCTGAGCAAAGCCACAACACTGTCCAATACAGAGGCGTTGTCCTCGTTGAGTCGGAGTGGGATTCGCGAACAGAAGACAGAAGATATGTTCTCATCCTTGATGCGTGAGTGCAAAATAGACTAGGAGCGGACTACGCGTAATGAAAGGCCACAGACAGCGTACGGCTTCTGGCGTCCTCTCTCCACATAGGACAGCCACGTTGCCTATAATAATTCTACACACGACTAGGAAACGTTCCAGATGTTCACAGCAGCACGAAGACCAGATATGGTTGCCGAAATACTCTACGGATCCGCGCTCCTGTTTGCATCTTGCGCCGCACACCATTGAAAACACAATTCATCCAACATGGGATCTTCACCCTCAGACGCTCAGGCTTCTACGAAGAAACGCGGTTCGGCAAGTCCGATAGACTGAGGCTGCGGCTGCTACTTAACACCGTAAATCCCAAGGAGCCAGAGGGGCAAGCTGACACGGGCAGAGGCAGGCAGATAGCACTATTTAAGACGTCGCAGCTCTCTGCATACGGGCTGGTTGTGATTGCCGTAAACTGGTCCTACGCCGCATACTTGTCCTGGGAGATGTTGGTGATGGGAAGCGGTGACAGCTGGTATTTAACACCACGGTGCGCTCATAGCCCGAGCTGGAATTGCGGCTCAGATACTCGAGCTCGACAGTATTAACGGCACGCGCTGTGGAGTTTTCATCTTATGCCTCCTGAGCCTGCTTGCAGCAACGCACGTTTGGGTTGGCCGCTGAACGAAGCGCTGCACGAGTCTGGCTTTGTGATGGCATCCGCGGGCCTAGTATCCACGCGGAGTACTTGCTGAGCTTGCTGATGGCGTATATGAGCCCGTACGTTCCTTTCCAGGCCGTTAGAATCTCCATCCCATGCGCATTTGAGCCGTCCACTCAACCCTCGGTTTCCCAGCCGCACACTCATCAACGGCCTCAGACGCTTAAGAAAATTGCATCCGTTCTGACCACCAAGTTCTGAAGTCTTTAAGCCGCTCACCCAAACCCCACATAACCCGTCAAGGACCAGCTGAACGACCCCTCCCACGCACATCTCCCTTCAGCAGCGCACAGGATACCGCTCTTCCCTCACCAGCCTGGCCCTACACCCATGCCTCGCAACGACAACGAAGCTCAACGCGAACACGCACAACGGCCCCAACCAGGTATCCCCATCGCAACCCAACCCCCCAGCCCTCCTCTTTCCCCGCCGCTCATCACCAGGCAACTTTCTGCGCACCAGCCCAAGGAAGCACCATGCGGACCGCACAACGAGCCTTCCGGTACCGCCAGGCCGACTCTCCCAGCGCACCAAGAGGACTCACGAAGCCGTGCCCCAGGCCGCTGGAAGTCCTCCGCAGCGACCTCTCTCTTAGCTGCCGGTGGGAGTGGACGATCCAAGACGGCGGCGAAAGGAGACTCCGGGGGGGAGGCGGTGCAAGGGGTGGGAAGCTGCAGTTTGTGCGAATCGTCCAAGCCGCTCGGCAACGGGGTGGAGGCAGAGGTAGTGTAGTTCTGCTATATGAACGGGGCCGTAACTGTTGCGTCGGGCATGGCTGGGCCGGGCTGGCGAATCCGCCTTGTTCAACCGCAAGCGAAGGTTCACGCGCGAAAAGGGGGCGTAGGGCCCGGAGATATTCGCCCGGTATCAAGGCATCCTGCGATGAGATCTATTGAAGTGGAGCAGGATGTTCTGCCAGAAAGGAGAAACAAACACGACGGAGGGTTTGAAAAAGGTCGATCCCAAGACGAACGCGAACACGAACACGAACACGAACACGAACGGCGCTTGCCTGTTTTAGGAAAAGCAAACGTTCCAGCAACGCCGCTCTCTCCTGCGTTTTCCAACTGTTGCTGGTAGGAGTAATGGTATATAATGGAAATTCTCATATAAAATGCGGAGAGTACGAAGTGATGGCGGGGATGGATTCCGACAGCACCAAGCACGCTGGAGATGTCCCAGTGTTTCCGGCGAAAAGGTGATTATCCAACTCGCAGCTTTCAAGGGCCATGACGCCGCCATACCTTCCAACGCAGGTATCGTAAATGAGCACGGTATCGATATGACTGTTACGGATATAGGGAAGGATTCACAACCTGTAGGACTTGCTGACAGTGACCCGAATATTGTGTGGTGGGATGGCGACGACGACCCAGAGAACCCGCTGAATTGGGGGCCATGGAAAAAATGGAACAATGATTACATCGTCGCCGTCACCTCCTTCGTAACGTAAAGCCCCCTCTCACACCCCTCCCCGCTGTCTTCAGGCGGAAACCAACTGAAGTTGACTGACCAAAGTCCTCGGCTTCGCCTTCGGCCCTTTCACCTCTACCTCACCTGCAACATCCTCTTCGTCGCCTTCACCGTCGCCTGCGCCGTCAGCGCGAACCTGAACATGCTCATCGGCTTCCGCTTCATCGTGGGCTGCTCGGGATCCACGCCGCTAACGCTCGCCGCCGGCACCATCGCCGACACCATCGAGTAGGAGCGGCGCGGCGCGACCATGTCGTTCTGGCCATGGCCCGCGGCTAGCGCTGGGTCTTCCGGCTGCTTGCCATCATCGGCAGCGCGGGCACGGCTGCGGGCGCGCTCATCATGTCTGAGGCGCACGCGCCGCCTGCACAGGGCGACGGGCAACCCGCTGCTGTGCTCGCAGCTGGATAACGGGCTGCGGCCCCGCACGCTGTTCGTCCGCAGCATCATCCGCCCCATCATCCGCCCCATGAAGCTGCTGTTCCTGTCGCCGATTGTGCTCGCGCTGTCCGTCTTCACGGCGCTCGGCTACGGCTACCTCTGCCTGCTCCTCACGACGTTCTCGGATGTCTTCGGCGGCCGCTACGCTTCAGCACGGGCACGGTCGGCTTGACGTTTCTGGAGCTGGGAATTGGCAGCCTGGTCGGCTTGGGGACGGTGAAGGTTGTCAGTGACAGCGTCTTTCGTAGGAAGGTGGCGGCGGGCGGGAGGAAGATGCCGGAGTTCCGCTTGCTGCTGATGGTGTACTTCTCGCCGTTCATGTGCGTCGGCTTGTTCTGGTACGGGTGGAGCGCTGAGGCGCCCGGTTTCTGGCTCATGCCGATTGTTGGGACGTTGCCGTTTGGTTTTGGGTTGTCCGCGGCTATGGTGAGGAATTCTTGCCCTCCCCCCAAACGGGTTGTACTCGGTTTTGTCTGGATACTGGCCGATGCATTTTTAATTGAATGGGCGTGTGTCGCTACATACTTAGTTGACGCTTTCACGCCTATGCCGCGTCCGCAGCCGCCGCGAGTGCTGTCCTCCGTTCCGTGCTTGGCGCCATGGTCCCGCCATTTAGCTAGAAGGTGTGTGACTCGCTCGGCGTCAAGTGGGGAAATTCGCTGCTCACGTTTATTATATTGGCAATATGCCCTATTTCGCTGATCTTTTATCGATTTAGAGAAACGGTGCGTTTGAGGTGGAGTCCTAAGTTATAGGGTGAATGGATTGTTGGGGACGGGAATAGATTGTAGTTTTATTCTTGGCGGATGCTTGATATATAGAGAATAGCTTATAATATATATCCGTGGCATAGACTATCTTTCTGTAGAAGGGATTGGAGAATCCACATCCCGCATGGCATAATTGCAAGAAACATCATGCCTGATACTGGGCCTGCAGTTGGGATGGACTTCGTCACACTAGATATTGTCTGGTCAGTTCGGCCGTCCCCTTTTCCATGCACGAAACTCGAGTGCATCGCCTGTCCACGTGTTGCCTGCCTTGACCCTCCTGGTCTTACACGTCTTGCAATACTTGGTGCTCTTCTTGTATGACCGCCTCGGAGGCATAATGGAGCTTTGGCGCAGTCCGAAATAGGCCGATGGTGTTGAGGTATACAATCATGGGTTGTTGACTTCGTTGCCTGGTTTCGCTTCGCTAGAAGCTCCAGCCACAAGATGCGCCATGGCCCGAGAAGATATCTACAAGGTGGCCCGCGCATTGTCACGTGACCTGTAACGTGCACATTGCCGAGCTCAAAAGACTACCCAAGTCCCCTACTAACATATACTTTCTAAAGTAAGAGGTGTACTTGATAAAATTAAGATTACGCCATGCATATCGGCCCCTTAAAGTCCGCCCGAATGTTACACTATACGTCGTACATCACGCGTAGATGAAACCTCAATTGTCCTACATAGAGCCTCCTCCTGTAGAGCCTCTTTATTGTATCCCATGCAACGGTAGCGTCCTACCAGCAAGTGATCTGTGCACTGACAAAATAACAATTGGGCATCCAACTTAATCCGATTGGTTCTATTGGGCTAGATCTTATCGATAACCATAGGACGAATTGTACCGTTGCAAGGGATAATGGTATCCGGCGACTATCGGTGCGTTGCAGGTTCCTTGCAGAGCATTTTACAATAAGAAAGCCGGTTTGTATAGAAACATGAACCTTCTTAATTTTCCTGCTTTTTCATTTGCCGCAAAAATGTATTAAAAATAAGCCACAAGCTAATCCCCCTGCAACGCACCAACAATGTACAATACTTTCGCCGGATACTATAGTAGAGCTTCGTGTAGAGCTCCAGGCAGAGCTTTGTCCAGAGCCTCGTGTAGAGATCTAAAATTCACGAGGGTAACGCGTAATTCTATTAACTTGATAAAATTTAGCTCTATTTTTATAAACTCTTTAAATTCTACCAAGTTAAACCTCTTGCTTTAGAAAGTAGTGCCTATATATATATATATATTCAATCACTTAATAAAAAGAGGCGCTAATACTTATAAAAGTAGGCGAAAATTGATAAAGTGAGGGACTTGATGACTGGAGGGGCACGATACCTAGGGGCACAGCTCTAGAGAACCATTTAGGACGGCATCAGAAGAAAGTCCAAGCAATAGGTCAACTCATATGCTCGAGGCGAGGAACAAGCTTCGAGATAAAGCAAGACGCCACAGCCGAATGGTACAGTAGTCTGCACAGTCTATTTTCTGCTCAGACTGCAGCATCGATGAAACGTGTCTCCCGAGAGACCAGCAAGCGGTGGAAGATACGTCACGAGAGCTGCAAATACGAGCCTCCCTCAATAAACTACCTTGGATACCCCTCTCGCACACGCTGCCACCCAGCCCCGTGAAAGTAATCTATTCGAGA
>Ga0307515_10006478_pt1 | contig 23428 bp, 2 predicted proteins | sample 17_EM_MG_FD_194513 | JGI IMG/M metagenome (GOLD analysis project Ga0307515, IMG submission 194513) | Populus trichocarpa ectomycorrhiza microbial communities from riparian zone in the Pacific Northwest, United States - 17_EM | ecosystem: Host-associated > Plants > Roots > Unclassified | place... | reverse complement strand
ATAGCTAAAAAGGTATAGCGTTAAGCCAAGCGGTTTAACGGTCTTGGAAAAAAGGAGCTATTTTTAGTTATAGCTTAAGTTATAATTCCAGGAACGAAATCTAATTTTAAAACTAAGATTCTGATTTAGGTTTATAAAGTAGATTAATTAACTACTATAAAAAGGGCATAATCCCAAAAAAGGATCCGGTTCTAAGAACTGGATCCTAGTTACGGGAAATAGGTTAATTAAGCGCTATAAAATAGGGTTAGCTATATCTATATTTGGCATATTAGGTTTAGCTCATTTTAAAACCAGCCATATAATTAATTGTAGGTGCTTGCACAACTAACCTAATAATTAACCCGCTGTCGCCAGCTGTACCTTACCTAGCGCCTTTTAGCATTACTGCATTAGAGCCTTACTCTATTTAAGCCTTATGCGTTATAGAATAAACTAAAAGCTAATAACTATAATTACTAATAAATGCTACTTGTAACTTTCTAATAATACCAAAACCCTATATACGCACTATATTTTTAACCTATATAACCAGGACTATAAACAATATTTCTATACTTTAGGTTATTATAGCTTAGTATTTAACTAAGCCCTATAAAGCCTTAGTCTAAGCCATATTAGATCGGCTTAACTTTTCCGCACCTAACCTTTAAATCCTCCTCGTATCCCGCTCGTACCTTACTTCCTCCCTTATACTTTCCTCTCTCGCTATTCCCTTATTTTAAGACGCGCCCGACGTGTATTTGACCTCCCTATACTTATTTACTTCTCTACTATTATACCATCCTTATATACTAGTCTCTTTAATCCCCCCTCGCCTACCTACCCGCCTACCACGCCGGCCCTCCCAACGTAGCTCTTAGCGCGTTCGCTCGCAATAGCGAATCTCTTTAGATTAGAGATAATTAAAACAAATCCTATTAGGGAAGGACTGAATGGCTTTTATAATTTATTTAACTTAACTTATTAGGATTTAGGCATCCCTAGCTCTCTAGACTTATTGCGCCAGATAGGCTATAAAGGTAATTATTAATTTATCCGTTATAGGTTCTCTCTAACACATATAGGGCTTAAAAATCTTATGGTCGACCTTATCCTGGCATTATAAAACCTTCTCGCTACTTAACTACTCCCGTCTAGCGCTAGCCGCGGCACTCTTTATAGTAACCTTTTTTAACTCCTCCCTTTAGTTAATTCTAATAACTTTAATATTAAACGGTTTACCCCTCTTTTAAAAACAGTTATCAATCGCGAATTAGATAAGGACGTTTAGAGTAATACTATTACCACTATAACAGAGTCCACGCCTCCCCTCTAACTGCTACCACTCCATATTTAACAAACCCTATATCTGTGTAATATAAGCAGCTTTACCAACTCGTCCAAATATAGGAAATATATAGATTATATTCTAAAGGAGGAGCTAGGCTCTCTTTATATAGGGATTCCTAGCTTATATAAAGTATTCTTTAGGGGAGTAGAAGGTCTTAAAGAGGTAAGCGCCGCCATTTTTAAGAAATATAAGGAAGGGGACAATCCACTATACGCTAAGGGCGGCTAGCATAACTGGCCTAAAAGCGTAGAGCAGATTAATATCCTGAAGTAGTTTAATAACCTAATTAAATCATTTTTAGGCTTTGTAGAGGAGTATAGATCCGCCCTAAAGATATAATAAACGCTTATTATATACACCGAGCAGCCCTTATAAGGGTCTATAGCAAAGCGAAAGCTAGATATTGGTTTTATAGATGATCCAATAGCTAGCGAAAGCTCTTAATGCTATTAGTCGTATATACTTATACTAGGAGAGCTAAAGAGTAATCTAAACACTAATATAGCTTCGCAGGCATGGTTTAATTTAGGAAAATATATAAAAGAAGTCTTTGCCGCTTAGGACACTCGTTGCTTTATCCTAAGCTTTACCCTTTATAAATCTATTATATGGCTATAGAAGTATAACCGGGTAGGAGGTATCGCATTATTACTATTTAATATTAATAAAGACGGACTACAATTTACCTTAGCGATGTTGGGATTTCTCTAAATAAATAAGGAGTAGCTTAGGTTTAACCCTACCATTCTAATATTAGACGGTAAGCGATATATTAAGGTCGTGCGTAATAATTAGACCGAGTATCTTATCCTTAATAAACTTATAAAGCGGGCACGCTATATCGCTGGTTAAGTAACTACTTACTAAAAAGTATACCGTAAGGGGGACACCTCTAAGATACCCCTCGTCATTAAAGACTCGTAGCAGTACCCGTAGCGCAAGAAAGAAGGTAAACTGCTACATAAGGTAATAAAGAAAGAAATAGTTAACATAGCCAGGTACTATCACCACAAGACGGTTTATATAGGCGGTAAAGAAGATAATATTTGCAATAATGTCCGTAAGGGGCTAGATATTATAAGAGCGATAAACTATAAGCTAGAAGACTTAATAATGCCTCTAAAACCGGCTGGAGCGAAAATTAGTATAAGGTAAGGCCGAAGTTTTAGCAGAAAGAGGTCGTCTAGCTACACTAACACCCTATTACCACTTAGCAAGCGTACGTATTTAGGCTCTCCGCCTAAAGGCGGAAGGCGCCTTATAACCCTAAATCAAGTATATTAACGTATTATTACTAGGAACTACGGAAAGCCTCTTTATAAGGCAAGCTCTTGGGCTGCAATGCTTGCTGTACTAGAGGGTGGCATTAAAGGATATAAGTCTTTATATACGCAGGCTAGTATTATCTAATGTGACATTTTAATAGGCAACCTTATAATAAACGAGGAAGACAACAATCCTTCTTAGCCAGCATTCTTAATTAACTTCGATCTTACGATTAAGGAGTAGCGAAAAGGGCCTTTAGGAGCGCGGGGTAAGACCGGCATAAGAGCGTTTATAGCGATTAGAGTGCTTCTAGGCGAGATATATTTAGCTTAGCATAATTTTAAGTTGTTCTTTTAGGTGCTATTCTAGATATATATTTACTATAATAGACCTAATAGAAAAGGCAACGTTATTAATAGGTTTAATAAGTGGAATTCTATAGATACGGAAGAGCTAGCTAAAATAAAGAAAGAAGAAGTGGATAACAAAGGGGATTTTCTTAAGGGTGTAGGTGATAACTTTTCGCCATACTATTAGCTACTAATCCCTTAGGTTAACAGATTACGGAAGGTAGTATTTCTAGGCGGTGGGAGGCGAAAGGGAAATAATAAAAAACTTCCTTCTTAAATAAAGGAGGTGCTTTAGGAAGTAAGGAAGGATCTAAAGGTGCTAGCAGAGTAGATAGAATAATATTTTATTACTCTTTCACTATATAAGTAAAGTTTTGCGGAGATTCGGGCGGCTAAGGCTAGGTAGCAGCTTTAGTTAAAACGCATATAAAATAGTATAGGGCGAGTTGCCTGGGCTAAATAAACCTAGGAAAAAATAACATTTTATTTTTTTATATTCTTTTACCGCATAGGTTAAAGTTTTGCGGGGATTTAAGCAGCTAAGGCTAGGTAGTAGCCTTAGTCGAAACGTATGTAAAATAGCGTAGGGTAAGTTACCTAAGCTAAATAAACCTAGGAAAGCGGATAACCTAATCTTCCGCTAGGCCCCCGTGCCCTACTATCCTATACGGGCTTTAAATTTCTATAAAATACGTAACCTACTCTCTAGCCTATTAGAAGCCGCCTTATACTATCTAAATAGAGGCCGTTAGAGAATTAATCCCTTACTTTAGCCAATCCCCTACTTAAATAAGTCCCCTACTTAAACAAATCCCCTACAGAAGCCAATGCCCACGTATTTCGCCGCCCTATAGGAACTAATCCCCTACTCCTAATAATCCCCTATAGGATCCGATCCCCTACTCTAACAAATCCCCTACGGGATCCACTCCCCTACAGGATCCACTCCCCTATGGCAATAAATCCCCTATGGGATCCACTCCCCTACGGGATCCACTCCCCTACGGCAATAAATCCCCTATAGTAATAAATCCCCTACGCTAACAAATCCCCTACGGGTGCCAATGCCCATATATTCCACCGCCCTATAGAAACTAATCCCCTACGGCTTATATTCCTATACGGCTTTTACTCCCCTACAGGGGCTAACAGCTACGTTTTCCTCTCCCGTATAGGAACCAATACCCTACGGCTTCCATTCTCTATTCCTAGATCTATAGATACTATTAGCCACGTCTTCCACTCCCCTACGGAATAAATCCCCTATAAATTCCGTTCCTATATACAGTAACTATATCTTCTACTGCCCTATAAGAACTATACCCTATAGCTCCTACTCCTATATAGCTTTTACTCCCCTATAAGAACTAATAGCGATTTCTTCCACTCCCCTACGGAAACTAATCTCCTATAGCTTACGGTTCTCTATAGGGGTTAATACCTACTTTCTCCGTTGCCTTATAGCTTTTAATTCCTTACGGAAACCAATACTTATATTTTCTACTCCCCTATAGGAACTAATGCCCTATAGCTTCTATTCTCCTATTCCCAAATCCATAAGTAATTTGCCCGCGCTACTACCTACCGCATAGGTCTTGTTGCTATAAGAGTAAGAAAGTAATTTTAAGAAAGTAATAAGTAATAATGCTACTAGCTATAAGATCTACAAGACGTATTTAATGCTCTATATATATAAGCAAATCTATATATATAAGTTCAAATTCTTAACTAATCCAGCGCCTTTAAAATTACTTTTAAAATCTTAGTTTAATATAAGAGCCTTACCTAAATGCTTATATATAAGTTTCTCCCCCTTACTTTTAGCTAAGCCGTAACTAATCCGTATAGTGTTCTTAATCTAATATAGTATATTAGCACTAGCCTTTAAACTCTCTCTTAAATATTACCTTACCTATCTTCCGTTTAATTAATGGTCCAAAAGCCGCTCTATATCCTTTTTAGAGATATTAGCAGCAGCATCGGCTTACTTTAGGAAGGTCTTCCACACCTACTCTCTTGCCGGTCTCTTTAGCTTGTTATATCTAAGTGCAAGATATATTCTACTCTGTATAGCTGCATTAAATACAGTAATCCTATTTATTGTAAGAAATATAATACCTTAGAAATACTCTATCTATCGCAGGAAGACGGATACTAGGCTATTACGTTGGATATTATTTAAAGTTCTTTCTGTAAGAAAGACATCGGCCTTATCCAAAAGAAGAACAGCGCTCCAGCGGTAAACGTTTTCAACTATTAGAGCTAGGTTTTATTCCAAATAGGCTAGATCCGTATTAAGGTCTCCCGTATAAGCCTTTTTATAGTTAGACTAGTATATAAATACACTTATAAAGGGGAACAAACCATATAGAGGGGTCTCCTCTGAGATTTAGCAAGTGCTTTAGCTATTAATGTCTTTCCCACCCTAGGTGGGCCACTAAAACGGTCAGCCTTTAAAACAGCTAATGCCTTACTAGAAAACTTACTATAGCAAGAAAACTAGGCTTTTCCCCTTCCCTTTAATTACATTATTAAACTTTAATTTCCCGGACCTAGACTGGTAGCTCTTTATAAGTCCTTAAAGCACTATTTTCTTATCCTCCTTAATTGTGAGTGACTTAAATGCTAAGGCATTCCATTCAATGTCCTTAATATTAGCGACGGCAAATTCACCTATTAGTGCTTATATTAGTATATATAATTCACTAGCTCTAAAAAAAGAGTATAGAAAGCCTAACCCCATTTTTTATCTGCTAAACTAAAGGCTAGGGCTGTTAGTGGATAGATTAGGTACTTATTATCTCCTATCTCCTTAGGAACTAAACCCTAATTCTTTACGTCGCTTTACTAATTAGTCCCTTAATTGATTACGCTTATTCCGTACGCATTTATAGCGATTAGCTGCTTACTATAGTTAGGATTCTAACGATAAAATGCTATCGCGTTTACTATAATGCGGCCGCTTATAGAAAATCTTGACGGGCTATCTTTAGTCCAGAAAAACGCGATCCCTTTATATTTACGGTGGTTAATGCCTCTTAAAGATACGAACTTCCGGCCATTGCTAATAAGATCCTACTTTATCTCAGCTTGTCTCTTATAACGCTCTAGCGGAAATACCTTAAGAGACGTAATTTTTATAGTTAAACGGAATTCCGGAATAGAGAGGGTGGTTTTTACCTTGCTAAACGCCTTCCTATTGTAGCCAAAATAGTAACAGTCAAGTTCGAAGCTCTTTTCGCCAAAAAGTGAGGTTTTAAAGTTGCCTAAATTATATATAAGGCATCTTGGTTAATCCGAGCCTTCGCAAATCGTAAGGACGTGCGTATTTGGTTTAAATAAGGCCTAAAGAAGATTAAAATTAATTTCGCCATGGTCCAGAAGCGGTAGGAGACTATTAGTTATAGGCGCGAAATGGTCTTTAAGAAATCTTAGTAACCCCTAAAGGTGCCTAGCGCTAATTAAGTCGGGAGAAAAACTCTCCTAGTATGTTTTTAACTGGGGTAGGAAATTGAATATAAGGTTTATAGGGATTTAGAAGTTAAATTAGAATAAGCTATATCTATAAAAAGGTCCACTTATTGTAGGCTTGTCTTCCTAAAGGGAGATGGCTTGTATACCGCTTAGCACTACCTATAAGGCGTCTCTTACTTCTCCTAAATTTATGCCTAGGTATATACTGCAGTCTTTTTTATCCTTTTCTGGCTTAAAGTTAGTATCTAAGTTAATATGTTTAAAGGTACCTAAGAAACAGACTAAATTTCTTCTAAAGGATATAAATATACTAATTATACATATTACGCTTACTTAACGTATCCGGCGAAGTCTCTATAGTCTTATACTGGCAGTTTTGTTTGTCCCAGCTGTAGTAGATACTATATTAGCGTATTTCTAAGTATGTTTTAGGGATTTCGCGAGCATATATCTTATTTAACACCTTAACTTTAACCTTAGAACCTCTTACTTCGGGTATCTCTTTAACCCCTAAACTTGTAGGGGGAGGTAGAAAAGGTAGAGGAGGTAGAGGAGGTTAGGCCGCTTGGACTATCTTTAACACGGCTATAAGCATTTTAACTATAAGATGCTGCGCTGACTGCCTATAATGCAGATGCGTTTAGCTTAGGCTACTAGGGGGGATGTTTATGCTATTATAAGGCAGTAAAGGCGCTGGCGTAACGGGCTTGGATATAACTGGCATTATTACTCTATAAAGCTTTAATAACGTAATACTAATCTAAAGTGTAAGGTTAGAGTAAAGAGCTAAGTGTAGATGGTATCGTTTCTTTAGAGGATCCGCCTTCTTTTATACCCGTTAATAGGACCTAAGTTACTACTATGCCGCGAATATTTACTACACCGCTTACTTGCCCTAATTAACCTTAGATAGCGCTAAACCATATATCTTTAATAGCGTTCCGACGTGTTAGAGAGTTTAACTAAGTTAAGCTATAGGGTATATACTGGCTCTTATTATAGGATAAGCCCATAATTTACATAGCTACGGGGGGTATCGCAAAGGATTGCGTAAATAATCCCTACAAGCTAGGTAGACGTTGTGGATCCGTAATAGTATACCTGCTGTTTCTTTAAGGGGCAACATCCGTTTAGCGGAGGCTTTAAACTAATAAAGAATTAATCTTGTATTAACTGCACAAATATTAGTATAGCTTGCGTTAGAATAAGTCCTAATTAGGGGACGGAAAGAAAAAAGATATAATAAGTCTAATAATATGCAGAGTACGGTGTATTAGTAGGTTAAGATATTACAACCCGTAAAATAAACTCGAGGTAATTAGCCAACTAAGTTTAGTAATCTCACCCCCAGTTACCCCCCAGTTGCCTCCTAACTTTCCCCTAACTTCCCCCTAACTGCTGTTAACTACTTCTTAAATACCCACTAACTGCCCTATAACTGTTATAAACTTTCTATTAACTTATTATTTAACTACTATAACATTTAGCCGCCTCTTAATCCATCCATTTTAGCGCGCCAACCTTGCCTCTTCGCTAATCTTAAGATATAGAGTTACCTTATATTATGCTGCAGGCGAAAGAAAAGGATTCCTTTTCCTACTAAGATGGCTATAATGGAGTAACTAACTTAGAGCTTAAGACTCTTCTTAAGCAAAGCTAAGAAATAGTTATTTCGCTTAAAGCTAAGCTAGATAAGCGCTAGATCGTAGCAAAGCCCTAGTCGCTCGGCGTTATTAAGTGCAGCAAGAAACTTCAAAAGAGTATCGCGAATCTTAGGATTTTAGGACGGCTGGATAGTAGAGCGGCTAAACTTGCTATTACGGCTGCTGGGATTCTAAAGACGAAACAGACAACTTATAAGTTAAATATCTATTAAACGTTCCTTAGCGATATCCTTTATTACTACAGTTAGGGGTTAGTCTTACTGTGCGCTGCAAGCCTTAGTAAGCAGAGAGTAACCTCTCTAAATTCTTAAGATTGGATTAGGCTTATGTAGTATCTTAAAAGCAACCAAGCCACCTTTAAATGCCCTATCTTAGACTCGCTGGCGGTAGAACATTATATACCTTATAGGAATAGTAAGTTACATAATCTTTAACATAAATATCTCGCTTATCCCATAAAAGAGGTCTATAAATTAAATCCTTTAGTCGCGCCCTTTTAGAAACGCCCGTTTCTAAAAGATATAGATTTAGAACAAGAGTTAGCTCGGAGCAATTATACTTATTAATTAGACGTTTATTCTCTAAATACTAATTAGCTATGCCAAGATACGGTCTAGGATTTATAGAATCCTCTAGCTAGTTAAACTCTGTAAGCTAAGGCTACAATTAATCTAGTATAGAAAGAAGGAAGTGGTATAAATTTTCCCTCCCTATATTAATAAGGCCGAATACTAATCTAAAATAAGATATATTACTAGGCTCTTTATCCACAGCCGCAATTTAAACTCGCTTAGTAAATTATAGGGAGATTATAAACCTTAAGTTTATAATGCTTCTTGCTTTCCTATAGCAGTATTAGGACAGCTATTTAAAACTAGTATACCCTTAGGGTGGAGTTCTATTACCATTTATCGACATCACATTAAAGCCAACTCTTGGGTTAAGCGCGAAAATTAAACTCTCTCTTTAATTATATAAAGCGTTAATTTAATTCAACCTTACCTTCTACGGGCGAAAATAGCGCACTGTAGGACTACTAAATAGCCTGTAGCTCTTACTAGGCTTTATAATAAGGATAATAAAGCCAGTAGGTTTTTTAGGGCCTATAACCATATTTCTTATTATATCACTAAAGACCCTAACAGCCTCCCCCCCTACCGTATATTTTTACCAAGATCGCTTAAACTAATAGGTCTACTAACTTTAGAGATATGCCAGTTGTTTCCGGACCTATTTTAATAGGCTCTTTATACTAGATAGTATTTAGCGAAATATATCTTATACTGTTTTAAATTTTGCCTACTAGCTTTAAAGCTCTTTTTTTAAGTTTCTAATTATTGTCTGCGATATTATTAACGGGAACCCCGCCGTTTATTATCCTAAAGAGCTCTTAATATATGCCGTCTAAGCCTAGGTAATAATAGTAACCAAATAGTTATGGGTTAAAGATAAAAGTAAGGGCTAATAGAGAGAGCTACTAACTTCGGAGAGATAAGGATTATATTAGGATTAGAATAATAGAAAATATAAATATATCGTCTAAGGAACGCGCTAAAGAACTACGGCGTATATTATTACTAGCCATATAATACATATAGATAAAGTAAGGTCGTCTTACCTTAATAGTTAAATACTTTGGATCTGTGGCAAGTATAGTGGGGTAGGCTATAGAGCGGATAGCGTTAAGATTAAAGGTTAAAGTTAGGAGAAACGTTGCATCCTTAACGGGCCATGCCCTACGTAGTGCGCGAAATAGTAACGCGCCTAGCGCATAAAAAGAGAATATAAATTTAAGATAGCTAAGGCTAGTCTTAGGCGTTAATGCCCAACTCTATAACGGGGCTTAGCCTTAAGCTTTAGTCGGTATTATTACGTATATATAACATAAGGGTTTACCACCTAACTGTGAAAATTATATAGCTAGTAAAGGAAGCTATATAGACAAACACGCTAATATATAGCTGATGCGAGTTAACGCGGATACCTTACCCTTTTTATTACACAATACTTTAAAGGATTGCATAAACCGTGGCCTATTCTTATTTATAAACCTAATGTCTATACTTAATCTCTTAACCTATTAATAGTACTAAAGGTCATACCGAATATACTTAGTCGGATAATACAGCATAATTCTGTAATTTGTGGATTCCAAATAAATGGACTAAAGTTATAGGCGAAGTAGGTTGTTTAAAATTTCGCATTATTTAAATTAAGCTTACGGCTTTAGGCAATATTACAATTATATATAGTATAGCCAGCAGATATCTAGTTAAATCACTTATAAATACTTATAACACTTTATTAGCACGTACACCTAAATCCCTCTGCCCGCTAGCGCTCTATATAGTTTATAAGGGCTTAACTTTCTTAAATTAGAAATTATAGGATGTTATAGGAAATACGCCATAAATAGAATAAGCCAGAAGTAGAACCCAAAGCTAGAAATAAAACTTTAGGCCAAAAAGAACAGCACTATTACTGCCGATTCTTCCGCCTAGCAGGCTGCCCCTATTTCTTCTACACAACAGGCTAAGCCTTTAATTTTAAATAGTAATGCCCCTATAGTAATCTAAGACTTCTTATTAAAAAGCTATCTTTAATCTAGTCCCATAGAAGATTTTGTTTCCCTTTTAGGTTAGTAAGCAGTATATCTTCCTCTTTAGTGAATTTTATTTTAAACTTTAGCCCTTAGGGCTTTGGCTCCTAGGGCTGCTTAACCAGGTTAAAAGGTAAAGGGAATTGTTAAGGAAGGATATCCAGTATATATAACCCGTCTTTCTAGCGCCTAAAAGCTGCTTAGATTAAAATTTCTTCTGAATTAGCATTTAAGGCGGCTCCTAGTATTGCTTTATTAGAGTTAGAGCTAAAGGTAGCGCTTAGCAGCAGTTTTTAGGTACGGAGGCGATTATATATGGGGGATGCAACCCGCTTATAATAATTACTAGTAAGCGTAGTGCTTTAGTTAAACGCATACGTAAATAAAATTAAAGGGGAATAGTAAGACCGCTAGAAATGATGCTTCGCAGCACGCTTTGCCTTTAATTAACTAGTAATAGGGGTTAGTAATCCTTATTACCCTATATACCCGCAGGCCTTGTTATCCTTATTACTACTACTACTATTACTATCCCCAGAGTCGTTATTATCCGTATTATCACTATTATTACTTCCGTTGCTATAGTTCCCGGCCTTACCTTTATCCGTAACGTTCTCGCCGTCCTTATTATTGCTTTCTTTAGTTAAGCTATTTATAAGATCGTCCAGAATATAATTATAACTGTTATTAGTCCTATATTCTAGTAGTCTAGTATTATAAGAAGATATATAGTGCTAGGGGGAGAGGCTAGTAGGCCGCGTAGTAGAGACCGCTCGCTCCTTAATACCGTCACGGTTATTAAGGCCAAGGGTAGGAGAGCCGGAAGGTGTGGTCCTCTAGAAAGCAGGTAACCTTTATTACTTCCTAAGTTATACGCTCTTACTACTCTTACTAATAGAAGTATCGGAGATATAATTAATGCTACCTAGCTAATTAAGCTAATCGGACCTCCGCTTCTTTAACTTTTTAGCTCCTAAAGACTTTTAACCGGCAGCTACTAATATTTTAAGCTTTTGCCTAAACTGCGGAGCAGTTCTAATGTAACGCCCCTTAGCTAGGTTATCTGTTTGATTGCCGTCTAGCGTTAAGGGTATAGTATGATTGTATGTAAGTGCGCGTACCTCCTCTTCCAGCGCTTCTAACGAAGGTAGCTCTTCATTATCTTTATTACCCTTACCACTGCCGTTATTCCCGTTATCTACTAATTATTAAATAAGCCATTATAAATTAAAAGGGGAAGCGTATACCTAATCCACGAGGTGTTAGTTAATTATCGGCTTTGTTAGCTTCGTTGTTAGCATTACTAGCTTTATCGCCCTTAGTTTCCGAGTCTAGATCGGCTGTATCGTCTTTAATAACTATTAGATTTGCTACTAGTTGTTAAAACTATATATTTAGAACTGCTAGGGAAAAAGGGAGAGTAGTAGGGTAATTGCTAGGATAATTACCTTAATTACTTCTTCTAGAGACTTAACTGTCATTTCCATCCCTATAGAAATCTTCTTTGTTATCCTCGTCATCCTTATTATCCTTATAATACTTATTATTAGCTTTCTTATAATCATATATAGGGTCTACAGGCGCTTTATTAGATAGAATATCTAAATTAAGGCCCTAGGTGGAATAATATGCTGTTAAGTGCCCAAGCTTGCAATACTTCTTAACTTTTTAGGGGGAAAAGAGGTACTCCCCTACTCCTCCTTTTAGGCTTACTGCTCGCGCTTTTCTTAGGGGCCGTAATTACATAGTGCTAAAATAAAGCTGTTAATTTTCTAGGGGGACCAGTATAGAAATTGTTCTTATTAAGCGAAATTTTAAGAGGAATACAAAATAAAAACTAAGGTAGTGCTAACGTTATTATTATTAGAGTTACTATTATTTTATAGCTTTTAAAAGCTTTAAGGGGGAATTAAAGGTCTTTTTAAGTGCACGTTAGTCCTCCCTTCGCCGCTAGCACTCGCCTATCGCCCCTTGCCCTTTACCCCTCGCCTAAGTTTCTTATTAAATTAAAGCATTTAATGCGTGCGCCTCCGGCATAGACCGGGGTTAATTACTATTTATAGGGTATAAAGGTTTGCAAGGGCTTAAATTCCTAGCACCTAATTAACACCCTTAATAAATTGCGATTAAACTATATCCGTCTATCTAAGCTAGCATATTTAGCTCTAACACAGCTATTGCATCTAGCCCCTTATTAGGAGGTTAATGGCTTAAGTTCTCCACCCTTATTCCTTAGTAAAGGGCAGTACTAATATATCTATTTACTTCCTAACAATGCCAATCTGGCTAATCTTCTACGCCGCTTATATTAATAGGGTATAAAGCCCCGCTTATACGTGCGCGTTATAAGCTATCTATAACGGAAGGAGGTAGTATTATTATTAGTGGCGGGCGGGGTTCTCTAATACTAACCGCCTAGTAACGGATACGCCTGCCGCTTATACGGTAATCGTATACAGATATATAAATGCGCTAGGTAAAGGACTGTATAGGGTACTGCACAAGATACTATATAATACTCGCCCTCCTAATATAGCTAGCTAGTATCAGAGATTTCTTTATAGTTGTGCCGTAGTGCCGCAGATCTATTATGCGCTTAAAAGCTACAACCTTCCAATTTTAATCCGGGTGGTTCCTACTATAGCCCTATAGCTTAGAAGGCCGGATTATTAATCTTTTATTGCTCTACTACTAAGCAGTTAGGTAGAGCTAATAGCCCCTTAGCCCTAAACCAGTAAATTAAACGGTGTCTCTAAAACATCCATAGCAATATAACTATACTATTAGGCAGGCATGCATGGCCACCTAGGTAACACTCCGTATAATATCCGTTTAAATAATACCTAACACAGCCCTATATGGGGTAGTCGCTCAAATCGGTAACGTCCAGCTACTTTTCCGCTAAGTAGCCTAGTAGGCATACCAGCCGTAATATAGGTGGCTTTAGCTATTAGCAAACGCTAAAGCGGGTTATCTAACTAATAGCATATCCTAGGTGAGAAAACAGCGCGTAGGTTAGCTAAAATAAGTACGACGTAAGCTCGCTTAAGCCCTTAAGGGGGCGGATGCGGCACGCCTGTCCCTCCCTACCTTAAAAGGAGATATGCGGCAGAGTTAAATAAGACAATAGTGCTAACGCGGCTAGTAACTGCGGAATTCCCCCAACCCCCTTTTTATAGGATGGTTGCGGACTAGCGCTATTTAGAAGGCAAAAGAAGAGAGGGTATATATAAAAGAGAGGACAGAATTATAAGAATATGGACGCGCTTAGCGGACAGAGGCGGCGCTAAAAGAGCTTAACAAAAATTAAAGTTATTAGCTCCAGAGGCGGGAACTAGAAGAGGAGGCTAAAACCGTTTATATATTACCGTAGAATGGAAACTCGCCCATTAAAAAGGCCGCAGTTAACTATATTAATTATTAGTCTAAGATATAGGGGAATAAAGTAATAAGCGGGCTGGACTTATATACGCATTAGCGCTAAAGGGACGGCAGAAATACCTTAATGCGACCATGCCAGGGACTAGTAGTAAGAAGAGGAGGAGGCGCAGCGTTAGGAAAAAGGAAAGATGGAGGATAAGAGGAAAAGTAGCGAGAGAAATGGCCTTTTATAGTTGAGGTCGAGGGGCAGTCTTGGCTTGGCTGGGGTTAATAAGCGAGGGCGCCTTGCCCGTAAAGGAAGCCTCCATTTCCTAATGCAGTTTCCCGCGCAACAATATAACTTAAAATACTATATACCCTATAAATATGCATATAACTATTTAAATTTAATATAATACGAATTACCCTTATTACAAACCCTAAATTAATATAAGAAAGTTATAACTACTAATTATAGTAAATAATGCGAAGATAATATATTAAAACCCCTTAAAATTTATATAATATAAGCCGCACCCTTTTATTTATTAGTAAGGGAATAAAACTATAAGATCTTTACTATAACACTAGAAGATATTAAGAAAGCGTTAGAACCAAAGTAATATATTAACCCCTAACCTCTTATACCTAAAGAATATTACAATTTAATTAATATATTTAAGAAATAATTTATAAACTAACTACCCCCGCATTAAGACGAGCACGATTTTAAGATAGAACTTAAACCTAGTATAATGCTAAAGTTCGGCCCATTATACGGTATATTATAAGAAAAGCTGCTTATAATATAATAATACCTTAAAGAGCACCTAGAGAAAGGATTTATTCGCCCTAGTTAATTACTATTTGCCTTATTTATACTATTTATTAAGAAACCTAAAGAAGGCTTAAGGTTCTATATTAATTATTAAGCCCTAAATATAATTATAATTTGAAACTAATATCCGATTTCTCTACTTTAAGAAACGCTTAACTACTTAGTAAAAGTATAATACTTTATAAAGCTTAATATAGTCGCTACCTTTAATTAAATCTATATTTATAAAGGAAATAAAAAGTATATAGCTTTCTGTATATAATAGGGACTTTTTAAATACTTAGTAATACTGTTTAATATAAAGAACGGTCCCGGTACGTTTTAGCAATACGTTAATAATATGCTTCGCGAATTCCTTAATATATTTGTTACCGCGTATATTAATAATATCTTAATTTATTTATCTTCACTTTTTAAGCATTAGAAGTATATCTAAATAGTCCTTAAATACCTATAAGACGCGGGCTTATAATACGATATTAAGAAATATAAGTTTTATACATCTAAAGTTATATACTTAGGCCTAATTATATCCCGCGATAGAATTAAAATAAACCCTAAGAAAATCGCTGTAATTATAAACTAGAAAAGTCTTTGTAGTATATAAAATATTTAAGAATTTTTAGGATTCGCAAATTTCTACCGTTAATTTATTAATCACTTCTTAAAAATTATTTAGCTATTAGTAAATGTCGGAACGTTAGTTATATAACGTGGTCACGAGACCACGAAGCGAGGCTAGCTAACCTGACCTTGGAACAACCCCTTACTTCTAGACAACAACAACTACTAACTTTAACACCGCATACGTATCGCAATATAGTGATATTTATGCACGTTAATAAAGCGAGTATACCGACACTAATTAGTAGATGTATAGATTAGGAAATATGTAATAGCTAGCGCTTAAGAAGTAGTACTAAAAACAGTTTACTAATCGCCTAGTTCTTATCTGTTTTACCAAAGGAGAAGACTATAACTTCTACTTAAGCTTAAGAGCGTGTATTAGCCTTATAGCTAATATAGTAGATTGCTAAGAGAATAGCAGCCTTGCTAAGAACTATTCTATAGGCCCTATAGCTGTAGAGAACGTATATACAAACCTTAACCTTAACCTTACCCTCGACCTTAACCTTAACCCTAACCCCTATTTAAGCCTTAACCCTTAAACTCTTAGACCAAGGACACTCTATAGGCCCTAAGGCTGTAGAAAACACCTTAAACCTCCTTACCTTTAAACCTCTACTTAAACCTTATGGATACTTAACCTATAACTATAATGGAGTGGTATAAGAAGATATTGAAGCATAATAATAGAATTACTGCTGCTATAGCTTCTAAAGATAAGCTAGGAGACTATATAGCAATAAAGGTCTACGTACACATATAAGAGAACTTTATAGACTATATATTATAGACAGTATTTAAGGAGGAATTTAAAGGCTTTACTATTAAGGATTTTAGACGCATGCGAATTAATATAAGAGCAAAGTTACGCACTCATCTACTTAAGAGAGGAGTGTATGTGGGAAAGTATAATAGCAGATATTTAATCTTAGAAGCACTATTTAACCTCCTCTAAGAGGAAGAACCTCACAAATGGATAGATAAGGAAATCACAAGAGCTCTTAAGGAAGTTAGCCCTATAATTATAGTGGCATTATAAGAATAACTTAACTCTATATAAATAGCTCTTATATTAAATTAAGCTATACCCCTATTAGTTATAGCCTCTTTAGTTCCTATAACCCCCTCTTATAGCCCACTACCTTCCCATATAGTGCTAATGCCTATAAACTATTAACTACCTCCACTACCTCCGACGCCTGTAATTCAGCCTATAGCTATAACTACAACACCTAGAACGTAAATACCTACCCCTATAACACCCTAACTAGCTATTGCATCTATACTCTAGTAAACTGCACCTACCTCTACCTAAGATTAACTACTTACCCTCCTTACCTAACTCCTAGAGACGTAGAATTAGTAACTATTGCCTGCGATAACTGTCTCTACCTTCCCTTTAGTAACCGCTTCTACCTTACCTAGTCCTCCTCCTGCCCAGTATCTTTACTCTAGTACTGCTAATACCGACCCTACTATGCACCTGCCTATATATAGCAAAGAGGCAGCTATTATTGCTAAGATCTATATAGACGGCCAGAGGTACGATAGAATGAGTAATAGCTTTAACTTTAAGTTAACTATCTTCTATAATATCTGTAAGAGAGCTAGTCTACCTTCTAAAGGCTATATAACTGTATTCCTAACTATACTAAAGGGACTTGCTTAGGATTACTACTATAATAGCAGTCTTTTAACTAGATTATTTACTAAGGCATGCAACTATATGCGTTACTTCTTTAAAGGACTAGAGTACTATTAGAGAAACCTTATTAAATAAAACGCTACCGACTTCTAAGGAATTATTAACGAGAACCCTAATAAGTAAATCTATTAGAGTTTCCAACTACTCCTTAATAAGCTCCTAAAATATTACCATAAATTATACCTAGAGTTTTATATAGACCTCTTCCTTATAAATAAGCTAGTTACCGCTTGCCAAGAAGTACTAGTATGCTATATTGCCATTTCTAACCCTTTTAAAGACCTCTCCTAGTTAATTAGTAAGTTATAATCTTCTATAGTTATATAAAAGAAGGAATACCCTTTTTAGGCCTTAATAAGACCGTCTTAAGGAGCCTACTTTACAGATCGCATATACCGCTATAATATCCATAACAACTGTAACCGAACCTGCCCCTATAGATAAAATACTGTTAGATCCCTAAAGGCTAAGTACTATGTTTGCTAAAAGGAGACCTGCCGCTTATAGAAATATATAGAGGAGGAGCGGAACCGTTCTAGAGATAAGTATAAAAGACGTTTTAATAATAGCAAGGGCCGTAATAGTAACTTTAAAGAACGCTTTAGATAATATACTATTTACTATAAAGGAGATAACAATAATAAGTGCAATAAGACTTTTAAAGCTCTTGTGCTAGATACAGACGCTAATAAAAACACTAATAACGACAACAGTGAGGAAGAATTAGAAGACCCTAACGGCTACTACCTTATATTATTTAGGACTCTTACTATAGATAAAGTAACCTCTATAAGCGTAGAACTAGCCAATAAGGCCTACGCTTACTTACTTACTGTAACCTCCACGGAACCTATTACGGAAACTAACCCGTTTAACTATAACACAATAACCGCCACTTTACGCTATACTTCCACGGTATTTATAGGAATTATAATTGATACCAGTACGTTAAAGAAGTTTATAGCCGGTTATAAATAATTCTAGGCACTATAGAACGTGGACTAATTTATAAGACTTAATACCTTAACCAAAGGACAAGTTAACGTGTAGTTTGGTATTAAAATTGCTACCTTTATTAAAACTGCGGACGTTATTACCCCTATAGGCAAGATACAGTTTTATATTATCTATATAGATACCCCCTTTTTGCTTTATTTAGCGGATATAGATAGACTCCAAATCTACTATAATAACCTTAGAAACGTTATTATTACTTACACCAAAAAAGTGCTAATAGTGCGATGGTTTGGCTACTTATTTCTCCTATAGAGCTTATTACTATAGTTATATTTATCTAAATCCTTTAACGCGAACCCCTGCTACTTAACAGATATAAAGCTACGGCGCCTATATCGTTAATTTAGATATCCCTTAGTTAAGAGATTGCAAAAGCTACTCTACTATACTAGCTATAAAACTAACAGAATGGCCATTAAGCATTTAACTAAGTTCTGCTACTACTATTAGAAGTTTAGTAAATTACTAGGCAGATTCCGCTTCACCCTATAAGACGACGTTAATTTTAACTATAATATTATTATTGACATTATATACATTAGCGGATTACTCCTCCTATACGTCGTTAATAAAGGAACGCGATTTTAAGCTAGTAGATAGCTATAAGACATTAGCGCCAAATATATATAGGACGTTCTATAGATGTGCTAGATTAATATTTACCTAGGGCCACTAGACCTAATTACCCACGACACTAAAAAGAACTTTATTAGTAAGGAATTTAAGTAATACGCTATTACTATAGGAATTAGTATAAAGGGAGTACCAGTTAAAGCACATAACTCTATTAAAATGGTAGAGCGCTACTATAGTCTATTACGGCGAGCCTACCAGATTATTATAACTAAAATCCCTAAAATTAATAAGGAGATAGGACTCTAAATAGCGTTTAAAGTAATTAACAATTTAGCTAGCCTTAAAGGACTAGTTCCTATACTTCTAGTCTTTAGAGCCTACCCCCAAATAGTTAAATCCGATGCACTATCCCCTATGGTTATATAACGCGCTGCCGCAATTAAAAAGGCTATAGTAGAGATATAGAAGCTATAAGCTAAACAATAGATTACTGATGCGCTAAATATATAAAATGGACCTAATACTAATGCGATTTATAATCTCCTACTAAATTTACCCGTTTTAATCTAGAGAGAAGGAAATACTAGCTAAAGCGGCTATTGGGACGAGCTATTTACCTTACTTACTATTAAGAGTAAAATATATACCATTAAGCTATCTAGCGGACCTACAGCCTTTTAATCTATGGTTATAAAACCCTACCTTTAAGTAACTAAATCGCAGGAGTAAATTGTTGGACTAGAATCGCCACCTAAACCTCCGCTTAGGTCAGTCCTTTTTAAGACTATCTTAGAGAGACCTGCTAAGGCTTAGCAACAACCCCCAAAATAAGGCAGAGGACGCCCTCGTAAATACCCTCTACTTATAGCTATGGCTGACATCACTATCTACCTATAAGATAACAGTTAATTTAGTACTTAATTTAGCGCCTCCTAATAGAAGAAGCTTACCGGCCTACTTAAGAAGGGAGTTTTTAAGATTGTAAGACTTACGGATATACTATAAGGCGTACAACTCTTTAATTTATAATTCGTTAATAAGATTAAGAATAAGGGAACCAATAAGGCCTTTAAGAAATCCCAACTAGTTGTGTAAGCTTATAACGACTTAGAAAAGGAACTAGTTCTTACCTAATTATTAACTATTTAATGAGTTAGCTAATAACTAATTCTCTATATCGCCGCTATAAAGCTTTTATAGGCACGACTTTACTTCTAAGATATTTTATAGGCCTATATACAATTAACCACTACACTAAATTAAGAGTTTTATATACGACCTCCGTACAAGCTAATTAAGTAACTTAGGATTAATAAGGCCTCCGTTTTAAAGGTTATAAAACCACTTTACGGAGTACTGGAAGCCGGTAACTACTAGTTTAAGATATATTACTTATATTATATCTAATAGTTACACATAGACTAGTCTATATATAACCCCTATCTTCTATAGAGTAACGAACCCTTTGGTATTATAGGCTTATAAATTAATAATACCCTATTCCTAGTAGATAAGACCTTTATAAATGTAGAGCAAAATAAGCTGTATAAGGCTAAGTTTATGGCTAAGAAACGGGAATAACTTACCGTTAATACGCCTATTAGGTTTAACGGTAGAGTTATTTAGCTACTAACTAACGGGAGCATTACTCTTACTTAGGAACGACAATATATAAACCTTAGTATAATTAGCACTAAACTTGCTATAAGTATGGGATTAAGAGGAGCTATAAAAACCTTAACCCTAAAGGACTAGTATATTGCTTAATATGCTAGAGGTATATATATCGCTTTAGTTTGCCAGCTAGAAGCCTTATTTAATTTATCCTTTACCGCCTAGGTAATTAACCTTAATAAGGAAAATATAAAATAGTTAAATAAGCGTTTAAACTGGTAAATTAAGAACGCTAATAGAGGCCTTAAGTTCGTTAAGTTAGATATTAAAACCCTATAGCTACTAGTATTTATAAACGCGTTGTTTGCTAATAATAAGGACCTCTCTTCGCAGATTGGCTATATTATTGTACTAGCTAATGCTATAAAGAAGGCTAATATCGTTTATTAGAGCTTAGTTAAGTGTAAAAGAGTTACTTAGAGCGTACTAGCTTCTAAACTCTACGGTACAGCCCATGGCTTTAATATCGGCGTTGCGATTAAGTCTATAGTAGACAAGATCCTATAAATTAACCTCCTACTTATACTTTATACTAACTCTAAGTCCTTATATAACTGTCTAGTACAACTTAAAACCACCTAAGAAAAACGCCTAATAATTAACGTAATGTGCCTCCGGTAAGCCTATAAACGGAAATAGATTATAAAGGTAAAATAGATTAACGGAGAGGCTAACCCTACCAACGCTATAATAAAGGGAAAACCCTACGCGGCTCTTTAATAGCTTATTAATACAAACCAAATTAACCTATAAGTTATAGGATAGGTTAAATAAACGAACTTAGATTTAGCTTAGCGTTATATAACTAATTATAACGGTGCGGACCCTAAATTTAACCAGCTAATTAGGATTTTCTATCCCTAGGATAGAAAATCGCTATTAGCTCGCTTACCACTAATGCCTTAGCGGCCCTTGCGATATATTAACCTATTACCCCTAATAATTCTTCTTTTTCTCTGTAGCTTAGTGTCTTCGTAATATAGCATTCTATAAGCTTTAGTTTAGAGGCGTTTATATAAGCCGTAATACAGGTTATATAATTATAGACCTGTAAAAGGAGCGTGGAAGCTATTGCGTATTAATTGGATCCCTAGCTATTGCATATACGCTATAAGTAGTCTAGAAGTAAACTTGACTTTAGAGTAGATTAGCCTTCTTTTTAGAGTTGCTCTAGTATCGGAATATTAGTTATATAACGTAGTTATAAAACCATAAAGCAAGGCTAGCTAACCTAACCTTAGAACAACCCCTTACTTCTAGACAACAATAACTACTAACTTTAACACCGTATACGTATCGCAATACAGTGATATTCGTGCACGTTGATAAAGTAAGTATACCGATAGTAAACTTAATAAGGAAAAATATAAGATTTAAATAGACTACTAAATGTAAATAAGCTTTTAACAACCTAAAATATTATTTTATAACTAATTTAATTCTTACCTACTTTAATCTAGACCTTAAATGCATTATTAAAACAAACTCGTCTAATTATATACTAAGAGGAGTATTATCGCAGTATAATAAGAACGGCGAGCTGGGCCTAGTAGCCTTTCTCTTCCGGAAACTTACCTCTACTAAATTAAACTATAAGATATATAATAATGAACTACTTATAATTATTAAATGCTTTAAATAATAGCATTTAGAACTTAAAGGATTGTTATTCCTAATACGCGTATTAACGGACTATAAAAACCTATAGTACTTTATAACTATAAAGCAATTAACGCAGCATTAAATTTGTTGGGCCGAATACCTTTTATAATTTAACTTTAAGATTACGTACTAACCTAGCAAACTTAATTAGAAGCCTAACTTATTAATATAATAATTATAGGACTTACCTGTAAACGCCTCTAACGAATAAATTATAAATTAATTACAAATTCTACTACCCCCTAAATACTTTAAGAAACTACGCCCTATATTTCTAAACACGGAGCTTAATAGAAATAAATTAAAAATTAATAAGTGGGATATAGAAATTAATAAATTAATAGAGTATAAATATACGAGAAATCCGTTAAATTTTCCAAGGAAAATTTCCAAATTGCTGACTTACAGCCAGCAATTTGGTTCCTTGGGTAAATTTAACGGATTTCTCGCGCCTGCGGCGGGCTTTTGGCTTTATAAACCCAGTCTGCCCTACTGCTACCCTACTACTGCCCTACTGCTGCCCTATTACTGCCCTATTACTGTCCTATTACTACCCTATTACTACCCTATTACCGCCCTATTACTACTACTACTACTACTACCCTATATCGAAAATTATTTAGAACTATATTAAGAAACCTATTATAAAGACTGCCGTTTATAAACTTGTTAGTAAAACTATTTATATAAATAATTATATAGGTAATAGTAAAACCATTATAGAGATAACATAAAGCTATAAATTAATATTTCTTATATTATTTTTTAACGTTATAGCTTAATTAAACTTTTTTAGTTAACTTTTATATTTTATAAAAAGTTACTTTATATTTAGCTACCTCTTTATTTATTTATTATTAATTACCTCTACTATTAATACTATTTTTCCTTTTTTAATTTTACTGGTACCACTACTTCTACTTATACTATTTTACCTACTATTTTAATTTCTTTTATTAGGTACTTTATTATTATTATTTTTACTATAACTTTATTTACTAATTTATGGCTACCTGTATTACTACTTTAGTATTACTTTATCTATTTACTACTACTACTTTAGTTACTTATTATTATTACTACTATTTCCTTTTTTATTATTATTTATATACTATTTATAACTTTTATATTAATTATTACTTTACTTTATTAATTTTAATACTATATTTATTGCTATTTTATTACTATTTTATTGCTAATACTATTTTTAGTATTATTTTTATCTATATTACCACTATATTTATTACTATTTCTACTTTTATTTTACTTTACTATTTTTATTA
>Ga0307515_10006477_pt1 | contig 23428 bp, 17 predicted proteins | sample 17_EM_MG_FD_194513 | JGI IMG/M metagenome (GOLD analysis project Ga0307515, IMG submission 194513) | Populus trichocarpa ectomycorrhiza microbial communities from riparian zone in the Pacific Northwest, United States - 17_EM | ecosystem: Host-associated > Plants > Roots > Unclassified | place... | reverse complement strand
GAGATGCCAGCTGAGTGCGCATGCATGCGTACAGGACATACAAGACATACTCCGAATACCGTATATATAAGAGCACGAATGTACCTGTACTTGAGAATATAAGCTTCTAGCAATTAGTATTTCAACACATAGTCATCATCTAGTCTAAGATATCTCTGCTTGGAAAGATATAGTCCGGGATAGTCTGCTCTACATGCTCAACCGCTAGGACGGACTTGTGGGGACACTGTCTCTTAGTACCAACACCTACTTACATCGATGCGGGTAAGTCTTCTAAGACATCATCCGATGAACAGTGTTCCCAACGGGATTTCAGGGGATTTCAGGCCGGCGGGGCCGGGGCTTGATTATAAAATCGGCGATGGGTATCACCTTTGATCCTTACGGATAATCTTACTTATTTTTCTCGTGCCCAGCCACGGAGACGGAGTTTGAGCCGCACAAGTCTATCAATACAAGTGCTGGAGAGCGACAGTCAGTATGGGAGTAACAACCACACAAGGAAAGTAAAGTCAACCAAACTTCAGCACATATGTCATAGAATACAGATTGCGAAATTGTATGTACCGGGACTCAAATCCGCAATGAAGTTTCTGGCGACGAATCACTCCCAAGCCCATTGCCCTGTGACGTACCAATACATGTCACCTTACCAGGGGCTCTTACCTGTGCCTGTATCCCCGCTGCTCGGTGCGGCCCCCATTTTTTTCTTTGTTTATCGTCCTGTTTGCTCTATTGCTGCTTACTCAAATATGTTAGACCGAGTCTTTGTAGAGTACGTCATCACATGGCTTTGGGTTAGGGCTTGAAGCTACTATATAGGCTACGTGTCATCTTAGACTTAGACTCAAATCAATCGTCTCGACAGGTTCGTCACAACAAAATATGGAGATTCACTTCGGTGTAATCGATGTGATTCGGATTCCAATTAGTTATTCCTGGCGGCAGCCAATTTTGAGTTTTTTGCCCTCAGGTAACACTATTAGCACTGGATTTCAAGCCACCGTCAATATGCAATCTACTATGGCCATTTCAATAGATATTCCACAGCGCCTCTAAGCAGTTTAAATTAGTATTACGGTGAGAATTACATAAGTTGTTTGGCATCAAGAATCAAGATGCCGCCAGCTAACCGGCGAAGCCCGAATAAAGACTAACTAAAATGCGGGCATGCACCTACCGGGGCTTACCTGAAACGGTTCGGACACCGGAAGGATGACAAGTGCTGGTGGTCGGAGGGACGGTGGCCCAGATGCGGAGCATCTCCTCTGTCACTGCAGCCGGTGGAAATACCAGCAGCGGGAGCTCTGGAAGGAGGAGGGGAAGGCAACGGGCTGGAAGGCGGGCAGGTGTCGGAAGGTGCAGATATCTGAGCTGTTTTCCATGGAGGTATGTGACAAGGCGGTGATGGACTTCCTTGCGGTCATGGACGTTGGGAAGTTCCCGCCTGGGTGAGGCCGGCGGTGTCTTTCGTTCTTTCTTTCTTTTGTTTCTTGCCTCGTTCCTTTTCTCTTTCACTATGTATTTATTAGTGGGGATGGAGGGTAGTGGGTGGGAGCTCCGCCAACTGACCGGCTAGCCCGGAGGCGGAGCGGATATGGGTCCTGTCATACTCTAGCCAGAGTAAATACAGTATGAATAAACAACAACAGCCCGAATAAAGGTAATGGCGTTAGAATTAGGACCGACTGGCTCCGCCAGGAATCAGCGGGGCTAACGTTGGATCGAATATATATAGGATTGAGAATTGATAGAATTAGGTGGTGACTTGAACTTTAAAAGTGCAATGAATAGTTACGCTACCACTTGCTGGATAAGTGGCGTATTTGATCATGTGAATGTTCACTGTCGTATGTGTTCTTATCGTTATTCGTGTACTGATGTAATTATTAAACCACCATCTGGCACCTTTAATACCAGCTGATAGTAGCGGCCACTGACGAGTTGCGAATGCTACTAGATGAAAGTGTACGTTTGTATTATTACTGCTGGCACTGTAAGATAGCGTCACTGCCATTGACATGCATTGCCCGCAATTGAGTATTGCAGCCTGCAAAAATGTGAAATGGATGATGTTAATACAGTAAGTACAAGCCAAGAAATCGTTAAGCTGTGTTCTTTACGGAACATGATTGTCGGGATGATGATTCCATGCAATGGGTCGGATAAATTGACTATAGGTTCTGTGATGGGTATGGGTAGTAACGCGGGCTGTCGTGACACGTGCGAGTGGGGGCGTTTTGATTCATAAGTGTGCCAGAGTCCAGGTTGTTGAAGACGGCAAATGCACCAGAGGTCAACTACAACCTAGTGGTTATCTAGACATATAAAGACAAGAGGCACCACGTGCGAGAACCAACGTGCAATTGACATAGGTCAACTTACATACGAGAATGCCACACTAGCTGGAGCAGTTCATACGATATTACCGCACATTGATAAGTACCATAGGTTGCCGGTAGAGTGTCGGGTAAGTGCTTCTTTATTACAGACTAGAGTACATCTTTTTTGTTGAGAGCAAAAGAGAAAGAACGAAGAAGCTCAACTGTCTATCGATACAAGAGAAGGGAAAACACTAGACTTATATACAGAGAAAAGACCATACTCGGCGAAGCCGAGTAGAGCAATTGGAGCCCGAAGCCTAGTACCAGTGCCGGAGCTAGGCCTCCTCCTCGGCATGGGGGCAGGCGAGGCCCATGGGGGCCGCAAGCCACCGGCCTGATGCCCGCAGCCTTAGGCCGATGGGGGCTGTAAGCCCCCGAACGCCACCGAAGCCACCAGGCCAAATCTCATGCCAACATTTTTAGGCTCTATAATCAGCTGAATCGCGCTTCATTGGTTTTGCAGGCGGACTGGGACGCTCATTATATTATCCGAGCTTCCTCGCTTTTGGGGGCAATGCTAGGCCCTGGTTGCACCAGGCATCTTGGATGGTTGGAACTCTACTTGGAACGGTCCATCGATGTATCTTGTACTCTCTATTTACGAATTTTCCACAATATACGTGAACCTTCTGGTTGACAAAAGTCCAAAATTGTTTTGGATTTACATGCAGTTGCGTTACCGGATAGTCCGTATCTGAAATAAATACACATATACCACGCATTGCATCAACTAGCTAGCACCCCTCCCACGGTTCCCATTACATTCATCCTTCGCTCACTCATTAACGGAACACTACTCTATATCAATATCCTCCCTCGCCTGTTATACGCTTCTTCTCAAGTCCATCCATCCATCAAGGGTAGCAGTATTCTTCAGTTCCGGTTGGTGACAATGCATGCGGTAGCCCTAGGACTCTCCTGACAACTGCACGGATTCATTCCCCGGCTCCCCGCTCACGGCAGTCTGTAATTGGTCAGATATTGCAATGTATCAAAGAAATACGATTACTCTGTAGTAACCGAATTGCCTCCTTGGTTGGAACCAACTTCATTCTCGTTGTTACCCGAAGAATGCCGTGTTGCAGCGACTTTCTTCGTAATGAAGCTAAATTGGCCGTCGTAACTATTGTAAAAGGATAATCCTCGCCTAATGTTGTCTCGAGTCCGCTGAGGGTGTGAATCAGTAATTTTTCGCCTTCCTTCGTAGTCCTTGGTTGAGATATGTCAATGCAAGGTTATTCATGCCAGGGACGGCGAAAATACCGATCCCGGTCGACATTCTCCGTCTCCGGTAGACATTCACTGTCTTCGGTGGACACCAAGCATTTAGGCGTTCTATGAGACTAGAGATGAGTAAACTATTGGTAATGAATAGAGTATGCAGTACATATTACATCCTAGTCATTCGTCTCCGTTCTGGCTCGGACGGACGAGACAGTTGAGAATACTGTCAGCAAGGATACATCTGTCGTATTTTTTGTTGTATTGTTTTGTTTTAATCATAAAGTATGCACTCTATCTAGAGCATAACAGTACCGGCCTGCCCTTCCGCTTCTAATGACCGGCTAGGTGGGTGTCTCTCGTGTTCCGCCACCATGCATAATTCAGCCGCAGGCGGCGCTTGCGTTATTATTCCCAAAGTCGGTGTTTTACTGCCTCTGTCACAGGGATGTTAAAGTCCCTGATAACCTGGCTACGGCAGATTCACTTATGTAGTATGAGTGTTTTGTCTCGACTAAAAAAACACCGTAGAATTTTGGGTACCTTTATTAACTCATCGCCAGACTCTAGCACTGAGTGCCTGTATCTCGTAACGGACTCCACCGATATCACAACTACGAAACAGGCAGAAGGTCACAAAAATGTGGCATATGGATATAACGGTCAGATATAGCGTATTAGTAATATTAGAAAACGTGGTAACGGAGAGAGGTTGACTTGCTTTTCGTCTTGCTTACCGCCCAGTATTTTGGTGGGTATAACAGTAGTGAAAGTATGTCTCACATGCATAGGAAAAGTACAATACAGCGTCTAGGTTCAGAATTTGATACGAAAATAGTTGATTGAGTGATAGATTATGATATGAGGATAGTAATAGAGTAGGATGCGCTGCGTGTAAGCCCTCCACCGGCAAATGAATGCTAATATCTAATGAATATGGCCATCAGAAGCAGCCTAATGATGCTTCCGGGAATCTTAAGCTTGTCATATGATCAACATACTCAGAGCCAACAGTGCGCAAAAAAAGCTATTGAAAACCTTATTTCTTCTTATGAGTGTTGAAATGTACTGATTGCTAGAAGCTTATATTCTCAAGTACAGGTACATTCATGAACTTGTATATGCGGTATTCGGAGTATGTCTTGTATGTCTTGTATGCATGCATGCGCACCCAGCTGGCATCTCCAGCTGAGTCTGGCATCTCCTGCTGAGTCTGGAATGACCATCATCTTAGAGAGATTATGCATCAGCCCAATCTGAGGCCATACATCAGGGAGATAAACATATATGCAACCCTCCCCCCTCTTGCTACGCTCTTTGGAGCAAGAAAACAAACAAACAAACTAACAAACTGTAATTCCCATAGTAGCCTCCTTAAAACCCTGCGTGGCAAGTGAGCAGGGAGAGAGTACTACCGTAGCCTGAGGATGGCCATCCATATAAACAAAGAAAATCTGTATTTCCAAAAGAAAAGTAAGACAACCTCAAATCCAACCTTAAATCGACCTCCTTGTTACCATAAACCCATGGCTTTCGTAAACTTCGTACGCTTATCTTTTGTAAGTGCTTTTGTGAGTATATCTGCCACATTGTCATCTGTGTGTATGTAGGAGTAGCTCAGTAGTCATCGTGTATGCAGATCTTGATTGTTGTGATAGCAAAGATTGATGTGTTTAGTTGGAGCTTTGATGATTCCCGTGGTGTCAAGGGTGAGAGCACCCTGATTGTTGCTGTTGATTGGCAGCGGTGATAAGTCTTTGGCATGGATATCTGTCTGTAGCTGAAGGAACCATTTCGCTTCTCTAGCGGCCTCCGAGCAGGCGATGAATGCGGCCTCGAGAGTTGACATGGCGATGAGACTTTCCTTTTGAAACTGCCACAGGATAGCTCAATTACTGCCGAGAAACACATCTCCTCCCTGAGACTTGCGGTCTGCGCGGTCATTGGCCCAATCGGAATCCGAGTATCCTACGGGACCATTCCCAATTTCGCTGCCGTTGAAGTGTAGTCGAAAATCAGCTGTACATTTGAGATACTGAAGAACTCTCTTAGCACCGGTCGTATAGCTGGTGAATGGCCGTGAATGGTGACAAGAATGAGTACCAACCTCATACGAGATATCTGCCCGAGTTGCAAGTGCTGCATACATTAGTGTTCCCACCACCGCTTGATAGTCTGTGATATCTTCAAATTCCTTCTCCCTCTGATGTTCGGCCAAGTCCAGTGTTATGTTGGGATCTGTGGGGGTCGAGACACCATGAGTATGCTCCATGCTGAATCGTCTCAGGATTGTGGTTATATAGCATTTCTGACAGAGACTGATTCCGGCACAAATTTCATCGCGGTGTATCTTGATGCTGAGAAATGGATGTGCCATGCCGAGGTTCGTGACCTTATATTTCTCCGCGAGTTTTGCATTAACCTCAATCGCAGCCTTGGCGTCACCCTGTGGATATGACATGGAGATATCGTCAACATACAGAAGTACCAGAATACCATCGCGGTGGAGATCGAGATTGTGATCGGCTGAGGACTGTGTAAACCCAAGAGAGAGCAGAAAACCATTGATATAGTTGTGCCATAACCGTTGAGCTTGTTTAAGACCATAAAGAGCTTTTCTGAGTCTGATGATGATTTTGGAGGCGTTGAGACCTTCTGGCCATCGTTCTGGTAGAGTGAGATAGATATTGTCATTGTTGATTTCAGGATTTAGGAAGGCGGTAACTACATCCAAGTGGTCCATATTCCATCCATATCTCCCGAAGAGAGAGATGAGATACCAAAACATAGTTAGCTTCCCAACAGGGGCATAAGTCTCACCGAAATCCATCTGCTTGTAGCCCTCTATGACTAGGCGTGCATTGTACCGTCAGGATTGTGTTTAGTCATATACACTCACTTAGAGCCAATTGGCTTAACTCGCAACATCAGCAAAATGTATTTTAGTCACTGGAAGACTACAGGAGTGTCTGAGAGGATGTGGAGTGTAACCTTGGATGCGTCAATTTCAGGAGAGTATCTGACCCTAGGAGGGCATTCCGGCCGGCCTTCAGAGTAACTGGCATCTCTGATGACTGGTGCAGGACTACCATGAAAGTGATTGTGATAGGTTTGGGAACACCTCGGAGCGCCGGAGAGAACTTGGGGTGCATGTGGGAGCCCCTGCGAGCGCCGACAACAAGCCTGGGAGCACCTGCGAGCGCCGGCCACAAACCTGGGAACACCGGCGACAAACCTGGGAGCACCTCGGCTCACAGTAGAGTAGTCTGGGAAAACAACATACTTTTGGAGAACGCGGCATGTGCGCCTAGAAATCATAGCTACTACAGATCGTTCAACGATTTTAAAACTCATGTATTCAGTTTGTATTCTCATCTATGTATCCATGTATCTATATAGCTACCCATCTACACATGGTATATGTGGACTGGCTGCAGGCGGGGCTTGAGAGCAATTCGAGGTGCGCCTGAAAATGACGATCGAGTGAACCCATAGATACACCCCAAGGCCGTGATCGAGCTTCTTTTGAGATACACTTGCAGGCGGTGATCGAGTGAACTTAGAGATGCACTCCGAGATGGTGATCGAGCGAGTTGGTAGATTCACTCGGAGGCTGTGCATGAGCAAAATGTATTTCATGGACTGGAAGGCTCCAGGAGTGTCTGAGATAATGTGGCGTGTAAACTTAGATGCGTCAATTTCAGGAGAGTATTAGACCCTAGGAGGGCATTCCGGCCGGCCTTCAGAGTAACTGGGATCTCTGATGACTGGTACAGGAGTACCATGGGAGTTGTTGTGATGAGTTTGGGAACTTCTCAGAGCGCTGGAGAGAATGTGGGGTGGACCTGGGAGCAGCTGGGAGCGCCGACGACAAGTCAGGGAGCACCGAAAACAAGTCTGGGAGTGCCGACGACAAGTCTGGCAGCGCCGACCACAAGCCTGGGAGCCCCTCGAATCACAGTACAGCAGTCTGGGAAAAACAACTTCTTTGAGAACACTGCAGGTGGGCCTGGAAATTATAGCTACTACTTATCGTTCAACGATTTTTAAATCTCATGTATTCAGTTTGTATTCTCATCAATAAATCTATGTATCCATATAGCTACCCATCTGCACAGGATCTCTGGACTGGCTGCAAGCGGTGGTTGAGCGCAATTCGAGGTGCACCAGAGAATGACGATCGAGTAATCTCAGAGCTACACTCTGAGGCTGTGATCGAGCAAGTTTGAACATGCACTTGGAGGCCATGATCGTGCGAACTTCGAGGCCATAATCGAGCGACTTTGGAGATACACTTGGAGGCCGTGACATCATCACCTGGCCATTGAGACCTTGGGTGGAGGTGAATACTGGTTCTTGGGGCAATTCGGGTTTCTTGAGGAGGCTTGGTGATATGAAGACTCAGGTTGCACCGCAGTCGATTAGTTTATAGACTCGCTGCATGTTGCCGTGTTTGTTTCGTACAAGGACTTAATGGATGTTATGTGCGGAATCCGATCTCTCAGTGCCGCATTGGGATTGGCTTAACATCAGAGCCTGACTCTGCAGAATGACTCTTGATTGTACGCCGATTCGGTGCGGTTGTATCTTATCTAAGGTGGCAAATCAGGTACCATTTCCCAAGCTCTCCAATTGTAACTATGTATCATCCAGCCTTTCCCATCGAGTTAGATATCAAGGGAGGTAGACTACTTTTTTTGTGGTTGCGTGTCGAATGACTTTTGGCGTTTAATTGGTTCGCTGTCATAGCTGAGGTAATTGCTGGATTTCTGTTAAGGGGGGCTCGACTTGCCGTATTTGGTAGAAGGAAAGCTTTCGTTGTATCCTGTGCCATGGCGAGTGCATTGCCGGTTCGGCTTTCGGCATTCATTGACTTCCTTTCATACCCACGGCACTGGTGATTAGTTGGCACCGCTGCCTCCACCGGACTTATTGGACTTGCCCGATTTTCAATTGCCAGTGTTGTTGGAAGTATTGGAATCACCGGAAGTGTTTTCCGCAGGTCCGGAGATAGATGGTTCAAAATTACGTTTCTCATCACCTCCTATCTGTGACTCCGCTGCTAGCCTTTGATGTTGCTGTCCCCCGGGCTTTTTGTCAGCTGGTTTGAACTGTTAGGCTGCCACACAGTCGAAGAGTGGCTCAAGTGTATCAAACCTGTCTTTGGCGCTGGAGATTCAAAGTCAGACTTTAGTCTTAAATGCGTGCGGCAGGCGCACCCATGCAATGTGTTACAGGACCGCTTCGTGCGTTATGAGGTTCCAGCAGGCTCTTCTCCAATTCGCTTTCGAGATGTTAGCGTAATCTCTGACTGATTCGTTTGGTAGTTGCTGGTACGCCTGCACTGCTGTTGTCGCTGAATTGAGGCGCCTATCTATATCTCTATACATTATTTGATGCTCCTTCATGAGGAGTTTGAATTTGTCTAGACATTGCTCCTTTGCCTCTCGTAGGTTGCTAACCCACTAGAATGGGTCGGTATTTTCCATCTGTTGCTGAGTCTGATCTGGGTGGTTGTTCCAAGTGTCGAGAAAGGAGACTGTGTACTTGACTTCATCGGGATCGCCTCTTGGGTATAGGTGCTTATGCGAAGCAAAGTTTGACAGTGATGTTTCGAGGAACTTATCCAGCTCATTCGGCCCGCTGCAGTGCCCTAGGTTGTCAACCATCTTCAACATTTTGTCTGATTTCTTTGATTCTCCGGTGTGTTGGTGGCTCGGCTGCAGTCCAAAGTGAAAAGCATCCAGGTTGTCTCCTCCTTCCATTCGGCTTGTTGTTCGAACAGTAGTTTAAGTTTTCAGCTGATTGTGCTCAAGCATCTTCTTTTGCACGTCCACTGTGATCATTGACAACATGTCATCAAGGCTGCGATTATCATCGAGGTCTGAGAGCGTTGAATCATGTTTGTCTTCGTCTTCATCTTCATTGTCCCGAATGTGTGTATTCTTGTGAACTTAAGTCTGGACGAGAGCAACATCGTCAAATTCATCTCCTGGTAGTACCGAGACTCAGCCCGTAAGATGAGGCACAATTGGGCTGCGCGATGCTCTGAGGGATATCATGCTTGCACATGTGTTAGTCATACGCAATTGGCTTCTCTGTATTCTGTTGGGAGTCATGGAGGGTAATTGGCTGTAATTGTTTGATTTCGTGTCGGTTGCGACACATCAATTACAGGGGTAAATTTGCATGATCTCATGAGTGAAACGTATCCAATGTCTCAAAAAACTGGATATAGTGTAAAGGCGCATACACATGGGCTCATCAGTATAAGGATATAGTATTGTATACGGTTGCATGAGGGCACGAGTGAGATCAAGTGTAGAAGTAAGTGATAAGATATTCTGTATGAAGAATGGTCTCCGTTGTGATATCCATGTCAGGTTTGCATTTACCCAGAGCTGGACACCTCACGTGACTGCCCAGCAACCCTAACCACGCATATGTCACCCCACTGTTACAGCATGCATCCAATTGCCCTCAACACCACATTCTGAGCCTGCTAGACTTTATGCTTGCAAGTTCAGTTCACATGCATTTCTGGGTACACCATGAAGTAGATTGTCAGATACACTTCCGAGTATGCTCTGCAGGACTCTTCTAATTCCACCTGATGGTACACTCACAGGGGTATTTGCTCTTATGTAGACACTCAAGCTGCTCTGAAGCATACTCCCAAGCATGCTCTCAAGTATGTCCCCAATTGCATTACATAATCCACTTCCAGCCTACTTAGCTCTAAGCTTCCAAGTTCACTCTCAAAAGGCAAGACACTCCAAATTTCACCTGACTATATGCTCCCATATATGCCGCTTGGTATTTGATCCAGATACCTGCAGTGTTGCAGCCTTCACAAGCCACCAGGAGGCCGCTGGTGAGTAGTGGGTAGTGCGTGGTATATAATCGCAGAACTCATAATGGTGGTACATATTACACTGTGAACCTTATCTTCGTTGTTCCCACCACAATGAGATCTCCCAATGTCTCATAATTATGGCATTGACAATTACAATTTTAGATTCTGCAGAAAAAGTAGAAAATTAAATATTGGAACCCATATTTTCAAGCAAAATCTGCTGCCCCCAGCCAACCGATTGTGAGTGTATGTGTGTGCAGTTAGTGCAAGGCTGATACTGATGATGGGAATGGTACAATGGCTATGGTGATGATAGCAATGATGATAGTGTTGGTGATGGTGTTCATAGTTCCAGAAGCTTATAAACAAATAGATTCAGTTTGTTAATATTCGTGTCAGACCTTCCACAATCTCCAAGATGTTTATTTGCCATACTGATTATATGGAACATTCAACACATTCCGAAGTACATCTCTCTCAGCCACATCTTTCAACCCTTGCTTCGTCATGCAGACACTCAGCAGGCTCCTAAGAAGGCTGTGAAGTAGGCTTCCAAGCAAGATATCAAGCAAGCTTCAGAATACGCTCTGAAAACATGATATAGTGCAAGTTGGCTCTCCCATGGACTCCGTACTGCTATATCAGCCATGTAGCAAACCCATGCCTACATCCATCTCTGGCCACCAGTCATATATTGTTCCATAGGCACAGGTGCACACCTCCATGAATGGACTGTAGATAACTATAGACAACAAACTGTGCAGCAGGCCACAGGAAGCTTGCTAGGAGCTGTGCATGTACACATGTACACACAGTGCAGGCTATAGTTGATTTGTACATTTGCAGATGTATCATTTTCCCACACAATGAAATACATACTTTATTCTTTCCAGCACTTGGTTAAATGTACTCATGTTGAGCTGTTGTTGATTCATGCAATATGTGCGGTTCCTGAAGGCTGGGTGTTGAATCAAATCCTGCCACCATCTTCTTATGCTGCTCAAGCTAGAACTGCTCTCTCCAGAATCCCCTTACAATACTGCAAGAGATATTGTGGAATGTTGAAGGTACGGCTTCTGCCTTCTAGATCCACTGAGTCCCCACTTCAAAACCTAGGGTATATAAGTGGCAGTCGACAAAGTCATTGAGCTTCACTCCCTTTCCTACTGTGGTCTTGATTTCTTTCTCCATTCCTCTTCTCCACCATAATGTCCCTCAACAGATACAACCAACAGAGTGGCTGGATAGTCTATTTAGTAGAATAATCACCTGGATACAGACAGTAATTGATGTGGAGGGTGGCATGGCACCATATGTGTGGTATTTGGTAGAGAGACCAGGTGGTGCATTCAACTCTTTTCCTTCACACAAATGAAGTCATAGATGTCACTAGCTTATCTTTACATGTTCTAGCACAGTGAAATGGCTGCCAGGACTTGATATCATATCTGGAAGTGTGCCCAACTTTTGGTACCCTCCAAGCACTTGAAAGCCAGGGGTAAGGTATATCTGGGAGTTGAGCTGGAGATGATGTATCTGGGTACCTCCAAAGGGCGGCGAAGCCGCCATCGTAACTTGTAGTTACAAACCTTGCAGCTTTCTAGCAAGAGAGGAGTGCGATAATTCACACAGTAAAGCTAGGTACAATGTACAAACGTGTGGGATGTAGTTTCAATAGGGTCGTCATCTTCATTCCCATGCGCAGGTATATTTCGCATTCAAACACAGGCAAGATCAAAACACAGTATACTGTCAAATCGCAGGACAACAAGGTACTCCATTTCCAAACCCTCCTTCGTCGCAACAAATTCCATCCATTATCCATCGCCCCTCACATTGAGCCCCATCCGATTTTTCCCTCCAGTTTCATCACATTTTCAATCTGCACCTCTACCACTATCGGGAACCACTCCATTGAACCTAGTTACCAAGGTCAGTAGGAATTCCGTGATCCCTTAACTGGGGATAGGCCTGAAGTAACCTATTACGTATCGAGTTTTAGTTACCTCTGTAAATATTTCCAAGGACAGAAACTTACCTCAGACGAACAGTCCCGTTCGTGCTGATTACTCGCTGGTGTCATTGGGGAAAGATCCTGGGAGCCCAACTAGGTTATCGTGTGTGCTAGAACCATCGGACTCACGTCAGCCGTCATCATCTGGATAGCATCCTGAGCTGCGAAACTCACCCGCCATTGAAAGCAGTTACCGAGATCCCATCCATTTCCTCGCTGTCATCATATAGGTATTCATACTGTAGACTTGGAGTACAACAGTTGCGTTTGTATTAGTCATTGATCACTAGGTATCTTTACCAAAAAACTCACTCGCTATTAAATTCAGCCACCGGGCTCAGTCAGTCACCGCGCAGGATGTCATTGAGGACGGACACTCACTCTCTGCTGGTAGCGACCATCGGACTCGTTTCAGCACCTCGCCGGGCATCGTTGGGTGGAGAAACTCACTCGCTATGGTTTGTGGCCACCAGGCATGGGTCAGTCACCTCGCTGGGCACTATGGGCTGGAGAAACTTACTGGCTGTAGGTTACAACCATCAGGCATGTGTTAGTCGCCATGCCGGGCTTCAGTGAAAGAGAAACTCACTCGCTATCGGTTACAACCACCAGGCATAGGTCAGAAACCTCGTGAATATCAGTGAGAATCATACCTCCTATATATTGCGGTCATCGCACTCGTGTCAGCCTGCTCGCTGGGTATCATGAATGGGGTAAACTCACCAAACAAAGTTAGATAAGCTTGCTCCTGTTAGTCGCTCGCCGAGCATCATTGGCAGGAGAAACTCACCCGCTGTCGGTTGTGGCCATCGGGCTCGTGTCAGCCATATCACTAGGGATCATCGAGAGGAGAACTTAGGCAGCATCTGCCAGAGAAACTCACTAGCTGTCGGTTGTGCCAATCGGACTAAGGTCAGTCATATCACCGGGGATTATTGAGGGAGAGCTCACGGACTACCGTCGAATAACCGGGCTCATATCAGTCATCTTGTAGGGCATCATTGGGAGAAGAAACTTACTCGCTGTCGGTTGTGGCCATCGGGCTCATATCAGCCATATCACCAGGGATTATCGAGAAGAGAACTGAGGCATCATCTGCTAGGGAAACTCACTCGCTGTCGGTTATGGACATCGGGCTCGTTTGAAACATATTCCAGGTAATCATCGGGGGGAGAACTCACGGACTAGTTATATAATCGGACTCATATCAGCCACCTGGTAGGGTATCAGCGGTAGGAGAGAACTCACTCGCTGTTGGGCTCGTGTCAGTTATCTTATAGGTATCATAAGCGACAGAACTAACTAGCTATCGGTTACGGCCATCGGGCACATGTCAATGTTTTCGCTCAGCATCGTAGGGAAAGAAACCCACTCTCTGTCGGTTGCGGTAATCAGGTTCGTGTCAATCATCATACTGATATCACAGAAGAACTTACTTCCTATAGATTACACCGCCAACAGCGTGTCAGACACTGCGTCGGTTATCATCGGATGGAGAAACTCACTCCCTAAAGTTCAATAACCGGACTTATGTCAGTCCCCTGGCCGGGTATCACACGGGGGGGGGAGTAACTCACATGCTGTGGGTTGTGGCCATACGGCTCGTGTCAGATACCTTTTGAGGGTTATCAAGTAAGAACTCACCATCTATAGTCCAAACCGGGTCTGTATCAGCCACTACACCTCGCACCACCGCGGAGAGAAACCCACTCGCTATAGTCCAATAGTCAGGCTCAGGTCAGCAGTTATCTCTTGTGTTTCATTTCGTGAGAAAGCTTACAATCTTGAGTTCAATAACCGGGCATGTGTCAGTCCCCTCGCAAGATATCACGGAGGGTAGGGGAACTCACAAACTGTGAATTATAGTTATTAAGCGCGAGTCAGCTACTGTTGGGAGTAGTCTGGGGGAGAAACTCACGCCCTATAGTGAAATAACCGATCTCGTGTCAATCACCACTCTGAGCATCAATGTAGAGAGAATCTCACTTTCTACAGTCCAATAATCGAGCTCTCTAGTAAGTTATCTCAATTGTATCATCGGGAGAAGAGACTAACACTCTAGAGTTCAAGAACCGGATTCGTGTCAGTTAACTACCGATTGGGTGTCATCATGCGGAGAGACTCACTGTCTAGAGTGCAATAACCGGACTGGTGTCAGTTACCCGTTGGAGCTGTCAGAGGGAGAAACTCGCGCTCTATACACCAATAACCAGGCTCGTGTTAGTCACCTCGCTGGGTGGCATTGGGGGCAATGTTCCTAAGCGGGCCTTTTTCGATATCTGCAGGCCTGCCCGCTTAAGAACACTGATCAGGGGGAACCTCACTGTCTGCAGTCCATTAACCAGGCTCATATCAGTCGACTCGTCGTGCATGATTAAAGAGAGAAACTTACGTTCTGCAGTCCAATAATCGGGCTCGTGTCAGCTACCCCATGTGTATCATCAGGACGAGAAACTCACATTCTTGAGTTCGAGAACCGGACTCTTGTTAGTTATCTATTGGGAGTCATCGTGAAGAAAAACTCACGGTCTATAGTACACGGGTCAGTTACATCGCGGGGTATCAGCGGCGGGAGATACTCACTTGCTGTCATTGCGTCCATCACACTAGCGTAAGTTACCGGTTGGATGCCTTTAGGGGGAGGAACTCACGCCCTGGAATTCAATTATACGGCTCGTGTCAGTTGCCTCGCAGGGTATTATGGGGGGGAGAAACTCACATGCCAATCTTCATTGCCCTGGCTTGTGTCAGTAACCTTTTCGGAGTTAGCAGGGCAGGAGAAACCCACTCCCTGGAGCCCATTAACAAGGCTAGTGTCAGTTACCTCTTTCGTATCAAGAGGAGAAGCTTACAATCTACAATTCAAGAGCGGGGCTCGATTTAGCTATTCACTCCAGCAGCCATAGATCGGAGAGGCGCACCCTGTCATCTGCTTTGGTTCTTTGAGTAGAACGTGGAAGCGCCGGATGAGACTGAGATTATTCCTATTAAGATCTGTGCTTGTTGATGAAATGGTCTCTTCCGACATGTTTCCATTTTGAAAGCAGTTTTCAGCTGAGACCTCCACAATTCGTGGCTCTGAAGATATTTGAAACCATGTCCGACAATTGAGACTATCAAGGATAGAAAATTAGCCTTCGGGCATCTGTGTATTGTAAAGGATAAATACCACCGGACTCGTTCAAGGTCTTTGCATTTGCCATATCCCTTATAGCGATCTCCACACGAGGGACAATTTTGGGCTGCTGAGCTGGACGATTCCTGTTGCTGTTTTAGTACTATGGACATCGAAAGTTCCATACCTGGTACAACAGCATCTTCCCAGTTTTCGACTGTTAAAGGAGCTGTATTATTTTCTTCGTTGATAATTTCGTACAATCCCGCCTTCACCCAGTCGCACCCTGGTCGATCTCTGAATCGTATTCTCAAGGTATCCTGAAAGGCCTAGTAAAGGCGATCAAATAGTGGTCAAAAATAATACTTTATGGCATATTCACCTGCCAATTTGTGCATAACTCAAATGGCAGTAGGATCTGACTATCCAGGGCATCTATGAACTTGATCGGTTTATAGTCCGGATCCCATCGCTGCGCGAGGCCTTCCGGAATTGTATTTTCGATTCGTTTAACCATGGTAATAACCTCGCTTAGTTCACTGTCGATATGAGCAACGATCTCACTGGTACAGAGGTTGGTCAGCATTTAATTTGGGTATTTTGATAAACTGAGACTACTACAGAGTACTTACGCCCCATAGCATGATAATAGCAGATTGATGGCATCCATTTGCCGCCCGATTCCCTCATAGAGCGCACTTATTTCGTGCTGTTTATACATCCCCCACCCCATTTTTCTCCAACTGTCTTTTATTTTCTTCCCCGAGCCACCCTGCGAAAGACTCGCTTTGTATTTCTCTGTTGTTAAGTCGAACTTTCGCAGAAGCGGTTCGCATTTTAATACATGTTCCTTGATAGCCCTGACAGCAGATGGTGGCAACTGAGAACTGGTGATACAGTGGTGAACGTCCTTTAGCAATGTCTCGAAAAAATCAAACCGAAGTACAAGTTCCTGGTATTGTGCTGAAGAGCCGGTGCTCTCGCGAAGAGTGGCGCCTATCCTGAACACTAGCGTTCCTACAGCGAAGAAATCGCCGACGCTGAACCCGAATGACATGACGGTTGGAAATGATACTGCGATGGAACTTCGTGGAAAACCGTTTTGAGATATCTTTTATCGAGAATGTTAATGGAAATCGAAGGTCAGCTCGCAGTGCTTGGTTATTTAAGTTCGCGCCTAGCACACAAGGAAAGCAGATTAGCTGAAAACAATTCGATTGCATTGCACAGCCCTGCTGCGCGTCAAAGTGTGCTCTGTTTATTCGAGCCCCTGTCAAAATAGACGAATCATTGAAGTACACGCCTGCGTTCACTTGTTCGCGTTTGATGTCATGCACAATTCTCCACTGGCTGTACACATCACTGGCTGTACACATCTCATTAAAGTATTGCCTCGTATTGATCTAAATCGCCAACGCAATGGAATGCACTCTGCAGTTGCCGCATGATGCCTAATTCGCGCCTGCAGGGATAGTTAAAAAACGGCCACACCAATGAATGGTTTGCTTCACTAATTTGCGGCACTGCAATCAATTAATTCATCGGCTTATATTACGAACACCCAACTTATTTAGCCGAATTTATGCGGATTCTATTGCAAACTTGATTATCGCTATGTACATAATTACTTGTGATATCTACAGCTGTCACAGAATCGCTTCGACCAAATCGTGCATATATCATATTCTTGTACCTGATATATTCTGAAGGCACCTCTAGAAGATAGTTTTAATACTTCTATTTGAAGAGTGTGAGTACATGTTTTTGTTCCGCAGCTCTTAATAAGCGCTGGTGACTTGCAATTACAGTATGCATATTTACCGAACTGTTGGAAGGCTCATTGACTCGTCCTGGCAACGCTAACCACTCTACTCATTCCTCGTGTGGTTTAGCGTTGCCGGCAGCAGACTGTGGCTCGCGAGTATACTAGCAGAGCCTCATAACCGAAGAGGGATGGTGCGAGACAACTCGTTAGTCACTTAGAGTAAGTTGATGGCGGATAATGGCTAGGTACCAGTTACTGCAGAATCGGTTCTGCTTCCAACCCTCAATATTTCACTACATCTACTCTCTGTGCACTCCCTGCGCACCAAGTATCCGAGACCGATCGGAGTGGCGAGCGACAAGTAGCAGAGTGGCGGCTGAAATAGTGAGATTTCGTGTACAGGGTGTACCAGCGACTCCGAACACTCCCGAGAGACCTCTCTAGACCTCATTCCAAGCTTTATTGTAACATAGCAAGCAAGTATTCTATCGAAGGACCACATGGGCCACTACCACAAACTAAGATGTGAAGATAATAATGCCTATGAATCAGCGATTTACGATAGTCAACGCCCATTCAGCCCAAAATCTGTTTGTCAAGTAGGACGGATCGCCGAGAATTTGCGTACTACTGTGTTGTGAGAATGGCGACTATGGGAGTTTAAGTTCGTTCAATTAAGCTCGCAGCTGCGAGACTCAATGTGCAGAACTTAGTGTATTACTAAGCTAGACATCGGGAGTGCACCTAGTGCTTACAGCTTTATATAGACCAACGAAACCACGACGGCACCTTTCGGACGTGATACATATACCCGATTGTGCCACTCCGGCCGTCATATGTACAGGCCGCTTTTCCGATATCTCTGGAGGATTAGTAGTGGTTACATCTTTAGTTGGTGGTCTGCTTCTTTGACGAATCCCGCTAATGATAGTGAGCACACAGCAATACAACCTATACTATATTCCAATCTAGAAAGAAATCCGACTACTGATATCCGAGGCACAAGAGTCATTGGAATCGAGAAGCTCAAGATAAACCGTATGGGCGAGAAATCCCCAAAACTCGTCTCGAATCCAGTTAGCCCTTTGGAGGTTGTTGACTCCTGGTTTAACCTGAAAAGACTATAAGCAGCAATAAAGGCCTACAAATTACTGCAAGGCTATCGAAGCTACTAGAAAGGACTGGAGAGTTGTTATTAATATACTGAGTCATTTGCATAGACTCATTCATGAGTTTCCACTCCGCCACTGTCCACTTGCAGTATCTCCGCGGAAGCTTCTGTATATAAAGCCATAGGTTTCCCTAAGATAGCTCTTGTACAATAAACAATTCAACATCTTCGTTTGCGCGGAATTGTTCTTATCTGAGACCTCTGCACCCTGCACGTACCCGTATATTACGCACTAAATATCCACTTCCGCTAAGACATTATACACGAATAGTTAAGTTGCAAACCTCTAGTCCCTGAGACCTCCAATCTAATTCAGTACCAAGTCACAAGTCTAGCCATCTCAATTTCGAGCATATCCGAAGATCTAATCAAGTACCAGCACACACCCATTACATGACTAAGTCCTAAGTTGACTACAGATGCGGAATACTACGCCTGTCGCCTACTGGCAAGCGGATCCCAATTCAAGCAATCATGGTATCAATCGTACACTAATTGAAGCACACTGCTAACAGAACACCTAGTTGTCCCGATAGTTGAGCTTCACCATCCGTACTCTGGCAACTATGACACTTCCAAGGTTTCTTTTGCCAACAAAAGGTTTCGAAGGTTTCCTCTACCAACAGAATATTACAGATGTTAAGACCCAGATTACCAAGAGTAGCACTACGATCCTTCTAATGGTCATTCTACCTAGTAGCGGTATTCGTACTCTGGCAGAGGTGTTTGCATCTTGAATTAATTCATCTCTGTCATCTCTTGTCACTCGATCGTTGCGAAAAACAAAATGTTACGATATGGAAGTTGGGGAGAACCGTGTGCGTGTATTCTATGGTACAGAGAAGAGAGCAGGAGAAAGACTCGAGATATATACAGGAGGCATCAGCCCCTGCAGCCGTGACCGTGTATCAGACCTGTAACATCATGTCCATCTGTTACATAAAATATTACGATATGGGGAGAACCGTGTGCATTGACTACGGTGCGATGGCTGTCTAGGTACCGGTCTAAAGATTCGAGATGCGTAGGGAAGCGAAGAGTAATGTGTGAAGTCTAAAAAAGAAGTCACGAACCTTAGGGCTCTATCAACATCTGACTCATGTACATCTATAACACAAAATGCTGCATATCCTATTACGATATGAGGAGAACCGTGGGAATAGACTTATATGCAGAGAAGCGAGAAAGATGTGTGCCTTGTGCCTTTCCATCAGCCCCGCTCACGATCAGCTTCTGCCAAGTCTATATAGCGTTTGAGGCCCGAAATGGCCGTGCGCCGCCAGACGCCATTCGGACATCTGTCTACCCGTACGGTTTAGAACTCAGGCAGAGTACTTTCTGGGTGCGTCACTACATTTCTTCGGAGAAAGATCTTCTGCCTTTCCAACAGTGATGGGAGCTCCGAATCAATTGAGTCATAAGTATGATATGTACACTTGCAACAGAAAGTTGAAAGTGCTAATCAGTACTAAGTCAATAACCGCCGTGAGTAGCGAAAACCCAATATTTTTCTGAACAGAATGTGGCATGCATGAAAACATGCGATCCCTCCCGACAGAAAACCCAATGGTTCTTGGACGACTATTTTACCACAGATGAAATTTGGTTCAACGCGGTTATTGTGATAAGGGAACCAGTGTTGTTCATGGTAATGGCATGTTTTAGACAGAACTAATTACTTTTTTGTAAAATTTCTGAGATTATACGATAGCTTATAAGATATGTGAGGTCTTCAATAGTTTTGTTTACGGACTGTTGATTCTTAGTATCTTAGCCGTATAAGTAACCTGAGATTCCCAAAAAACATTACGCTACTTCTGATAGCCCTTTTCATTGGATTGTAGCGTACATTCATCAGCGGAGGGTTTGAATGCGGTGCTTCATGCTGTCATGTCCCAATATCATGATCTCTCACTCGATCAGCTATTTTCCAGCCATTGTTGAAATGTACTGATTGCTAGAATCTTGTATTCCTAAGTACAGGTACATTCTTGATCTTATATATATGGTATTCGGAGTATGTCTTGTATGCATGCGTGCGCACTCAGCTGGCATCTTCAGCTGAGTCTGGAATGACCATCATCTCAGAGAGATTATGCATCAGCCCAACTGAAGCCATATGCCAGGGAGATAGAGCACATATGCAACACTCCCCCCTCTTGCTATGCTCCGTGGAGCAAGAAAAACGAACAAACAAATAAACAATCAACCAAACAAACAAATTGTGATTCCCATAGTAACCTCCTTAAAACCCTGTGAGAGTGAGCAGGGAAAGAGTAATACCGTACCCGGAGGATGGCCATCCATAGAGAGGCAAGGAAATCTGCATGCCCAAAACAAAAGTGAAACAACCTTCAATTGACCTCTATTACCATAGCCCCATCGCGTGTGTAAATTTGTCGTGCTTATCCCTTGTTAGGACCTTAGTTAGTATGTCAGCCACATTTTCGTTCATGTGCATGTAGGAGTTGTTGACTATTCATCGTCTGTGCAGATCTCGACTGCTGTGATAGCAAACGTCGATGTGTTGAGTTTGAGCTTTGATGATTCCCGTGGTGATCAGATTGAGACCACCCTGATTGTCGCAGTAGATTGGCAGCGGTTGTAAGTCTTTGCCGTGAATGTCTTGCTGTAGTTCATATACCCATTTCACTTCTCTAGAGGGCTCCAAACAGACGATGAACTTGGCCTCGAGAGTTGACATGGCAATGAGACTTTGCTTTCAAGACTGTCACAAGATACCTCCATTGTGGATGAGAAACACATTGCCTCCCTGCAACTTGCGGTCGGCGCTGTCATTGGCCCAATTGCAAAGCGAATATCCTACGAGACTATTGCCGATGTTGATGCCGATGCCGATGTCATTGCGGTTGAAGTGTAGTCAACAATCGGCTGTAGATTTGGGATACTAAACACCTCCCTTATCAGCGGTCATATGGATGGTGAATGGCCGCGAATTGTAATGAGAATGAGCAGCAACTGCATACAAGATATCTGGCCAAGTTGCCAGTGCTGAGTACATTAGTGATCTCACGACTGCTTGATAGTCTGTGATATCTTCCAGTTCCTTTTCCCCCCAATCCTTGGACATGTCCAATTTTAAATTGGGACCGATGGGCGTCCTGACGCTGGGTGTATGCTCAATGCCAAATCTTCTGAGGATCGTGGTGATATCGCCTGTCTTTCTGAGAGTAACCACGGTACCATCATGGCGTATCTCAATGCCGAGGAACTGGTGGGATGGACTGAGGTTCGTTTTTTTGTATTTGTCAGGATGTTTCGCTTTGACTACGAGCGCAGCTTTGCTGGTGGCCTCCCGATATGACATGGTGATATCATCAACATACTGAAGTATCAGAATGCCGTCACTGCAAAGATAGAGGTTAGGATCGGCAAGGGATTGAGTAATCCCAAGGTATGGTAGAAACGTATTGATAGTATTGTGCCATAACAGCGGATCTTGTTTAAGACCATAAAGAGCTTTTCTGAGTCTGACGATGATCCTTGGGGCGTTGGAGCCTTATGGAAATCTTTCTGGTAGAGTCATGTAGATATCGTCATCGTCAATTTCTGGATTTCGGACGGCAGTCACTACCTCTAAATGGTCCATAGTCCACTGGGTTCCGTATTGCCCGACAAGAGAGATGAGATAGCGGAAGGTAGTTAGCTTCCCAACGGGGACATATATCTCACCAAAATCCGTCTGTTCGTATCATTTTATGAGTAGTGGTGCTTTGTACTCTGTGGACCTGTCAGGTTTGTGTTTAGTCTTGTAAACCCACTTAGAGAACATCAGCAAAAAACATTTCCGTCTGGGCAGAATGGCTCCGTCAGAGTTGACGTGCTCTGTCAGAGTGGACGCGCTCCGTCAGAGCCGTCAGAGACACCCCGGTGGCGGATTACTCCGTGCCCGGCGTCAATACCACGCGTCGCGTTGCATATCGCCCTCCGAGGGCCGTTTCGCTGTTTCTTCTCGCTCTGTTGGTCTCCTATTTTAAACGAACAATCTGGCGTTGTGGCCAACTGTGACCATATGTCGGAATGGGTTCATTGGGTACACGCTTGCATCGGGATTGCAATGCAATGGGTGACGCTGCGACAATCTCTCCTCGCGTTCCTTCTACATTAAGGCCGAGGAGCGTAGGAAGAACGTGAGAAGGTATTATATTACCCGGCCGTGAGGATCCACGCAATGGCGTGGATCCAAGGACAGAGCGAGTGAGACCAAAAGTTGGGAAAGATAGAGTGTGTATTTTCGTTGTATGACAAGATGAGATGAAAATGAGATGCTGTCTCTCTACCCCGGGGTCTCCCGAATATATACTCCGCGTCGCTCATTCCACCTCCATTACCCTTGTATCTCCGTACACCCACCATCACTCATTCCACCTCCGTTACCCCTGTATCTCCGTACACCCACCGTCGCTCCTTAACGATATACTTGGAGTCTGTGATCGATCGAGTTTGGAGATGCACTGGGAGGCCGAGATGGAGTGAACTCAGAGATGAACTTGTAGGCCGTGATCAATCGAGTTTGGAGATGCACTGGGAGGCTGTGACCGAGCGAGTTTGGAGATGCACTTGCAGGCTATGATCGAGCGAGATTGGAGGACTACTTGGAGGCGGTCGATTTGGAGGGAGGCACGACGGCAGCTGATACTCTATTCATTGGTTAACTTGTAACTGTGGGAATGTAGAGAGTTGAGTACATCCGCCGAGAGATGAGAAACTGGCTGGCAGCAGGAGACTGTCGATCTTGGGATGATGCTGTACTTGGTGTATGCTGTACTCAGTGTTAACTCATGATTATGGCATGGAGAGATAGAGAGGGATGACTTAACTTTGTGTTCTTAGGTGATGGTAGAGTTGAGCACAAGAAAGAGAGAGATCAGAGGAGATGGG
>Ga0307515_10006476_pt1 | contig 23435 bp, 14 predicted proteins | sample 17_EM_MG_FD_194513 | JGI IMG/M metagenome (GOLD analysis project Ga0307515, IMG submission 194513) | Populus trichocarpa ectomycorrhiza microbial communities from riparian zone in the Pacific Northwest, United States - 17_EM | ecosystem: Host-associated > Plants > Roots > Unclassified | place... | reverse complement strand
AACTTTTGTTTGTTCAGTATTCGGGTGGCCATCATTTGTTGTGCTTTCCTTTGCAGTTCGTTGTTCCTTTATCATATCGTCTTTCAGGAGAAGGCTTGGACTTCAAGGTTAGAATATGTTCCTCTTATTTGTTTTTAAGATTGTGTTGTGAAAAGTGGCTATGCTCATCTTGCTGTCTGCATGTTTTGCATTGCCTCTGCTCTGTCATATTATGAAAAGGAGTCTTCTGTTTTTTTGCATTGCCCATTAAGTGTCTTTACATTTATGTCTCATTCTGTTATCGTTGCCATGTTCTTCAAAAGAGGGGCTTCTCTCTTTTCTCTTTTCTTTGTGCTTTGTGTGATTCTGCAGTCTGTCTTCGCTTCATCAAGTCCTGGTGCATATCGTTTCATGTTCTGCTCTTTGACCGTCGTCGTGCGTTCATGTCAGGTGCATCTGTGTCGCACCATATTCTGGGTTCTGTGCGTTTCTTTGTCCAACAGTTGTGCATGATGATTAGTTTTGCAACAAATAGCATCACGGCCAATTGTGTTTCTGCATACCAATTCTTATTCTTTTGCCAAGCTTCTGGAACTTCTTTTGTTGTTTTTGTATAAAATTTACAGGCATGTTTTTTAATTACATGTCGCAATATAGGATGCCATATCGTTTCTGTAATGAATAAGGTAGCTGTTATGGTATACAAATATTACTCAGAAATCGTTCGGTGGTGGGAGTAGACCATTACAGTATGTTGGTCATGTCTTTTTTGTTTTTAAGTAAGTAAGACGCCATGAAGACCCAAGCAATGCATCTCAGGCTCTCGCTTTCAGAGCAGATGTGCGGGAAGCTTAATTACGAAGCTATACTGATATCTATCTAAGAGCTCATGTTCAAGGGAAAGGGCGGACCTGGGACCTGTGGTTTGTAAAGGATGGAATGGAGCCAGAAAACGAACAAGAAGCACACTTGAAGGTCACTCTTTGTCTTCTTTCCTGGAATAAACTCACTGCAGTACAGTGGGAGGACCCCCTTTAATAGCATGCTACTCGCACCTGTAAGAAGAAGAGCGACAGCGGAAGAGTAGGATTCAGTAAACTAATTCTTCAAATATTGCTGCTAGAGAGGTGCTGGTCATGTGAGCTGCATGCCATTTGTTGGATCCAGATAAGGTCACAGAACAACCGGATACAACTATAATGATGTTTGATATATGGAGGACAATGACAAAGAAGCCGCAGAGAGGAGGGAATAAACGGAGAGAAAGGATGACGATCGAATATGGAACTAGAGGCTACACACAAGATAATGTAGTTGCATATGGTGAAAAATTTATCCGTTGAATGCTAGGATTCAATCACTAGACTGGACAAGGTTTGTGATTTTTGATGAGATTCATTTGACAAAACTGATGATTTGTTGTAATGAGAAGCCGGACTTTCAAGATTGAAATACAACGTTTTAGTTTTTTTTTTTTTTTATTGTGGCTGATTTGTTGAAAGGAAAATGGGATGGCAAATATATATATGCAAGGACTACAAACTGGTGCAACAGGAAAGTGACAGTTCAAGAGCTAAAGATCCAAATCTTGGTCGGTATACATGTTCAGTGCTTGCTTGCTCCTTAGCTTCTTCCTTTTGGAACCGCTCTGCTAAGTTTGCTTCTTCAAACTCCATCGGAGATGCGATTCATAGAACTGTAGGGGCACGGCGTATGTAGGAATAATAAAAAGGAAAGTATGGGCGGTCACTATGCAAACAACAAAAAGAGGCAGCCATCGCTCATTAACTGTTCTTTCATGCTGGTTTTTAAACAATTTAAATGGTCGTTCATTGCTGGTGGCAAGAACAAACTTGCTTTGCTCATAAGTATTGATTTCCAGAACACATATGATTCATCATATTCAATATTAATTTATATATCTTTCTCACCATCAGAATTGAAGCTTGGATTATATTATAGTCATTAAGACATGTTTTAGTTTTTTTTTTAGGTGTGGGAATTACTTTTTCCATTGTGCTTGAGAGAAAAATAATTTTTCGCACTGTATTATTTTACATCTGATGTGAAAAGAGAAATTCAAAGTATTCGTTGGTATGTACAAATATACACTTTTCTTTATGACTGTCATACATGTGTTAATGGTGTGGGTGACATTTGATGAAATAACATGGCACTTCTACTTTTATGATGAGGTTAGATTAGTTATCATTGTTCGTTTGAGGCATGAGCCTGCAACAGATTTCACATGCCTTATGATCATATAAAGAAAGTAGGTCACAGGTCCTTAGTGTTTTTTGCAATGTTTGCATAAGTCAAACTATGGGTTATAATACAGTTTCGAAAATAAAAACAATTTCTTATCCTATGTTTTAATTTAAAAAAAAAACATTGCACGACACAGGACAATGTCATGAAAAAAATTACAAAGATTGTTCTGAGTTTTCTTCCCTTTTTTCCTTTGGTTGTTTGTTTTTTTAAAGAGCTTGCTGAGATTGTGATCTTTATTTCTATTACCTAAACATGTTGCCTGATCTTTTATTTTTATTTTTGTTTATTTTTTCATGTCTCATTCTCTAGGTCTTATAATGCATGTTTGTTTGTTTTTATTCTTGCACATATTAATCAAAATTTAACTTTGTTTTTCAGATCTTTTAAAGCAGCCACTTTTATTTATCATCGGTGTTTTCTCAGGTTTGTTTTTTGCGTTTCTGTTCTTTACTTTATGCATTTCTATTTCCTTGCATGCTTAATCATGGTTATGGTATTTCTATGTTTAGCAACACATAATGCCCTTTTTTTTTAATTGCTTGGTCTTTTATTGTTATATCTTCATGATTTCCTGAATCAAGGAGTTGTGTTCTTAGCTAGGCCTGTCCTATCATCATGTCTCATAATATATCAAAGATTTCAGTCTAATGTAATTCCTTCACCTTACAAGCCAATAAATCTTTGGCCAGCATTTAATTTCATTGTGTTTTGTTTTTTAATTACTTATTATTCCTATGTTTACATGATTTCTTTAGAAAGCACATGTCATTAAGATTTTCTCTATCCCTGTGTTTTCCTTCACTTAGCCATCATCATGTTCTCATCAGAGTTTTTTTTCCCTTTTATTTAACTTCGTTTTTAATTTCCATGGTTTCTTTAGAGCAACAACATGGCAAGTCCTGACGGACATGTTCAACCGGATCAGTATATACCGTCATCTCAATCCTCACAATTTGTTTTGAATGACTATGAAACCCCCGTTCATAGAATCTTGCTATCTGATAACCCAAGCTCTTCAAATACACCACCTGCTCCACAGCATACTCAAGGGGTTGGCACTTTAGTCTGTTCATGCCAGCACATAGATATAGAAACCACCTTCTCCTTATCAAGCAACATGGTGCAAACTGAAAGTAATGACATTAGTGCAGCAAGGCTATCCAATCCTCCACAATCTACCGCCCTTGCTTCATTTCACTGTAGTGATGTAGTTTCAAGCCATGAATCTGAAGGATTCTCTGACCAAACCGTTAATCATCAATCTACTATAAGCCAACAATCAAATCAGAAAAAAAAAAAAAGGCGTATGTAATCCAATCATGTACCTTTTATGGCCATTTTTGCTTTCTTTGTAATTACCTTTTTTTTTTTATCATTCCTTCAAGTATCTTAGCTTCATTTTTTTCAGGTTATTTAATTGAATACATTGATTTTGGCGATAAAACATACAAGTGTAAACATTGCAACGCTCTTTTTTGGTTGCAAGAACGCTTGGCCCGTTCATCCAAAACAAACCCATGCTTTACACTTTGTTGTAATAATGGGAAAGTTGTGCTTCCTGCTCCACAAGAAACACCTAACTACCTTGATAACCTCCTTAACCCAAACAATGGTTCATTGTCCAAAAAATTTCGGCGTGAAATTCGTGCTTATAACTCAATGTTCGCTTTCACGTCCATGGGGGCTGTGGTTGATCATTCTGTTAATTCTCGACCTGGATCTTATGTTTTTAAGGTCAATGGATACTGCCACCATTTTATGGGTTCTCTTCTTCCCATGGATAATAAAGGACCCAAATTTGCGCAGCTTTATATTTTCGATACAGATAATGAAGTTTCTAACCGGTTGCAACCATTCTGCAATGAAAATTTTCAATCAATCTTGGATAGTGAGATTGTTGTTGGTCTTATCAGTATGCTTGATTCATCAAATCAATTAGTTCGTTTGTTCCGTCATGCTAGACAAAGGTTTGGGGATGTTGACGTTCCAGAATTCAAGCTTCGGTTAATTGGTAAAAGAGATGATGACTCAAGGCAATACGATGATCCTTCTTTAAATGACATTGGTGGTTTGGTTGTTGGGGACATTGGTCATTGTCGATCTGATCGAGACATAATTATTGAAAGTTTATCTGGAACACTTCAGAGGATCTCAAAGCTTCATCCAAAATTTATGTCCCTTCATTACCCACTTCTTTTTCCATATGGTGAGGATGGTTTCCACACTGATATTCCATTAGCTCACCAAGAGCAGCAACCACCTAAAAAAAGACAAAAGGTTTCAATGAGGGCTTATTATGCTTATCTCATTCATGAAAGAGAAAAACAAGAAAGCACTCTCATAAAAGGTGGGAGATTGTACCAACAATTTTTGGTTGATGCATTTGTTAATGTTGAAGAAGAGCGTTTAGATTTTATACGTGCAAACCAAGAAAATCTTAGAACTGAGCATTACAAAGGAATACATGATGCTGTTACTAGAGGTGATATTGATGGATCAACTACAGGGAAAATTATACTTCCATCGTCTTTAACAGGAAGCCCTAGGTATATGGTTAATAATTACCAAGATGCTATGGCCATATGTAGATGTTATGGAAATCCTGATCTTTTTATCACATTTACCTGTAATGTTAATTGGCCTGAAATACGCCGAGAAATTAAAAAAACAAGGAGCTATCAGCCTGAGGACAAACCTGACATCATCGCAAAGGTATTTCATTCCAAGCTGATTGATATGATCTCATTCATTAAATCCGGAAAACCTTTCGGGCGGACGATTGCTGGTATTTCTTTTTCATTTCTTAAATTTCAAGTTTTTTTTTATCCTTCTGCAAACATCCGTTTTTACTTCTTTACTTGCATTCTCTTCTTAGATGTTTGCGCTGTGGAGTTTCAAAAAAGAGGTTTGCCGCATACTCATTTGTTAGTTTGGCTGGCTCCTGAATTCAAATTCCGTTCGCCTGAGGATGTTGACTCTATTATTTCAGCTGAAATACCTGACAAGCATCAAGATCCTATTTGCTTTGAGATAGTTTTAAAATTTATGATGCATGGTCCATGCGGCACTGCAAATCCAAAGGCTCAATGTATGGAAAAGAATAAATGTTCCAAACAATTTCCAAAAAAAAACAAAGATGCAACCATCTTTGGTGAGAATGGCTTTGTTTACTATAAACGACGCATGCAGCCTATGGGTCATATTGTTAAGAATGGCATTTCCCTATCAAATTGTCATGTTGTCCCGTACAACAAAGAGCTTTTGCTTCGATACAATGCACACATTAATGTTGAAATTTGTTGTCAATCTCTGCTTATCAAGTATCTTTTTAAGTATGTTAGCAAAGGAGCTGATCGATGTAGAATGGTTATGAAAAAAGATACTGATGATGAAATACAAGCTTATCTGAATTGTAGATTCATTTGTCCATATGAAGCAGTATGGCGTTTATTCCAATTCCCAATCCATTCAAGGACCCCAGCTGTTGAAAGACTTCAAGTCCATCTGCCATTACAACACCATGTGTTTTTTTCAGGTAATCAATCCTTATCATCAGTTCTTGGAAGACCTGGCATTAATAAGACAATGCTCACAGAGTGGTTTGAGCGCAATAGAGTTGATGTCAATGCACGAGATCTCTTTTACTCACAATTTCCAAACAAGTATGTTCGGGATCCTAAGCAAAAAGAATGGATTATTAGATCACGTGGATTTTGCCTTGGTCGCATTGTGTATGTCCATCCTGCAGCGGGGGAGTTGTATTTTCTTAGAATGTTGCTTAATCATGTTAGAGGAGCTAAGAGCTTTGAAGACTTGCGGAAAGTCTCTGGTACAATCTTTCCAACTTTTCAGCTTGCATGCAAGGCTTTGGGGCTGTTAGGAGATGATAAAGAATGGTCGGATGCATTTGGTGAAGCTATTCCAACAGCTTCTTCTCCGCAGCTAAGACAACTTTTTGTTAATATTATTATGTTTTGCGAGGTTGCTGATCCAAATTGTCTTTTCAATCACTTTTGGCATTGTATGCATGATGACATTGAATATCATCTAAGATCTTCTTTCTCAATGTTGAACGTTCGTTTATCCAATGACGAACTTAGGAACTATGTGTTGTATAAGCTTGAACAACTTTTAAATGCTTCCGGGACATCATTGGAAGATCATAAACTTCCAATGCCAAATGGTCACTTGATGGACGAAGTCAGGAACAAACTTTTAAGAGAAGAGCTTGACTATGATCTTACTGAGCTTAGAAATAACCATTCATTGGCTATGCCACTTCTTAATCCATGTCAAAGAAACATTTATGAATCTGTTATTACATCTATACTGCAAAAGAGACAAGCGCTCATATTTGTTCATGGTCATGGTGGAACAGGGAAGACTTTTTTATGGCATACAATTATTAATCGAGTTAGATCTGAAGGTTTAATTGTTCTTGCTGTTGCCTCATCTGGAATAGCTTCTCTTTTGTTACCTGGAGGCCGAACAGCCCATTCTAGATTTAAAATTCCATTAGAAGTTAGTGAGAGTTCAACATGCAAGATTAAACACAACACTCACCTTTCACGACTGCTAGAGAAGACATCACTCATTGTTTGGGATGAGGCTCCGATGAATAATAGATTTTGTTTCGAAGCTTTAGACAAGTCTCTACGAGATGTTCTTAGACTTAACAATCCATTTGGTGGCAAGTCCGTCTTATTGGGTGGGGATTTTCGACAAATTCTTCCTGTTATACCTGGAGGAACAAAAGAAGAAATTATTAATGCTTCTTTTACTAGCTCTTTGCTTTGGTCTGCATTCACATTCCTCACTTTGAATCAAAATATGCGGCTATCAGCTGATGGTTTAAGCCCAGTTCAAAAAGAGGAACTTAGACAATTTGCTGAGTGGATCCTTTTAGTTGGTGATGGACAAATATGTGATTTGCCTGTTTCAGATGATCATGATGCAGCATTTATCAAAATCCCATCTGAGCTTCAGGTTCAAGTAATCGATTCTCCAATTGCAGCTATTGTCTCTGCCATATATCCTGACATTGAAAAGTCTTATCTTGACCCATTCTATTTTAAAGACAGGGCAATTGTTACACCGAAAAACCTGACTGTTTCTGAGATTAATAATTTTATCCTTGATGTTATACCTGGTCATAAATACAACTTTCTTAGTTGTGATTCTATTCAAACAACTTCTGGTGATATTGACAACATTGACTTATTGTATCCAATTGAATTTATCAACCAGCTTGACTTTAATGGTGTTCCCCAACACAGTATTTCTTTGAAAATTGGCACGCCAATTATGTTACTTCGGAACCTCAGTCCCTCTGCTGGTTTATGTAATGGGACAAGGCTTATTGTTACACAGCTTGCCGACCGAATCATTGAGGCCCAGATTATTACAGGTTCTAACATTGGAGATCGAGTTTTTATTCCACGGATTATCTTTCCAATTAATGATAAAAAATGCCCCTTCACAATCAAACGAAGACAATTTCCTATTAGGCCTTGCTATGCTATGACTATTAATAAAAGCCAAGGACAATCACTTAAGGTTGTTGGTGTCTTCTTGAAAGAACAAGTTTTCAGTCATGGTCAATTATATGTTGCTTTGTCAAGAGTTACATCAAAGAATGGGCTGAGAATTATTTCCTTCGATCATGAAGGAAAACCATCATGTTATGCCAAAAACATTGTTTACAAAGATATCATTCAATTATTACCAAAAGGTAATCTTTGTATTCATTTTTATATCTTTTGTGTGTTACAATTTTCTGTTCATACCCTTGAACATCTATGAGTCTTCTTGCAACATAAACAAAAAAAAAAAAAACAGTTCCATTTTAACTGTAATATATTTATATTTTTGCTTCTTTTCGTTTTTTTCTACATACGGACAATAATTTCTCATGCCGCTCTATTTTTCATAAAGTCTTTTCATGCTTTTTCAGGTTAGTCTCTCGCTTCGTCTACTGTTTGTTTTTCTGCTTTGGATCGACGAATTTGCTCCCTGCCTTTGCTGTTTCATGTAAGTGTTGTTTTTTTCTTCACAACCCTTGGTCCATGCAGTGCACATCTCATACATTTTGTCAATATTGCTGCCTACAAACAACAATCCAAATCTTTTTTGCATTTCCAGATCACAAATTTTTTTTTTTTTCCATATTCCACATTTATATTCAAGAGATCCTTACTCCTAACAAAATAACTCTTTGTGTCAGATAACAAATGCTAGCCTATGAGATTTGTTGTTGCTACTTCATAGAAATATCTTGCTCCTTTGATTAGCTATATTTGATCAGAATTTTAACTTATTAAATAAATATATAAAAACTATGCGTATGGTACCTGTGATGCTTATGCTATCTTTCTATTCTCCGCTGAAAATAAAAATACTCATCAGCAAAACATGATAGCCATGGCGGGCCTATAGATTAGTGGCCATAAACTTCATAAGCTTCATAAGTTATATACACATTCTTACTGGATATGTCAAAAGTCCTTTCGATACTGTATTGACAAATAAGACAAGCAAGTAATAAAGACAGCAATTGCAAAAAACAGAGATAACAGAGCAACCAAGCTATGAATAAATTAATTCTTCAATTTTCTCTATCAATACACACACCAACTGAAGCACAAATTTTCAATGGCTATACCCACGGCTAATTCCAATCTTCAAACCTCTTATCAACTAACCTCAAATTCCTACACTTAATTGTTCATTCACACTAAACACAAACAGAACCAATGCAAATCATTGTTAATTTTTTTTCCTTTTTCAACACCGAGAAGCATCATAATCATAAAATTAGTATACAAAATAAATAAGTAATTAGGAGCACATAAAAATCAAGATAATCCAGGCAATTTATCTACTTTCATTTCTTTGTAAATCAAAAACTTACCCTGGACTTTATAAATAATCCAACAAACTTCTTTATGCTCTCTTTTTAAATTTAGACTTGGACATTGTATGACAGTGCACTGCCCTGAGGTTTATCATAAGCTAAGATCTTCAATCTAATTAAATAGTTAATTCCATGTTATATAAAAGGATATATTTTATAATATAGAAGTGTGCCCAACAATAGAACTAGCTGAAAGCATATTCTACTAATATTCTAAGTATGAAGTCTGCTAATATTCTAAGTATAAAGTTGGAGCAACAATTAACACAAACAGATTAAAACATTAATGAAAAGTCTTTCTTTGAGTCTTTCTTCAATAACATAATTTAAAGCATTATTGATTATCAAATACATTATATTTTATAACTCAATATACAAAACAACCTCTCTGAACAACATTTTTTTTTTACAACTCATAAATCTTCAAAACACTTGATAAATCCATAAATTTAAACAACACGTTTTTTTTAAGACAATTTAATCATAATTTTATTAATGAAAATTATCTTTTGATTTATACATCTATCAATTATTAGTATATAACCACTCTTCTTTAAAGTTTCTTCATAATCTTCAATATAAATCTTTACTTCTTCAACAAAGACATGATAGTTTGGTCGATCCACACATCACGACTATAAAATTATTTCATTATATTATATATCACACATACATTAATAATTCATTTTATTATAGTAAGATCATACTGTTCATCAACTCCTTTATTTCTTCAGCTGCAAAAGTTGTTCTCGACATTAAATAAACCTCAACTATTTCAATCTTCTTTATTTTTCCACTGCTTATAGCTAATTGTTTCAAACTAACAGCGCTTTTACTTTGAACTCTTTTATTACTTTTTCCCTTTTTTACTTTATTTGTTCGTAACATTTGCTCAACAATATCATCATCTCATTCTCTACATATCCTATCTTCGTGCACCCTTTGTTATGCGCTAAAAATATTAAAATCACCTTGCATCTCCTTAGCTTTATTTCTTTCTTCAACAGTACAATCACCCCACTCAACCTGGGAATTGAGGTTTTAGAGCGATCGGCTGTCATGGATAACTCTTAAATAACTGGATATTAGAGTAGAAAGATTTTGTCTTTATGTAAAATACCATATGAAATACAGTAGCAAATTCATGTCACCATGACCTGCACATCGATTAAGTAACCATTCATCGATTTCAACGTTTTCAAAAGAGAGAAAATCAAAATCCATATTCTTCCTGCTAATTAAACAAACACAACTTGGACACAAGATTTCCTATTTAACAAAATGCTAATAAGGACTTACAGGAGGCTCTTTTTTGTTTTTTACTATATAAAAACAAGCTTTGTAGAAACACACAGAGCACAACTCATGCTCTCACGTTGTTGGTGTCCATTCTCCTTGGAGATCTCAGCTGCATAGGAAATCAATAAATAACGTCTCTCTTCTCCAAATTTAACTTTAGTTTCCGGCGTTTTAAGCCAGGCTTTTCTCCAATGTTTTAACATTTTTATACATAAAATACTACTACTGTCTATAATGAGTAGACATGCTAATTCCTCATTTTTGTTCTGAATTGCATTTCCTTATATTCATGGATCTGCTGCTATCTTTATATTTTAATCTCATGTTTAATTATTGTTCTTCCTAACCAATAATTTGTTTCATATACTACTTTCACCTCTGCCATACATGTATGAAAATAATCGATTGCCATACACATGTATTCATGATCTGAATTGCATTTCCTTATATTCATGGATCTATTGCTATCTTTATATTTTAATTTCATATTTAATTATTCACTTATTTGTTCAATTTTTCCTTGCTTTTTTTAAATGCAGAGTGATGACTATTCATTTACACAGCATTAAAAAATATGTTTTCTACCCTTTAATCCGAGCTCGGGTATGTCGTGTTTGGATTCCAAAACAAAATGGACAAGCAATAAACTTCAATTGCCTGTTTGTTGATCGTGAGGTATGCAACATGTCTACTAATATGATCTTTATTATTGTTTTCTTCAAATTCTTACCTTTGCTTGCATGCTTTTGTTTTTTTTCAGCCCCTTCTTCTAGGACCAATAGACGTATCAAACTATTCTAGAATAGAAATATAGTCAATCCCCTACGCATCCTCATCTTCAGATACTTACATAATCTACTGCCAAGTTTGGTCCCTTTTTTACTTTCCCACACAAATACTTTTATTATTATTTCTATAGTCTTTTCACACTTAGTAGACTAACCATACCTATGTCCGCATGCTCGAAAAAATTCATTCATTAACAATAATAATTTAAAATTATTACAGGACCACATTCATGCAGCTAAGCCATTAAACTAAATTCACAGATAAAACATGCTGCAATACAAAAAGCCTCTTCATTTTTTTCTAATATTATAGCCAAGAATAAACTACCATTCATTGTCTACATTGACAAAACAAATTCTTGATGATAACATATACATACATAATTGATATAAAATGATTTTAGCGCTTAGACATCAAAACCAAATGCTATAATTTTACAATACTCAATATTATTTTCTCTCCTCATCCATCATTCTACATTTTTTAACCTTGCAATTATGCAATAGCACAAATTATTTGCCTTTTGTTTAATGAACAAGGGTGGTGCAATACAAGGATCAGCCAAATCTAGAGATGCTGCACATTTTTCTTCAATCATTACTGAAGGTGAATATTATGAAGTCAAAAATTTCTACACCTTTGAAAATCGGTACATGAATGTTGTTGTTGGCCATGAAGCTGTTATTGATCTTAAGTCTGACACCAAAGTCACTCGCCTCAATTCTCCCCCACTTTCAATTCCACGATATTACTTTAATTTCACAGATTTTGCACATATCCTTAACAAAGAAAAAGGATCAAGACTTCTCACAGGTATTCCTCATTCTTTCCCTTATGTATCAAACTGTATCATGCATAGTTTTTTCATTCCACTAACATGATTTTTCAATTATTTATATAGATGTTCTTGGTAGGCTGAAAGTAATACAGCCAATTGAAAAGATTTTGGTTCGAGGGCAAACACTTGAAGACAAAAGGGAGTTCATCCTAGAAAATATACGGTTAATGATAAATTCAAATTATTTACTATATTGAATTCCTCCTACCATTACTCTAATACACTTTTATTTTGTTTAGGGGCGACGAGCTTCGTATCACTTTATGGGGTGACATTGCTCGAAGCTTTGACGACGCTTCTTTGGCAGAACAAGATTCCCCTCTTATCGTTGCTTTTGCTGGTTTTCGTGTCTCTGAATTTAGAGGTTTCCTTCGTTCTATCATCAAGCCTGCCATCATTCAATGTTATGAGCTTTTCAATTCAGATTTCATAACCTCTTCACATTAAATATACATCGATAATTATGTGGTTATTACATTTTTTATAGGATCTGCAAATTTAATCGGCACCGCAGCTTCAGTTTGGTATTTTAACCCGGACATACCAGAATTATTAGCATACAAGCATTAGTAAATTTCTATATTCTTCAAACCTTTTGCATTTCTTCAAATTCAATTTTTGTATTATTGTTTAAATTCATTCTCAACACCTTTTTCTTTTTCTTTCCGTAGCTATGCTCAAATGGCTGTTGACTTACAACAGCTACCTCCATCATCAGGAGCTGTCCTGTCACTACAAACTCAGATGAATGAAAATAGAAGAACAATAAGAGAGATCCTCTGTATGGACCCGTACGAACACAAGGTATTTATTATGTTATTTTTTAAATATTACTTATTACAATAAGGTTATCAATGAAACACAACATCACTCCTCTCATGCCGTGATTTCCAAGTCCACCAATTGTCTAATAAAAATAGATCCTCAAATATAGTATCTAGGATCAGGAATCATGGCATAGAGATTCAAGGACTATAATTTTATATCTCATGGCTGCTTCCAGACCCCTTTTATATACGTGGTAAACGAATCTTCCCACTCAACTCATCTACTTCACTTGCTCTCCTCCCATCCACTGATGTAACATGCGATCCTCTTCTCAGATAAAACACTCACACTGCTACCCATCCCGAAAAAGCAATGTCTGCTATCCAACCTTCTTCTTCCGGTCCACTGGCACTCTTTCTTTGATAGATAAAAAACTAGCTCCGACTCCTCTCCTTCCTATTCAATCCAGTGATTGAACTCCGCAATCATTCAATTAGTCAATTTCTTCGTTGCCAACCCTTTTCTTTTATACCTTTCCTTTCTCTTTTTAGCATTAGCACTCCTACCAACATACATATACCCTTTCTAGAACAAACCTCTCCATGTCTTTCTTCTTGCCCAGGTTTTTTTTTCTTTTTGAAAAATAAAAAATCTCAGCTTGTATTGCACACCATAAACTGATTTTTCATTCTCTAAATCGGTCGAAAGTGGAGTTTTGCTTGGCACTTGAAATTTTAATTTCTATTCATTTCATTTCCTAATGTTCCAGCTAAGTATATTATTATGTTTACACTACTGTTGGCAATCACAAACACTGCATAGCCTTCATTTTTATGAAAAAAAATTCTATGACTTTGTGCTTTAATTGACACCTGCAGAATGAAAGATTTACATGTAAGGCTTTCATAGTTGATTATGATCTCTTCAAGGGATGGTGGTGTCAAAGCTGTCCAGATTGCAACAAGCCACTCTCTGGACTCCCTAATAATTTACGGTGCATGGAGCATGACTATCCAACCTCTGCACCAGTCCCATGGTTCAACTAAAATACATCCCAAAACATCCTTGAGTTTTTAGCTGAAACATATATTAACCCATGCTTTTCTTTCATTCTTAACTGAAGCTCTTTTTCATATCTTTTAGGTTCAGACTTAATTGCATAGTCAGCGATGGTCAAGATGTCACGAATTTTCTTCTCTCTGGCAAGACAGCTGAGTATTTTTTCAATGCTTCAGCTCATCATTTGGTGTTCGACAAACAATTCACTGATCCATTTACTGTTCCGCCTCAACTGATTGAGAAATTAAACAAGACAAAAATATTTCAGCTTCGGTTTGGAGCATACAAATCTGTTCTCGCCAGATGTGAGATATATGTTTGCAACATCTTCGATGACATATCAATTGAAGCATCTATTAACCCACCTAGCCCCATTAAAAATATTGACACAACAGCCTCAATAACGTCTGCTGGAAGTTCCAGGACTTTCACCCCTCCAACACCAAACGTTGCAGATCCCTTGAATGTAGATCAATCTGAGATCCAGACTCCAGCTTCGCAGCAGCAGACCTCTCCGCAAAAAGACACGTTCCATGACAGCTGCCGTCACCAATCAAAAAGAGCACTAACCTTCAATGATGTTGATCCACAAGACAGGTTTGCTTTGCCTCCCCACACCTAACAAATAATTCCAGTGCACACATAACACACCAGCCGAGACCACTATCTGATTTCCTTCATATGCATTCCTTTAGCAATTATTCCTTGCCTAATCTACAACTTTATAAATAGTCTTCCCTTTCATTCTTAATATCTTATTTGGCATAAAAATTTCATCCCGTGGAATCCTTTTTCAGCTTTATCATTACTTTTATTCTTATTGTTTGATGTCAAGATATTAACTTCCAAGACAACACTATCTCATAGTTGCTCTACATTCATACTATGATAATTATTACTTAATTGATTTCATTCATGTTGTTTACATTTCCCATATGATTCAGCACCCAGCTTCACCACCCAAAACCCTTGAACACAGACTCATCAAAGGAGCCTCTCTACAAAGATGATGACACTCCTACACCCCAACTTTCAAAGAAGCAGCACCTCTCCGTTTCCTCATCTGATAAAGTAAGCATCTACTTCTAATTACCTTCCCTTTTTTATGAACTCACATGCTCAACAATAATTACATCTTCATTTCTCATTGCTAATTTATCTTTAAAAACATTTAATATTTATTGCTTTATAAAACTTATAACTTACAGTTACATTTATTTTTTTCCCATAGAAAACCAATTAACGTCGAGTTGGTCAATGCTTGCTTTTCCAACATCACAACCTGATGGGCATCTTCATCATCTACGTTGTTAATACAGCTTGCTGCTCATTGGCGTCCAACTCTCTACCTATATGTATAAAGCATAAAATAGTTACCCCTCACTGCTTTTGTTATGCTTGAATTTAACTATCTAAACTTAACTTTTGCAACTAACTTTGTGAATATGCTATCTATTACCATATAACATGTGCAAAAAAAAAAATTACAGATTTTGACACCCGCAGCATCGCGCGGGTATCAACACTAGTATTTATATATTTTTTGTATTTATTCATTATTATCGGACGAGAGCATTACGTTTGGTGGTGCGTCGGAATACAATGTAGAGTATTTTTAATTAAGAATATATAAGAATAATATTTTTTTAAAGTAAATCAAATTAAAGTATTTAGACAAACGGAGCACTACTAGGAGGACAAAGCACACTCTATAAACTAAGGATTCCAAAATCAGCTGTTGTAACAACAGGATGAGCAGTAAATAATCTGAGACTGGTCAGGAAAGCCTATGACCTCCATGAAAACAATGATAGCCTCTTGTAATATGATTCTGCCTTCAGTTTTCCATACTGACTATTGTATCTGGCGCCATATGCATGCTAACATGAAAGCCTGGTATAGATAGACTGACACAGAAAATTTGCCAAATAAGAAATCCATGAAAAGGAACTTCATATATATATATATATATATAGGAAGCTTATGACATCCATACCTTGCAGATAAAACACAGAACCATTTTCTGCAACTGATCCAGCCTGTTCCATCGTCTACAATGAGAGCAATATCAATAACCTTTTCAGCTTTACCATAACCTACATCAACAAGATGTCCAAACTTGTTAGAAAAATAAGCTAACAATTACTGTGTTTATTTCAACTGAAACCGACAAGATCAATAAATTTCAGTTCCTAGAATAGAAATATGAGAGCACGTACAGTAATAAGACAGCTTTTTCAAGAAAACTACAACAAATGGTCTAAAAGAGGTAGTAATGATTAACAGAAAAGGAGGGGATTTGAGATGGAGAGATGAGAGGCCTTACTTTTAGAAGAGGAGTGGTCTCTTGTGGTAAGCTAAGTTGACTGAGAGGTATGAATCCATCACCATAGGCAGCGGAGGAGGTTCCGGACTGGATGCCGGGGGAGTTAGAGACAGAATTGTTTGAAAAAATATATGAGAGACGTGGGGAGAGGGCAACATTTACATGGAAATAGAGTGTTCACAACTAAACAAGAGATTTTCCACTGAAATTAAATGGCCACCTTGCAAAAAAGCAGCTCCTAGAATCGAAGAGACAGGCTGTAGCTCCAAAAATCCTACTGCACTCTTCCTGCTCTCAACATATCAATAGTCCAAACAAAGATGCTCTGAAGCTACATCAAACTCCTAACGGAACACAAACTGGATATTATCAAACTTTATAAAACGCAGTAGATTAAAATTTTGAATGCCACATATATTTAGAACATATAAATTGAATATGATCAAACTTTAACATCCAGGCACTGATATTAGCTTTGAAGGCAGATTTTTGACGAAGAGACAAGCACCATTTCTTGACTATATCATAATGCTCATTCGCCCTCTTAAAACTACAGCACCATTTCTTCACTACCAGTATAAGAAATAAAATAATAAAAATGTCATGTTTTACATATCTCACTTGATTTGTTTGATTTTCCTACACTTTCTGGGCGACCAATCACGTAGCTAGAGGGATAAATTATTTTAAAAAGAGAAGCCTTTGCTTGTTTAGTTAGCGGAATATTAAATTAATTCACGTGACGTTATTGAATTAAGATAAATTCATTTACGGATATTATATATTTAAAAAAGAGGAGCTTTTACCCACCAACAGGGAAATGCAACATGTGCGCATAATGCTTATCGGCCATCAACTCCAGACATCTTATTGATATTTCAAGATTTATCAAACGCTACGGATCGAGAGCAAGCTACTGAAAGTTCCAGGCCTTGCAAAGAGCATCATATCTGGGATTTACGATAGCTTCCACCTCTGAACTCCATTAACATCTCTTGCAATGTATATCTGGGATTAGGCAGAGAGGATGGGTAATTTGTTTTCCCAGTTAATTGAAAAAAGTTGCGAATATTCAAAGAAAAACAATAATAATTTGATCAGATGAGGGCTGTGGATGATAGAATAAATAGATAGGGAGAATATGATAAATTAAATTAAATTAAATTCAGGAAGGAAGGAAGAGGTTAAAAACCTTTGTATTTAAGAATAATATCCGTACGGTGAAAATGCTCTAACCATCAAATATGAAAAGATGAGATTTGTGGGTAACAAAATAAATAGATAGCGAGAGAGAGTATGTTCGGTATGTTCAGGAAATTAAATTCAGGAAGGAAGGAAGGAAGAGGTTAAATACCTTTCATGTATGTTCGGTAAAAATGCTCTAATACTCATTACAAAGGAAACAGTATGGAATAATAAAAATAATAACAGAAAATAAATGAAGGAAGGAAGGGAGAGGTTAAATACCTTTCATATATGTAAGTAATTATGTATGTTCGGTGAAAATGCTCTTTTACCCGTTAAGGGAATATCAATATTCCTTCACCCTTTACATATCGACCCTCCTTTTGAATGTAATTCCTATCAATTACAATATCTGGAATGTGTTTAATGTTAGGCCACTCCTCCTCGCTCTCCTTTCCCCATCCTCTTGTTCTTCCCCTCAGCTCTTCACTGCAGTCCTTGATTATTAACAGTTGCAAAGAGGGAAGGTGGGCTATCCTCCCTTGAGATTCAGATTCAGATAGCGACTTCAATCCTCTACAATGCCTGATAAGTAATTTCTGAAGAGAAGGCATCCCCTGATCAGGCAGTGGCAGAGACTTCAATCTTGAGCATCTCGAAATCGATAGCGATTGAAGAGAAGAGAGATTTTGCAGCCCTACTTCCGGAAGAGATTCCATGTCATCAATTGACCACACATATAGACTCTTCAATTTGGAGAGAGGACGGGTAAATGAAGAAGAAGAAGAAGAAGAGACTGGTGATGTCATCTCCATTGTCTGCTGTAATGGCATTGAACTAGTCCTCCGCAAATCAAGACCTTCATCGAGAGTTGGAAACAGCGGCATTGAAGTCAGATTTGGACAAAATTCAATGCTCAAGGAAGAAAGACACTGAAAACAGAGCATTCTCAACCCTTCTTCTATTGTTGACTCGTCACTATCATCATTCATCTCATCTCTACTCCATCTCTTCCACCATCCCTTCACTCTAGGACAAGCAAGGATACCAAGTTTCTTTAAAGATGGGAAAAACATCGACACTCCTTCTCCTCCAACCCCCTCACTATCTATGTACTCCAAATCATCCAATCCCACAATACTTAATTCTTCAAGAGAAGGGATTCCATGTAAGGGAGGGATATGCTTGAGTCTTCTACATCTTTCTAGACGAATCCTTACAAGATTTGAGAGATCTAAAACCCAACTAGGAAACCTCATACCTCCATAGCCTTCAACTCTCCACTCTTGAAGACTTGAGTTTGGCTGGAGGCTTTGCATCATTTTATCATACAAATCAATATCTGAGTCACTATCCAGCTTTGGGTCCCGCCATATGGTCAACGACTGAAGATATTGTTTATCTATCAATTTAGCTCCTTCAAATTCTGATATACAAGAACCACCCTCATATCCCTTGACTCTTATTTCTAACCTCCCTCTCAATTCATTTAACCTCCTCAACTCATTCAATCCACCTATCATCTCAGATTTAGGACTCCTTTTTTTTGCAACCACAAAACATGACAACGTCTGTAGACTAGTTATTTCCCCAATCCCACGAGGCATATACTCTAAATCCTCACATAAATCACCATCAAGAATGCAACCAACATCAAGATGCCTCAGATTGATCAGCTTACTAATACCTCTTGGTAGTTCCTTAAGTTTACTGCAACCATTGAGCTTGAGCACTTGCAAATTTACCAGATTGGTGACAGAATTAGGAAGCTCCTCCATCTCATAATTATTCGAAAGATCAAGATATTTCAGATGCTTTAGCTTGTGAATGATAGGTGACCCTTCCTCAATTACCGAAGGACTCAAAACAAGAACACGTAAACGCCTAAAATCTCGACAAATAGACTCCCATGCCCCCTTATCCCGTTTGCGGCCTTGAAATAATATAACTGTTCTTAGACTTTTTGCATAAGGCGAAGGAATTGGAATTTGTTGTGACAAATCCAATTCCGTGTAAAATGACACGTGCCGAGTCAAATCACAAATCCTATTTCCTCCACGCTCCACTTTGATGCTCTGAAAACCAGCAACTTTGGTTGCAAGATCATGCATAAAATCATGCATTTTGCAACTTTTTATGTTCCCAAGTCTATCCTTTTCCACTTCGTGAAAGAATGACCTCCACAGTAAATGCTCAAAGCACCTAAGACCAACAATATCAAGACACCCACCACCGGAACATGAAGAGCTAATGAACCCTTGTGCAATCCAAAATTGAATCAATGATTTCACATCAATCCTACGACCTTTGGGAAATAAGCTACAGTAAGCAAAACATTGCTTCATATATGATGGAAGAGGATCGTAGCTTAACTTTAGGGTATGAATGATGTTATCATCTTGGACCCTATTTGGAAGTTCTTGTTGGATAAAGGGCAACCACTGGGCTCTATCTTTCAAAGACATTAACCTCCCAATTGCCTTTATGACCAAAGGAACTCCACAACACCTCTTTACAATCTCTTTTCTAATTCTCTCATCTACATGACCCGACTCTTGCCCTTGAGGAAATGCCTTTCTTCTAAACAGATCCCATGACTCACCTACAGATAAACCTTCTAAAACATGTGGTGCTATTGTGCTTGTGAAATTTGCAATTACATGAGAACGTGTAGTTACCACTATCTTACTTCCTACTGCATCACGTGGTAACAACTCCTTCAACCTATCCCATTTTTCACCATCCAGACCTTCCTCACCATCCCACACATCATCTAATACAAGAAGATACTTCTTTTTTTCTATTTTCCCTTCAATCTCTTTCCTCAGACTCTCTAACTGATCATCAGAATCTCTACCTACAGCCCCTTTGATAATCTTTCTAACATCTAAGCTGCCTGAGACACTTACCCAGAGTCTCACACCAAAATGCGCCTGAACTTGCTCATCATTGAAAACATGTTGAGCTAGTGTGGTCTTCCCCAACCCTCCCATTCCAACTACGGAGATGACAGAAACATTATGTTCATAGTTGGAATTCATCAGAAAAGTTTTAACTGCCTCTTTGTCACTCTCTCTCCCAACTATTATTTCAGGTTCAGATGAGGTAGTTTGCTCCCTGACAGTGGTCAAAGAAGCTCTCTCCTCACCACGAACATCAAAGTTGAATTTTTTACTGTCAGTTTCAATATCATCTAGTCTCTCTCTAAGTGCTTTAACTCTATGACCCATCCGTAAACCATACACAAATTGGTTTGATCTTGAGAAAAAAAGGCGTACCTCCATTGATACTCTTTTCCCGGACATCAACTGTTTCCGCAGAACTTGTATTGAGAAATCGTCCAGCAAATCCTCTGCGTCATATGCAGCTTCCCGCAGCTTCATGAGCCAGTCTTCGATTTGATGGTTCTGTTTTTGTGCCTGCTCCTCAGCGTCTTGAATCACAGCCTTAATCCTAGTAACTGTGTCATTGAGCTTCCACAATTGATCTTTGATCCCCCACCATAGTGCAACCTCCTGAGCAGTTAGGGAACCTACTGTCTTTATTATTTCCTCCGCAATATTGAAGAGCACACCTTCAGCCATATTTTCTTTGTAGGTTCAAAAACGAGTGGGTAAAAGACAAACTCAAAGGAGAAAAAGAAAGAATATGTAGTTGGTTTGGAATGGTGATCGTTTAGTATGCTAAAAGGGTTTTATATAGTGAAGTAGATTCCGACGTTATCCAAACAGTCAAAGAAATGTGTGGATACTGTCTAAGCTACCAATAAATATCCCTTAATCCTTAGGTTTTGAGCTAAATTATAACTTAAGTCTTTTTTGTTTAAAAATCTATTATTACTTAATCTCTGGGAGTACTTATTAAGAAAATGGCCTCCGAGTGTTGAAGAATTAAGCTGTAAATATATAGCCTTCCAAATGTAAATGACTATATTTTAATCACATTCAAAGCCAAGGGACTACAGAATGATTTAGTCTTAATAGTTATACTTAATAATTAACTAGTAGCCAAGGACCACACTTGTATTAATTGTAGGTCCCAAGAACAAAGATTAAGAGGCAAGTGGAATCTGTCAAAGTCTAAGTCAAGCCAGCCTGTTATGACATGGTTAGCACTGATTGCTTGGAATGCTATAAGAGAGACAAGAATCATTAATATGGGAAATGTCCGGGAAGAGATCAAAGCTATGCATGGAAAAATTGATTGGTTGCAGACCAGGCTAATTGAATCGGTCACAGACCTGTAATAGTTGGTTTGGAAGCAGTATTCATTAGATTAGACGATATAATTTCCCAAGCAATTACGTTAGGTGGAGTAGGTAACCAAGACGCCTCAGATTGATTAGCTTATCAATACCTCTAGGTAGTTCTTTAAGGCTCAAACAACCATTGAGCTTGAGCACTTGCAAATTTACTAGATTGGTTATCATATCCGGACATTGCGATGAACAATTAAAAATTATTAATTTAAAAAAGAAACAGATATATGGCATCTTATTCTTTGGAGGGAAAAAAATCTTGTTTAAGGAGTCGTCATTTAGTATTATGGTCACTAAAAACCCTAACTGGTCAATAGAGATTCTATGGTCCGGGACTGGTTACGCGAAAGGGAAGATGCTATCACCCCTTAAGCGTCCTACCTGAGGTAAGATGCATTGCTGGTTTTATCTAAAATTGCTAAAGGTTTGTTTGTGTTCCGTTCTTATGGTCATTTTATAATATTCCTGACTCTGGTGTCAGTAAATATTCACCTATGAATATTTCCAACTCTGGCGTCAGTAGATATTGCGCAATCCACAAAGTACAGTATTCCTGACTCTGGCGCCAGTAAACAAATCTGTAGAATTTGTATTAAAATAAAAGGAAATTATTTTTATTTTTATTTCTATATATATTTGTTATTTTTTTATTTTTATAGTCCGGTCTCAAAAAAAAAAAAAAAACATTGTTGCATGCATACGTGAGCATTTCACGCATGCATGTAACAGTAACAAGCAAATTAATCTAGCAAACCAGAAAGAAGAAGTTACCTAGTCGCTGTAAGCCGAGGGCGATGGTGATCCAGGCAAGAGGCTACTGGCCGAAAAGGAACTCTCTTCTATGTTTCTTCTCATCATGTGCCACCCCATATTCTCCTTTGCGTTTCTGTGTGTTCGTCCTCTCTCTACTGGACCGAAGAGAAAAGGCTGCTGCTGGACATGCGTGGTGTAACTAATACCGGTGGCTACTGTTTTAGGAGAGGAGGAAAGGATAGAAAGGTTATCTCTGGTGTTGCTGCCGGCTTGTGTTTGCTCCTGGTTGCTAGAGCTGTTGATGGCGTCGTGACAATAAAGGAGCCGCTGATTTCGACCGGGATGATGAAGACTTCGCTGTTGCAGTGAGGAACCAAACCCTACTGCTGCTACTGAAAGGGGCTACTGTCTTTGAGTTTGGTTTGTGGAGAAGGAGTGTCGGTCCAAAGAGAGGAAGCTTGTTGTTGTTGCCGGTTATATTGGTCTTAAGAGAAGTTGCTAGACTATGGGGGAAGAGAAGAAGGAGAGGCCATAGAGGTAGTGTGTAAAGGTCTGAACAGAGGAGATTGGGCTTCTGCTCCTATCTGGGTTCTGGTCTGGGGAAGAAGGTTGCACCCATTCGGCTATCGAGAATAAGAAAATGAAATGGCCAGCGAGAAGGGAGAGTAAGGGAGGCCTGCCTTCTACAATTCCAAGCCAAGGAAAAAATGGTGAATATGAGGGAGCCCTTCCTTCGTGAAGATCTGGAGGCAGGGGAAGAAAATAAGGAAAGGAAAGGGCTAAGGGGGTGCGGCGACTGGTATAGGTTTCGCCGCCCCACCCCTTTTATTCTATGTTTCTTTTTTTCTTTTTTAGTAACATGTTTTTTTTTCTTGTAATGTCTTTTTTTTTTTTTTTTTTTTTTCTGAGAGATGAGTATATTATTTAAACGTCAAAGTCTGGAGGAAGTAGTACAGAAGCTACACAATATCTTACTATGATAAAAAATCATATATAG
>Ga0307515_10006475_pt1 | contig 23438 bp, 27 predicted proteins | sample 17_EM_MG_FD_194513 | JGI IMG/M metagenome (GOLD analysis project Ga0307515, IMG submission 194513) | Populus trichocarpa ectomycorrhiza microbial communities from riparian zone in the Pacific Northwest, United States - 17_EM | ecosystem: Host-associated > Plants > Roots > Unclassified | place... | reverse complement strand
TTTGGAAGGATTACGTGGCATCCGCACTTCTTATACAGGGCTTTGAGACACTTTCGTCTCCGAGGATCCAAGTCTGGAATTCCCAATCCCAGTGCCTGGTGAACGGAATGCACTGTTGTCAGTTTAAACTAACCGGGGTTGGTGATGGCGAGCGAGTGGAGAACATACCCTGTCCATCACATCGACAAAAATCTGGGGGTCGTCTCCAATGAGAGAACAGATCTCTTTCTCATCCTTACTCAAGACCGCCTTGATCAGGGAGGGGAGTACGCTTGAGGACAACGCGCGCTGGATCGAACTTTCGTCTGCCGGAGTGTCGAAGGAGGGAAATAATGAACCGGGGGTTCACGGTGGAGGACTGGTGGGACTGTTGGCGTACCACTTTCGGCGAGAGAGGTTGTAGTTGTATCACCGGAGCGGACTGGCACCATGGGGGTGGCGTTTTCATTCAGCATGAATGTGCGGTTGTAAGTTCGGGAGTGGGACAGCGGGGGTTGGGGGAGGAGGGCGCGGACGGTTAGACAGGAGGTTCTAGTCCGCGCAGAAGATATAGGTAGCATCAGTTCCAACAAACCGCACCTCAACCATGTGTCATTGGGTGAACCAGCCGGCGCATATCAGTGACAGATAGAAGCAAGAACACAACAAGCGCGTTTTGGATCCGAGTCGCTGTGTGTGCAAGAACAAATTGTAGATTCGGTGTGGGAGTAAGGCAGAGAGACTCGAATGAATGCTGCATTGTAATGTTGCACTGAAAGCATGGTGTTTCGCCTGTCTAAAAATCTCCGGGCAGCTATGGGCCCAGGGGGGAGGGGTAAAAGAGGGACCAATGAACCAACAGGCCTTTTACGTCCTCGGTCGCGCCTTACCGGTACCGGCGGCACATGCAGCGCCAATTCTTCGATTATGGCGGGGTCGAGTCCTTATACGGTTCCACACGCAGCACCTGCACAAAGATGAAGACGGCCTTATACCCTACGTTCACTCCTACCTGTATTATCACTGATCAGGCCGGTCAGACCGTTGTACTCACATAACTCGCGCGAAGGGTGTAACCTCACGGTATGTGGAATCCATATTATATCCAGTTATCAGTGCTAGGTGAAAGTCACGTTGGATCCCCAATGATGTGAAACTTCTCACGGTTGTACAGTGCGAGAAACCGATTCTACGGGCGGATCCCGGGCGTCTGTTTCAGAGGGTTCGGTACCATGTCGAGCGAAGTACCACGTAAAAAATCAGCCAGCTGTCAGGAAATGACAAAAGGCTTATATGTGGAGGGGTATTGCCAAGACTTGGCTCGGTCCATCAAATTCCAAAGTCGAAGCCGGGGCGTCCCCCTCCCTGTGCCCCCCCTTTCCAAAATACGTCCCTCCCGTCTAAAATACATCCCTCCCGCCTCTGAATTCGAGGCTGGATTCCAGCCTAAGCCGGGGTGAAGCTCTCCTGATTCGTGACCTGAGGGAACACTGGGATCTGTGCTGCCCGGATCGACTTCGAAACCTTCAAAAAGTAGTAGTGCGTTGGCGGCGTACGTAGCCACAAACACTGGGAGTTAGCCCATGCTACAAAGAATGATCCGTGCAATAACTACATACTAAACGGTCAGGTTCAAGGAGTTGGCTTTGTCAAGAATGGACAGGAAGGCCGCTCGAACGTCGCCGCCAGTAGGGTCAACGCCATATTTCGCTTTCCATCCGAGCCTCAACGATTCGTAATTAAGTGGTATGCCTCCCTTAATGACCTCTCCAACATTTGCCCGTGCAATCTCACTCGCTGATGACGGGAACGTACCGAACCCTCCCCTGTGTACCGAACGCATAGCTAAATCAGCAATAGCCTCCACTTCTTTGCGGTACCTTGAGTGGAGGAGGATAAGGCGATGGTATTCCGTCGCGGGGATGAGCCTGAACTCGTCGGGTAGTTCGGTGAGCCCAGGAAGGTGGATCGACGTTGTGTGCGACGAAGCGGTCTTCATCTCGTCCTCGAGTCCGAGTCGACAGGCGATCGCGTACGCTTTGAGTGGCTCGGTTGTCGCGAACTCCTTGAATGATGGCCGCAGTCGCGACCGTGCCACTTTGATATCGTACTTATCGGCGACGACCAAAGCCTCGGATAGGGTGGCCAAGTTCTCGATTGCGGGCGGGTCGACGGATGGATAAACGAATCGTAGGACGAGTTCCAATGCTCGGGGTGGATCGGTAACGTCGACGACGTCGACGCCGTTCGAGGGTGCCAATGAAGGTTGGGGGATGCTGAACATGTCTCTGAAGACGGGCGACGAATAGGATAGGAAGACTTTATGGATTCGAAAGTCGCGACTTTCCGTACCGTGGGTTGCACGCAAGATGACATCTCCATCGGGCCAGTTAAACATCTCATCTGAATCCATGGTGGTCGTTTGGGGAAGAGTTGCGGGAGCGCCGAGGCGGCGACGGATCGGACGTGAGAAAAATCATGGAGCCAGCAAATTCGGAAACATTACCAGCGGAGATAAATAATTTGCCAATCGCGACATCTCGTATTGCGATCCCAGTTACTCCGTGCCGCTGGGTTGATCAATGCAGAACTTCTAACCAGCTGAGAAAAAGATTGGGAACCAGCTCGTTATCGCTTTAAATGTCATCTCATCTCAATCTTTACGCTTGGTTGCAACCCCTCTGACACACATTGCACTCTTCTGCCAGTAAATTCTCCGGCCATGTCAGCCAAACTTCAGGGGGATGGAGCCCTGCTCCTTTCGTCGACCCCAAATCACAAATCTCGTTTATACACCCCTCCCGAACCTATAAAGCTCCAACCCAATCTCGTTTCTACTCCTCCCCCCCTCCCTTCGGCACCATGACTTCCACCATCGACACCAGTACTATCGGAAAGGCTCGTACTAGGAAACACGTCAGGTCACTCACAGGTACGCTCTGCCGTTTGTTGATAACCTTGTCGTGTCGAATCTCACACTGATGCACCAGGCTACTTCGCGGAGGTCGGTGAAGACGGAAAAGAAAAGTGGCCGCGAGGAGATGAAAAGGTGTGGAAAGCAGGTCTGAGGGCCGCAGATAGTGGTAGGTTTCCTCACCCTGTTCCTCCCTGAAATCAGCACTCAGGGCTCGACATCTCCATCTCCCTCCGTTACTTACCGAATTCAATGTCAGATGTTTCTTCGATCACAAAATCCATCGTCCATCATGTTCAAACTTCCTTGTCTCGTCAGGCTTACAACCTCGACGACCTCGGCGCGTATCAAGCCGCCGCATTGTCCGCCAAGGACAACAAGTTGGTACGTTTGATTAATTTCTATCGCGATGAACGGCCACTCACCCCGCACAGTTGAACTGGAACGAGACTCAGCTTGTCTACACTCGCAAACAACCAAAACGTGCTTACTATCTCTGCATCGAGTCGTACCTTCGATAATGCCCCCCTCAACCTCGGCTTGAAAAACCGATACCACGATGGTATCGAACACCTCGAGGACCTCATTGATAAAGAGCGTGACGCGCCTCTCGGTAACGGTGGTCTCGGCCGTCTGGCTGCATGTTACTTGGATTCTTCTTCACAAGATCTACCTGTCTGGGGATACGCCCTCAGGTACAAATACGGTATCTTTCAACAATTGATCACCCCCGATGGCAGCCAACTCGAGGCCCCCCGATCCATGGTTGGAGCACCTCAACCCATTCTAGATCCCACGTTACGATATCCAGTACGAGATTAGGTTCTACGGACAGTCTGAGAGGATTACCGAGGGACGTGCCGTCTGGAGTGGAGGACAGGAAGTTTTAGCTTCAGCCTACGATATCATGATTCCCGGTAATTCTCAATTTGGAGGGGCTTCATTCCCATGTCTAATCGTTTGTTCACCTCAGGCTATGGAACCAAAAATACAAACAACCTTCGTCTGTGGGAGAGTAAGCCCAAGCGTGGTTTCGATCTCCAAAGCTTCAATGATCAATTTACCTTCCTCGACCCTCTTCTTTCTAATTACGTCACTGAGATGATTTCCGCTTCCTCCCTTGTTCAATTGCCCCCGCTTAGCCGGAGATTACGAACGAGCTGTCGAAGCTTCTAACAGTGCCGAAGCGATCACGAGCGTCTTGTATCCCAACGATTATAACACCACTTGTGAGTCATAGCTTTCGCGGTTCAAACCGCATATCTTTTTCCTGACCACACCGCTCCTGATCACGTCCACAATAAAATATACGCCTCCAGTCGGTAAGGAGTTGCGTTTGAAGCAGCAATACTTTTGGACTACCGCCAGTTTGGCCGATATCATCAGGAGGTTCAAGAGCCTCGACAAGCCATTTTCTGCTCTGCCCGATTGTAAGCCGTTCAGGAAGTGTTGCGGAAGATATGCGGCCGTCGGGCGTCCCTTCCCGGGTCCTATCAAGTGCCCGGGGTTCTTGCGTTTGCAAGCGAAGTGCCGGTTGCATTTGGCGGATTCTGTGACGCGTACAAAGGGACGCTCGATGCTGGCGTAGACACCTGTATCAAAAAGATCTGGATATGCGCCTCCGATAATGTGGATACGGTTAAACAGGCAGGTCGCCAGTTCAACCTCTGATTCGATCCTCGTTGGCAGACAAATTTTGCAGTTGTTTTGCAAGGAGGCCGTGATATGGAAACACTTAAGCCACCCCCATATCGTACCCTTCATCGGGGTCACGCTCGAACCCCTCCAGCTCGTGTCGAAGTGGATGCCTGGGGGAGACTTACGGTACCATGTGAGGAAAAATTCGAACACAGATCGGATTAGTCTCGTGAGTCGAGTTCTGCTCCCTTGGGATGCGGCCTCGTTCTCTCCTCAGTTGATTGGTGTCGCCAGAGGTCTCACGTACCCCACTCGAGTAACGCGATATATGGGGATCTCAAAGGAGTACGTTGTGTCATTTATTCCTAGCGCGTTCTTTAAGCTGACGGATGCAAACTCAGCCGAACATCATGGTCGACGAATCGGGAAAGGCACGGATCACGGACTTCGGTCTCGCTGCCGTCGCCCGAAATCCACACTCCCCGCGAAGCACTCTCGATGAGGACTGGCATAGTGCTCGGTGGTGTGCACCCGAGGTGCTGAGGAGTGAACCTGACAGTAAGGAGTCCGGTACCTGTTCGTTTTGGATGGTTATCGTAGAGGTAGGAGGTGCTCGATCTGTTCCATGTCAACCATCTGATCCGTCGATGAAGGTTTTCACCGGTGAAGCCCCGTTCTGTGGGGAGTGGACTCCGGCGGCTATAACGAAGGCTGGAGTGGGAAACTCCCGGGACGACTAAATCACCCCAGATTTACAGACCGCTTGTAGGAATTGACTCAGCGGTGTCTGGGACCGGTTCCATCGAACCGCCCGTGCATGGAGGAAGTGCTGAAGGCATTGAAAGATATGGTTGGAAGTAGAGGGAGTTCTCCCGACCGAGTAGATGTTCAGCCCAAACGAACGCTGAAAAGCGGCACGAGTAAATCTTTTCCCGTCAAGCCGTCGGAGACTCCCCACTGAAGCACCAGCAAGAACCTGGTGGGGCAATCCCTCGTACTCTTTTGCTGGTGAACTTATGCTAATCTGTTGGCAAGGATCAATCCGCGTGGGAGTCACGGTGGTCCTGGAAAAAGGCGCCCGGCCAGCTGTCGACCGGACTGTTGGAAACGAGGTTTCTGCGTCGGATGAGGCACAGAGGAGCCAAAATCCTAGGAATCGGTTTATGGCATACCTTTCGGTCGAGAACCCACGCAGTCCTCAGCACCGTCACATACCGTCGAAAAACTCACCGGCACAGAGAAGGTGTCACTTCGTTTGGATAACGGCATGGACCATGCTACGCTTCCCTTCGCACCCCGATTGACTGATTAGTCTTACCCTAGTGCCCCTAGCATTTGTCTCGACCCCGGTTCCACCTCAAACCCATCTTCGGAATATTCCGAAGATACAGGGGTTATGGCGTCGAATCAAAGTCTATGATCTCTCCCCCGTTTTCGACCACCGAACTGATCGGAAGCTTCCTCAGTTTCATTCATTACGCCCAATAACGAAGGCTCGCGTTCTTTACTGACTCCCTGCCCGCCTATCGCTCGGGTCTGGTCCGTATTTGCCTTGTGGCCGCTCGATTCGCGGCCAGACATACGAAATTCTCATAGCATGACTATCCAGTTACACATCAGTGCATTTCCCGGAAACCGGACCCATTCGCAGAGATTGTGTGCATCTAGAGTAAAGGTGACAGGGTTAGTTTCTACTCTCCTGCCGGGTGTCATTGGACCGGGAGCGATGTCGATGTTTATGACCAAATCCTAAGATCAATTTGTCACGGCACCAACACGGCCTCACCCACAAACTCTCCTCTTGGCAGCACCAGTTTGTAGAAATATATCTGATCCTCATTCTCGGCCCCCTCGATTATTCGTCCGCTCCACAGTGGGTCTGGTTGATCGCGTCGAAGGTCCGGAACCTCCACCGCCTCGTCTCAAAATCGACCAACTACGAACACGCGACGCGTTACGTAACCTATGTGCATCGCTACTTATCACAGGTGGAATACGGGATGGAGATCCAATAGGAGACGGGGAACGAGATATCAGATTTGGGGAGTTCGGTACGCAGATGGACTGAGACGGCAAATACGCGGCGCCACGAAACGAAAACGTACACCTGAGCGCACTAGTGCGGGAGGAAAAGGAATAAAGCTGGAGCGGAGAAGGTGGGTGGAAATATACGGATAGAGTGAAGAGCATAGCTAAGGGATAGGGTCAAAAGAAGGAAGCGGTGGTCCTGAAGGGCGGCTGTCCCCCCCCCCCTAACCTATCCACTGGACGTCGGTAACGATTGGCCGGCTTCACGAGAACCACAGCACCGCCTCCAACTATCGCCGTCTGACATCGTATCAGCAGATTCTGTCTCGGGAGGGTTCTGGCTGGCCGGGTGACTGAGACAGAGATTGGCAATTGCTTCGGCAGTTGGGGAGACCCAGCGACGAGAAGCCTTCTCAAAGAAGGCCAGGATGTCTGTAATGTGAGGTCGGGTAGTTGGCTTCAGATCCCAACATTTTTCCATCAGCAACCAGACATCCTCTGACAGACCGAGAATTTCATGGTTCGTCGGTCGCGAGGGTCGCTTTCCAGCGAGGACCAGCCCAGGTACAATGTAGTGGAGAACAGAAGAGAACGGCCTTTTGTGCGCGAGAACCTGCGGAAGGGATCTATTAGGACTGGTTCGTGTGGTACATAACGTACGAACCTCGTAGATGACCATTCCAAGCGCATAGATGTCCGACTCCTTTGATGGACGAGAGTTCCCATCGAACAACTCCGGTGCCATCCACTGAGGGGTACCTCCCCAGGCTGGCGCGCTCACAGAAATGCTGATCGAGGGGTGGCGGAGTAGGCTCGTGAGCCCAAAGTCGGCGATGCGCGCTGAGCAGTTACTATCTATCAGAATGTTGCTCTTCGCGCTGTCAGTTTCCAGTGTAATGGGGTGCCCGGAGCCTGACTTACACTTTTCAAGTCTGCGTGCACGGACGGCCAGTCATGGAGGTACTTCAACCCACGAGCAATGTCCGCCAACTGAAGTAACAATGTCAATCGAGTTCGCTTGAATCCTCGTGGGGGGTACTCACCAGTCTTAGCCGATTTGTCTCCGGACGTGTGGTGATGAAGTCCATGATGGTACCATGCTCCATCCACTCGGAAATCATCATCAGGGTTTGTGAAGACTTTTTCGCACCCATCAACGGTAACAGGTTCGGGTGCTTGAACTGCTTCCACAGGACCACTTCGCAACAGAATCTCTATACCGTTCTCGTTAGTACATGTCTGTTTTTGAATGCGGACGAAGGCCCGCACCCTCTCCAAACTGACAAGGTCAACTCTCGAGTTGACTCGCAAAACCTTGATTGCGACTGTAGACTCCCGATACACACCACGCCACACATCTGCATTGCCACCTCCCTCACAGGGGAGTCCCTTAATCCACCCCAGCTCATCAGTGGTTGTGTACGAGGATGGTAACCGTCTGTGTTCACGACACATCTTCCTAAGCATCATAGAAAACCTTTTCTGATGGTGGGTACACAGAACAGAACCCTCCCGTGAGCCCTAATCGACGTTAGTCAGTGATGACATAAGGCGCTTTGGTATTTACCTGTTCTAGAGCGTCTATCACTGTGACAGCTTCCTCGATCGGGAGGGCATACAGAGACCCCCGCCCACTATCGGAAGATAGTATGTGTTTGAGAGACTCGAAGGAAAGATCGCGATCCTGCGGTGCCACTCCCAAGTTTCCCACAGACGATGACTCAGAAGATTCTGGGGTGGGACAAATACCTTGCGAATGAGCCTGGAGAACAAAGTTTGCCAGGGCCACGTACGATTGAGGAATAACATGGGGGCAGCACCGTTCCCCTGGGTGTCTACCCTAGTGTTGGGGCTTTTGGCTAGGCTCGCCGAGAATGGAGGTCTTGAGAGAAGGGGCGGGTATATTAGGTCAGAGCCACGCCGCTTGCATGAGGTCCATGTGAGAAGATGGGCGCGTTATAGTATACGTTAAATGTTGGAATACTACTACTTATTAAATATCTGGCATTCAGGTTGCAGGGCGTCAATCATGAATCCGAAAATTCCATCTTCACTTTGGGTCAGAGAAGTTTTCCAGAGCGAACGTAAACCGCCATCGATAATGATATGCCCCAGATACACGGAACCCCCTGTGGTTGTGGTGAAATCATACCTAAGCCAGATCATCCTAACTTAGGTATAGCTGTCGAACCCATGAGGTAGTTGCATTGACCACCAGGAGCGGGCCGGGGTGAGCCGTGGCTCGGGACCAAAGCCCGTCTTGACATGCGCGGACGAATCGGAACGCCTTGAGTATAGAAAAGCACTAGTATTCGGGGCGGTGAGGTTTGGGGTTCATGGCGCGCGCAACCAAAGTGGTCACGTGCTCGTCCAGTGTAGGTAACCGTTCCGACCGAGGGAGCAGGTGGCCACCCATATGACTCTAGATACCATCGCATCCGTCGTAGAGGGATACCGGTAGCCGAAATCCCCTATGGGCGACCTGAAAGTCCCCGAACCTCTGTTTATACATGTATTTAGCCCCATACAATCGCCGACTGTCGTGATTGGGGACAGGGAACGTTGGAGAAAAACGGTTATATCTATATGATGACCGCCTTCATTCCAGAGGAGTTCGATCAACAGCACTTCGTCACCGTCAGTAAATGAGGAGGGAATGGTGGCACTATCAGACAGCAACGGTGAATCCCGCTTGACTTAGAACGAGTCAGCGAGTATCCCGGTGTGGGATTCTGAGCGAGGTCAGGGATCGCCACAATCCCGATATTGGTGAGGATTGTCACAGATAGTCTCGCAATATACATCCCGTGCTGCTCGCTGTGCTGCAGGCAGGTGGTTGTGCATGCAGCGGGAAGACGTGGTGAGTGAAGGCACGAACCATAAGAAGGGGAAATGACAGACGGAACCTGAATCCCTAAATAGAGGCCGGAACAAGACAAGCGTTATACATTCCAGCTAAAGCTACGGTGATGAGACCAAAACAGTCCGTAGGCCCATCTTTTCTTTGGTCTATCTAAATGGGATTCAGACACAGGATCTATTGCGTTCAAAGCGAGAGAGGCTCACCGGTAAATTCTTGTGCACCTGCGACTAGTATTTCTCTTGGTGGGTGGCTGTGCGTAGCCAACATAGGGTGACAAAGGGTGAGACGATCCTACCACTTTTGGATACACAACCTACCTCTCCTGAGAGTCGAAACTCTGCCACGCAGTGACGACGGCGTCAATGTGAGGACGCTTTGCGGGCTTTTTTTGCCAGCACCTCTGAGTGAACCTCCATATTTCAGTAGTAAGGCCACGACTTTCGGCGCCTCGAGGTTTCTCTGGTCTCTGTCCCTGGGCAATTATCAGAATAGCCGTTTCGTGCCTCATGTCACCAAATGGCAGCTCCCCAGTGAAGACCTCAACCACCAACATCGCGAATGCGAAGATATCAGCCTTTTCCGTACCCGCCGGTTGTCGGTACCCCTTCTCGCGTGGTGGGTTGATAAGCTCGGGAGCTAGCCATCTAGAAATTCCCACGACCCCAGGTGTGGCTGCAATCATAAATACACGGTTAGATTGCACAGACATCAGGCCATAGTCGGACCGACACGCGCGTCCGCTTTGAGAGATCGACACATTTGTCTGATTGGACGTATCGGCATTCGATCAGAGCTTTGGAGGGCTCCGAGTATCGAACAAAATGGAAGTGAAAGTTGGAAGGTCGTCGGTGCGGACTTACTCCTTTGAGGTCGCCATGTACTACGCTGTAAGAGTGGAGATAACGAAGCCCTTCTGACACTTCGCAGAACTTTGAATACGATTTTGGGTCAATGATCAACCGGTGGTGGAGTCGGACAATAATGACTATACCAAGTGAGTACGGGAAGCCTTCGGGTTAGAGTCCAAGTACTGAATAATGCTGCCAGAGTCCGCCCAATCATAGACAAGGGCAAGCCGGAAATTCGTCTTGTCGACACCGCAGAACGGCAGAACGCGTCCGTGGGACAGCCGCTTCCATACGACTACCTCCTCCCATAGGGCCTATGAGGGTCATCAAGAGTGAGAACAACGTTCACCAGGACCACGTAGCGTACCTTTCCAGCCTCCCTCAGACCTTGTATAGGGTAAGTACAAAAGGTCTGAATGCCACGTCTTCTGTCCGGGGTACCATCCTTGCCACACGTCGGTGAACCCTCCGGAAACTACAGGGATGTCCCCAGATGTCCCCACATCTTTTTAGTCCATCTGATGGAATCGTCGTGTGCGGGAGTTGACTCGTGGCACTACAAATGGAGCTTAATGCCGTCAACAACGTCATACTGTGTCCCTTGGACCTTGGCCTTGAACGATCGTTGGACACCACTGCTTGGATGGCCAGGATACATTATCACCAGTTGTCCAGGAAAGGTGTACCGATGGGGCGGCAGGGTTGAGTACAATGGCGGAGGCAGTTAACAATGAGGCTATGTGGAAGACGAAGTGACCTGGGGACCGACAACCTGCCAAAGTGAGATCTTGAGACATTTCCCACGAGGTCCGTCGCGCGAAAGGTTCTCAACTCGCGAAATTAGATCCACGTTCTGCTCGAAGTATGAGCATGGCCTAGGCCAGAGTGTGTTTTACCTGTACATTACTTTTGGATTTTGTACATGATTTGGGACAAACGGTACAAAGGCCAGGAACGTTCCCCAGCCCAATTTTGCCGTTGTCAGGGAGTTGTGGTGACTAATTGACGCGTACCATAGAGGTTGTCATTCTCCAGGAACAAGGCGCCGGCTCGGTGCTCACCTCGGCGCCCACCGTAGGGGTTCTTACTCCCCCACTCACCGAATGGCATCAGTGAAGATTTACAAGAGTCGAACCCTCCCCTCTAAACCCGAGCTCCCCTCCCTCTAAATCTGAGCGCTTGCCAAGCTCTGAACTTGAGGCTGGATTCCAGTCTATGCGAGATGGGGTATGCGCGCGTGACCGTGTTTGTGATGACTTTTATTTTTTGTGCAAATCAAACGGCTAGACCTCAACACCTCCCCCATCTCCGTGAGTTCTCGTTCCTACCATCTGCCTCGTCAATCTTACCCTGAGTTCTGCTACCATACTAGGCCAGTCTGTTCTCAGTCATTAGCTCAGCCCTCTCGATAATCGACGTACAATCTAACCTTGAGTCTGACTTGAACAAGATGGTCATCACCCACGCGCAGATCCTCATCCACGTCGGGAACGTTCCGTTCCTCCTTGATACAATCTCAGTGTCATGATTGGTGCATTAGACGAGGCAAGTGATCGCACAATTTCACGCTGAGAAACAAACTACCATAAAAAGTAAAAGGCGGAGAAGAAACGTGAAATGCTACTATTCTAACACTTTACGACAGTTTACGACTCCCTGCCCGCCTATCGCCTGGGTCGGGTCCATATTTGCCTTGCGGCCCCTCGGTTCGCGGCCAGACACGAAATTCTCATCGTATGACTGTCATCAGTGTATTTCCCGAGGCTTTCTTTCCGGAAACCGGACCCATTCGTACAGAAATTGTGTGCGTCTAGAGTAAAGGTGACAGGGTTAGCTTCTACCCTCCGGCCGGGTGTCATTGGACCGGGAGCGACGATTTTTGACTCAATCCTAGGATCAATTTGTCACGGCACGAACACGGCCTCACCCACCAACTCTCCTCTTTGCGACACCAGTTTGTTGTGGAGATATATCAAAACCACATTCTTACCCCCCTGGATTATCCGCCCACTCCGCAGTGGGTGTGGTTGATCGTGCCAAAGGTCTGGAACCTCCGCCGCCTTGTCTCAGAATTGACCAACTACAAACACACGATGCGCTATATGACCTATGTACATTGCTACTTATCGCGAGTGAGATACAGAATAGAGATCTACAACATGTTATATAGGAAACGGGAAATGAGATATCAGATTTGGAGGGTTCGGTACACAGATCAACTCAAACAGTAAATGCGCGATGTCAACAACGCCGCAAAACGAAAATATACACCTGAGCGCAGTGCGGGGGGGGGGGGGGGGGGGAGAAGGAAAAAAACACGATCGGAGAAGGTGGGTAAAAATATACGAAAAGAATGGAGAGCATAGGGATGGGGACAAAAGAAGGAAGCGGTGGTCCTGAAGGGCGGCTGTCCCCCTAACCTATCCGCTGGGCGTCGGTGACGATTGGCCGGCTTCACGAGAACCACAGCACCGCCTCCAATTATCGCCGTCTGACATCGTATCAGCAGACTCTGTCTCGGGAGGGTTCTGGCTGGTCGGATTACTGAGACAGAGATCGGCAATCTCTTCGGAAGTTGGGGAGACCCAGTGATCAGAAGCATTCTCAAAGAGGGCCAAGATGTCTGTAATGTGAGGCCGGGTGGTTGGCTTCAGATCCCAACACTTTTCCATCAGCAACCAGACATCCTCTGACAGACCAAGAATGTCATGGTTCGTCGGTCGCGAGGGTCGCTTTCCAGCGAGGACCAGCCCAGGTACAACGTAGTGGAGAACGGAAGAGAACGGCCTTTTATGCGCGAGAACCTGCGGAAGGGATCTATTAGAACTGGTTCGTGGGGTACATAACGCACGAACCTCGTAGATGACCATTCCAAGCGCATAGATGTCCGACTCCTTTGATGGACGAGAGTTCCCATCGAACAACTCCGGTGCCATCCACTGAGGGGTACCTCCCCAGGCTGGCGCGCTCACAGAAATGCTGATCGAGGGGTGGCGGAGTAGGCTCGTCAGCCCAAAGTCGGCGATGTGTGCTGAACAGTTTCCATCTATCAGAATGTTGCTCTTCGCATTTTCAGCTTGCAGTTGAATGGAGTGCCCGGGGTCTGACTTACACTTTTCAAGTCTGCGTGCACCGACGGCCAGTTGTGGAGGTACTTCAACCCACGAGCAACGTCCGCCAACTGAAGCGACAACGTCAATCACATTCGGTTTAATCCTCGTGGAAAATACTTACCAGTCTTAGCCGATTTGTCTCCGGACGTGCGGTGATGAAGTCCATGATGGTACCATGCTCCATCCACCTGGAAATCATCACCAGGGTTTGCGAAGTTTTTTTCGCACACATCAACGGTAACAGGTTCGGGTGCTTGAACTGCTTCCACAGGACCACTTCGCAACAGAATTTCTATGCTGCCCTCCTCAGTACATGTCGATTTTCGAATGCGAGCGAAGGGTCGTACTCTCTCCAAACCGGCAAAGTCAACTCTCGAGTTGACTCGCAAAACTTTGATTGCGACTGTAGACTCCCGATACACACCACGCCACACATCTGCATTGCCGCCTCCCCCACAGGGAAGTCCCTCAATCCATCTCAGCTCATCAGTGGTTGTGTACGAGGATGGCAACTGTCTGTGTTCACGACACATCTTTCTGAGCACCATAGAAAACCTCTTCTGATGGTGGGTGCATAGAGCAGAACCCTCTCGTGAGCCCTAATTGACGTTAGCCAGTTACGACGTAAGCCGCTTTGGTATGTACCTGTTCCAGGGTGTCTATCACTGTGACAGCTTCCTCGATTGGGAGGGTGTACAGAGACTCTCGCCCGCTACCGGAACATAACTTGCGTTTGAGGGACTCGAAGGAAGGATCGTGGCCCTGTAGTCCTCCCAGATTTTCCATGGACAGTGGCTTAGACGATTCAGAGGTGGGACAATACGACGGCAGTGTGACGATTCCCTGCCACGGTAAGGACTCGCCGGGGATGGGGAAGCATATCAGGCCAGAGGGCACGATGCCGTCAACACGAGGCCCATGTACGCATGAAAGTACCTCTCGCAACAGGTTAATCGCAACCCCACTCAGAGCGGTTTCAATTAAAGCTAATTTCGGGGGGTTGTCTCAGGTCAGTGATAGGGTGAACGTAAACCGCCATCGATAATGATGTGTTTCAGATATAAAGAACTCCCCGAGGTGGTGGGATCATACCTGATTGGCTCGGATACTCCTAGCATATAATTGCCGAAATCAGAGGTAGTCACATTGACCACCAGAGGCGGACCGAGCAGAAACTCATCCTGACATACATAGTCGGGCGCTCGTCCAGTGTAGGTAACTGCTCCGGCCGAAGGACTGGGTAGCTACCCATACCACTGGATGTCAGCATATCCGTTGTAGAGGGGTACCGGTAGTCGAGATCCCCCATAGATGACCCGACAGAGGGGCTGGGGTCTCGGCGCCTCTCTTGAAAGTCCTCGGGTATTCGTTAATACATAGATGGAAGGTCATCAACTGTAGCAATCGATGACAAGGAGTGTCAGAGAAAAACGGTCGCATCTGTATGACGAGCGTTCCCGTTCCAGAGGACTTCGATCAGCGACACTTTTTTATCGCCAGCGAGGAGGAAAGAATGACACTATCAGGTAGCAATGGCGAAGCCTGCGTGACTTGGGACGCATCAGCGAGTATCCCGGTGTGGAATTCTGGGCGAGGTCAAGGATCACCACGATCCCAATATCGGCGAGCGTTCTCACAGATAGCCTCGCGATATGCACCCCACGCTGCTCACTATACCGCAGGAAAATGATCATACATGCGGCGGAAAGATATGGTGAGTGGAGGCATGAATCATGAGCAGGAGGGATGACAGAGACAAGACCTGAATGTTGAATTCCTAGATAGAGGCCAAAACAAGACAAGCGTTATACATTCCAGCTAAAAATACGGTGACGAGGTCAAAACAGCCCGTGGGTCTGTCTTTTCTTTAGTCCGTCTAGGCGGGGTTCAGACAAAAATCCGATTGCGTTCGAAGCGAGAAAGGCTCACCAGTAGATTTTTGTGCACCCGTGACTGGTATTTCCTTGTGGGTGGCTGCGTCGGGCTTTAATATGCGTAGCCCGCATAGGGTGGCCAAGGGTGGGACAATCCTACACTTTCGGATACATAACCTACCTCTCCTGGGCATCGGAGCTCTGCCATGCAGTGACGACAGCGTCAATGTGAGGTCGCCCTGCGGTGTTTTGTTGCTAGCACCTCTGAGCGAACCTTCTCGCGTGCCAGTGGATCGATAACCTCAGCGGCTAGCCGTCTAGAAACTCCCACGGCCCCAGGTGTGGCTGTAATCGTAAACTCACAGTTGGATTGTACAGGCATCAGGCCATAGTCGGACAGACGTGGATGACAACCTCGAGAAATTAACACATTTTTCTGTTTGGGGTTATCAGCATCCAATCAGAACTTTGGAGGGTTCCGGGCATCGAACAAAACGGAAGTGAAGTTGGAAGGTTTTTGGTGCGAACTTATTCCTCTGAGATCCCTGTGTACTGCGCCGTAAGCGTGGGTATAACGAAGCTCTTCTGTTACGGGAGGCCTTCGGGTTGGAGCCCAAGTACTGAATAATTTTGCCAGAGTCCGCCCAATCATAGACAAGGGCAAGCTGGAAATTCGTCACGTCGACACCGCAGAGTAGCGGAACGCGCCCATGAGGCAGCCGCTTCCATACAACTACCTCCTCCCATGGGGTCAAGAGTGAGAGCAACCTTCACAAGGACCGTGTAGCGTACCTTTTCAACCTCCTTCAGATCTTGTATAGGGTAAGTAAGGAAAGCTTTGAGTGCCACATTTTTCGTCTGGTATCGTCCTTGCCGCGTGTCTGGTGAACACTCCAGAAGCTACAAGAATGTCCCCACATCTTTCTAATCCATCTGATATAATCGCCATGTGCGGGAGTTGACTCGCGGCACTACAGATTGAGCCCAATGCCCTCAACAATGTCGTATTTGGGGTTTCCCTCCAACCGATGGGTCTGATGACCTGATCATCGCAGTAGTCGTCAAATGGGTGAGGGTATCCCGAAGACCGGCACGACAGACCTGATCGAATACATCCGCCAATTTTGCTGCGTCCTCCTGGTTTGGTCTGCATAGTTGCGTTCCTTGTCGGGCATCAGGAAAATATACAGTCAGATTTTATGCGATTGTGTACAACCTATCTGCTTTGGTAGAACCACAGTCCGCTCCATCCGCTTCCAAGCGATTCGGAGCGATTCCACCGGGCACTTTTTTTACAAATGCGCTTCCGTCGAAATGTTCGGTCCATGGAAGCACACTGATGCGCTTCCCTAAAGCTTTGTATAGCGTGCTTTTGAATAGAATAATACTTATCCTGAGCACGAGCGTTGTCAACTCTGTCTGAATCCGGTGCTCGCGGAACAGGTAAGTGAGAAAAAATGTACTCGGTCACGATTCTATGAGCTTCGATGCACTTGGAACTGACTGTCAATTGCCGGGAGCGCTTCGAAGCGCTTGCATGGTACTCTCATCTTGCCCCCATCGTTCCAAGCGCTTCCAATTTTGTGGAAGCTGACTCGGGATTTTCCTGATGGGATGACGACTTTATGATCGAGGGCCCACGCGTCGCGCACCGCTAGCGGGAGCGACGACCACTGTGTCCCTTGGACCTAGGTCTTGAACGAGAGTCGTTAGACACCGCCTGGGTGGCCGGGATATGTTATCGCCAGTTGTCCAAGAAAGGCGTATCAAGGGGGCGGTGGAGTTGAGTACAAAGGCAAGAGTCAAGGCGATCATATCCAGGTGACTATGTGTTTGCTTTCGATTTGCTTCTGTCGCCGTCGGACGTGAGACACTTCCACGGGGTCCGTCGCGTGAAAGGTTCGCAACTCGATTAGATCCACAAGACGCACGTTCCGCCCGAAATATGAATATGGCCTGGGTCAGAGTGTATTGTGCCTATACAATTACTTTTGGATTTTGTACATAATTCGGGACAAATGGTACAAAGGCCAGGAACGCTTCCCAGCCCAATTTTGCTGCTGTCAGAAGGCTGTGGTGACTAACTGACGTGCACCATAGAAGTTGCCGGTCCCCAGGAACAAGCGCGGCGCCCACCGTAGGGTTTTTTTTTTTTTTGCTTCAGCATTTATACCCCGCAACAGCTACCTAATACAAGGGCAAGACGCGGCTTAATAAGAATAAAAGGGTTGGGTACATGTACTGAACGCTCGGTGCGTCAGGGGGGGAAGGCTGAGGAGGTTTCGCGCACCGTAGGGGTTCTTACTCCCCACTCACTGAATGGCATCGGTGAACATTTACAAGAGTCGAATCGATCAGCGTCAATCTTCTCGCCTCACCTTCACACTCCGCCACCACCTTTGGGGGATAAAGAAGCGTCACAAATACAGGAGCCTACGGTCGTCCGACAATAATTCACCACCGCAGCCTACGACCCGCACCCAAAGAGTTCTCCACGATTCGCGAACCAAGAGCCCTTTGCCGTCTACCACAAGGAATCCAACAAGTTTGACTGAGATTACACGAAGAAATATGAGACCTCAGCACCTCCTTCATCTCCGTGAGTTCTCGTTTCCATCATCTGCCTTGTCAACCTCACTCCCAAGTTCTGCTACGTGTACTAGGCCGGTTTGTTCTCAGCCATTAGCTCAGCCCTCCTCATAATCGACGTACAATCTAAGCTGAAATCCGACTTGAACGAGATGGCCGCCGGTGACCCCCACGCAGATCCTTCTCGACGCCTCGAACGCTTCGCTCTTCCCCGACACAACTCCGGTGTCATCGTAGTCTGGGCTGGTCCACCCCTGCCTTGATGCTCCCCAGGTTGGCGGTGCGGAGCTCTGGTCTGTTCGATGTCTCTGTGACTCTCCAGGCTTTGCGACCGTATGCCCACCGCCAAGGGAGGAGAGGGTGTACGGCCGAACAACACCCTCGGCGGTGGCGGGGCAACAGCCGGGGTTTGAATATTGTCCAGATACGGATAGGGATTATCTAAGCATATTCCTTTTTTGGGAGATACAGCCACAATGTTTTTCGCGGGCGGGCGCCTTTTTCCGGTGCTGCTCCTATTCCTCCTGTTATTAGCATCCTCTCTCTCTCTCTCTCTCTCTTTATTCTCTCCTCCTTCTTGTTCGTCTTCGCAGCCGCCGCTCTCCTGGTCGCCGTCGCCGCCATCGCCGCCGTCGGTCCTTGCCCCTGTCTGCTCCTCCCCCGCGGGCTGTCCCACCCAAAACCCTATCAGTAAATCCACCACATCACATAACATTCCCCCCGAAGATGGAACTTTGGGCAGGGCTTGTGATTGGTGGCGGACTATTTTCAACAGGTCATGCGAGTGATTTCAGTGACGTGCAATCTAGAGGGGAGATGGATGGAGTCCCTGGAGGGTCGGTGCATCGAAAACAGCTACAACGCCCTGCTCGAACTTCCGGAAGTTGCTGGCGCTCTTCACCTCGCTGATCTCCCCCATGCATCACCACTATTTCTTTTTCCCTTTTTTTACCTTCGCTTTACGCTGAACATGTACAAATGACTCAAAAATAATAAGATCGTCATCTCCAGAGAGAGGGCTCGGGCTCGATGTTTTCTATCTGCCCGGCTCGACTGGGCGGCTCAGCAACTCCTGCGGAAGGGATATCTCTGTGTATGCGCAGAACATTTCTTGTTTGTTCTGCGGTAGTCAGGTGCCATGCGACGCGACTACGATGCAAGTCTGAGGTTTGCGTTCACATCGTACATCACTGTTAAGAGTCTCGTCTCCGGCGTATTCCAACCCTCTGCCCCCACACTCAACTCCCCATTGCCGGAGTGTTGGTTCAACCTTCAAGCTTCAAGCTTCAGACTCCCCACCACGGCCCCATCCTCGCCGACATCAAGTGTGAACCTTCGGTCAACGTTTCTCTACGCCGTCAATCTTATAGGCGACCACAAGGAAATTTTAGGGATCTACACATGCTTGGCGTCTGGCGGGTCTAATCGTAGTCGTGGCGCTTATGGACGCAAACTCTGTAGTATCATTACCTTTACGAACTCGGTTGAGGTGAAATGAAAAGAGAAACAGCGGCTGATGCGTGCGGTGGGGGTTGCGATCCTGTTGATGAACAGCCTGAGATGGATTTGTGGGTGTGATGGACTACAACACTCGAATTCTATCGGATCCGTGGGTTGGGTGCCTGGGTAACCAATCGAGATATACTAAACGTCGCTTTATAGATATTATTTCTGACGGCCCAGTATCAAGTGTAAGGTATTCGACGGCCTGCAACAAAATCCTAAATAATCGTCCAATGTGTCGGCCTGGTTGAGGATGGGGTGGATCCAATCCATTGCAAACACCATAGGCCCTTAGTGTGAGACTCGTAGTCCAGTGGCGCTCCTTTCATAATGAAGTCTACAATTCCATAGCTATATGGACGTCCCCGTCGCCTTCCCTTCCGATCGAGAATAGGCTGCAATAAACCCGACCGGCACCAAGCTGGCGGCAATAGCTCTGTGATACCTCATATGGAGGTAGGCGGGGCAGTGGCACTTCGTCGCAGGATTGGATCCGGATCCGCCAGGTAGCTGAGTGAGGTTAGGGAGGTCGATTAGTGTCGTGCGCGACGAAGCGATCTTCAGCTCTCCTCAGATTCGAGTCAACAACAGATCGCGTACACGCGAAGAATTTCGGTCCTCGTGAACTCCACAAACGGTGGTTGTAAACACAATCACGCCGCTTCGATATCGCACTTATCGGCAAGGATCAGGACCTCCGATAGGGTAGTCGAGTCGTCGATTGTGGGTGAGGCGCAGGGATAGGTGGATCGCAGGATAAGTCTCAACGCCCAGGGTGAACAAGCCACGAGTCGATGATGCCGACGTTGGAGGATGCTGGCAAAGGTTGGGGCATTGAGGACCGGCGGTGCGAAGGAGGGGAAGGTTTTACGAACTCGGCAGTCGTGACTGTCGGTGCCATGAATAGCCTGGGCGCAGTGTAACGCCTTCATTGGGTCAGCTGAACATCTCGTCTGAGCTCTCGATCTGCCAAGTGTGAGGAGAGGCCCTCGAGTTGGGGAACTTGAAGTGTGGTCACTGATGTCGTTCGCGCGATAAATCGGTGGGGCGAGCTGGTGTACGTCAATATCTGGACAAAATTTGCCAAAAAAAAAAAAGGTTCCGTGCCGCACCCCTTGCGGCCCTCCGCAGAAAGTAACATGTCGTAGGGCTTCGTGGCCGCAACGTAGGATCGCAGAGGGACGTGCATCACTAGCGGGAGCGACGATTACCATGACTGTCTCTTGGACCTTGGTTTTGAACGACCATCGGACACCGCTTGGACGGTTAGGATACATTATCACCAGCTGTCTAGGAAAGGTGTACCAACGGGGCGGCAGGGTTGAGTGCAATGGCGGAGGCAGTCAGCAAGGAGGCTATGTGGAAGGCGAAAGAAGGCGAAGTGACCTGAGACCTTGAAACACTTCCCACGAGGTCCGTCGCGCGAATGGTTCGCGACTTGACCGGAGCCACAAGACGCACGTTCCGCTCGAAGTACGAGCATGGATATTTCCCTTTTGTTATCTGTCTGGGTGAAGACTGGCCGTACTTGAGATGGTGAAGCGTGTGGCACTCCAGAAAAAGAAAAAAAAGGATGGGACACCGGTTGGTTCATCCTTGCGCAATTCCTCCACTGGAGAAATTCCTAATAGCCAATCAAACCTCGTCGAACACATGTATCGTCAATCCCGCTGGTTTTTATATCGGGCGTTGGGTACGGGGTGGGCACTTATTCAATGGGTTCCTTGCGGGGGCTATAACGCGTGGCCTATAGGTGTACTCGCTACTCCCAGACGTTCCCAGCCCATGAATTTCGCCTCTGTCAGAAAGTTGTGTACCTAAGTGACCCGCACCATACAAGTTGCCTACTCCATATTTGTTCTCCGCATCTCCGTTAACGCGTCCCCGTGTGGTTCGACTGCTCCTGTCGTCTCTCCGCCGCGGTCAGCTCGTCCGGTTTGATGGATACGATGCGATTCGAAGTCCCCTCCTCGTTTTCCCTTGGTAGATGGCGCTGCGGTTTCCCAAGCACAAGGCGTTCATACAACACAACTGTTTACGCGATCGTTCAACGTTCAAATTTGCAAAGCTCTGGTGCCACTTCAGGACCACCTCGACGCCCATTGTAGGGGTTCTTGCTCCCCACTCACCGAATGATATTATTTAATGAAAGTTTGCATGAGTCGAGCCGATCAGCGTCAATTCACCTTCACACTCCGCCGCCACCTTCAAGGGATAAATAAGCGTCACAAATACAGGAGCCCATGGTCATCCAGCAATAATCCAGCACCGCAGCCTAAGATCCGCACTCAAAGAGTTCTTCGAATCGTTGAGGGAGAACGGTTCGCGAACCAACTTCTTCCCCGTCTACCGCAAGGAATCCAACAAGTTCGGCTGAGATTACACGAGGAAATATGAAGACCTCAAGACCTCCCTCATCTCCGTGAGTTCTTGTTCCCATCATCTGCCTCGTCAACCTTACCCCAAGTTCTGCTACGTGTACTAGGCCGGTTTGTTCCCAGCCATTACAGTAGCCGAGCCCTCCACAATCGACGTACAACCTAAGCTGGATTCCGACTTGAACAAGATAGCCGCCACCCACACGCAGATCCTCATCCACGTCGTGAACGTTTCGCTCTTCCTTGAAAAAATCCCAGTGTCACCACCCGGGCTAGTTAACCCCACCGCGTGAAGGTCGTGAGGAAGGTCCCAAATTCTAATAACCGTGAGTGTCCATTTACTTACGACACGCCTTGTGAAACAGGCCCGTTTGGTCCGGAGAATCGTATCCACGGTCCCACACCGGAGGGCACGCATGATCTGTGGATCACCCCAAATCCACTACTCCCCGCCTCTCGTCCAAGATGTCCTAGACCTCGAAGAAACGTTTTATTCGCTGACCGGTGATACAACGCCGTGTCTCCACCTTCGTCTTTCTTTCGACTTGAACTTCTAGATTGCTCCGTCTGCGGCGCGTTTTCGAAATATCCGTTTTCACGCGTCCACCCCTCCTCTCTTCTCTCCAACCACCGATATCCCATACATCCCAATCTGTGCTTTATATGACCAGCGACTATCTATTCAGCGTTCCTCATCGCCTTTTCATTCGCAGGTCATCGGACCTCTAATACTGACCCCGTTCTCATCGACGCGACCGATCCTGCCAGACACTTCTTTGAAGGGTGGATCCATAGCAGCGCGTAGTCCAAGTGCTGAGTCCCGCAAACTATGGATAGGGCGAAGGAGCGGGGCCGAAGCTGCGGGTCGTGGGGTTACGAGTCCTACGTGGCATTGGGGTGTGTCACTGGTAGAACCGGAGGCAGCCTTCGCTGGCGCCATGCTCATTGCCTCCTAGTTTGTCGCAACGGGGAGACAGGACGAACGGACCAAAGGAGAATAAACAAACGCCAGCGGCCCGTGCACACGATGGGCTGAAGAAATGCCCAGAATTTGAAACCTCCCGTCGTTGTAAAGACGAAACGCCGGGATATATGCCGCTTGTATCAACCTCGGAGCCTTCAAAAGCACTGACGGGTGGCCACAAGCATCGGAGTTCAACTCAGCCTCAATCATTATAGATATAGCCCGTACAACAAAGAACGACGTGTAATAATTACATGCTAAACATCCAGTATAACGTCTCCACTCGGTCAGTTGATCGTCTTGTCCGAATCGCGATGTGGTGTTGGTGAGAACTACGGATGCGTCGGACATTATGCATTACCACCCGCTATGTTACAGGGATAGTTTGAGGTAAGCATGAGACTTCAAATGAAGCCGAGAGAACATACTGAAATCACTTGCTGTGGTAACACCCAGCTGATCATCGATCATCGGCCGCTGTGACCGCATTCCCGTCCACGCGAGAAGGGGGCATCGGTAGCTGCCTAGCGTCTTGCAAACACCTAAGCACATAGTTGAGACCCGGTCGGAGAGTTGGTTGATGTTTCCAGCAACGTTCCACCATCTCCCATATATCGTCTGTGAACAGTTCCCCTTGCACCCCTTGAGGTCTGGTGGGGCGTTTGCCATCTAGGACATCCCGAATTATCACCGGGAGCCCGGACGGGGCAAACGGCGCCAGCCCACTGAGAACTTCATATACCACCA
>Ga0307515_10006474_pt1 | contig 23439 bp, 8 predicted proteins | sample 17_EM_MG_FD_194513 | JGI IMG/M metagenome (GOLD analysis project Ga0307515, IMG submission 194513) | Populus trichocarpa ectomycorrhiza microbial communities from riparian zone in the Pacific Northwest, United States - 17_EM | ecosystem: Host-associated > Plants > Roots > Unclassified | place... | reverse complement strand
AGTGAGACGAAAGCATCATAATCAACAAAGTAATGGGGATGATGTTCCAACTAATCTAGAAAGTACAGAAACATCAACATAGGTTGGCCAATCTGGGCACAGTAGAGATAGAGCAAATGGCAGACATCACTTTATAAAATAAGCTTTGCGTCAAAGATGTTTTCGATTACAACGGTTATAACTCCAATCTGCTGCCCCAGGATTTCAAAAACATGTGATGTCTTGCTGTCCACGTGTTGTAGTCTCACTCGCTCATGTAACCTTCTCCGGTTATTATAAACTCAAGAACAGAGAAGACAATTTTAATTTTACTGCCCCACGATTTAAACCTGGCCGGCTCGATCGAGTAGACTTTTCAGGTGAGACATAATGGCTGTTCGTGACTATAATATATTAAAATTTTATATTTTTAAAATTTTATTTGTTTACATAATTACATCAAAATGATAAAAAAAAAACATAAAAATTTAATATAAAACTAATATCTTAAAAACAAATCAACTAGGTTAGTCATTAAAAATATTCCGTATTACCTAAAGATATTCGATGAAATTTATTTATACGAGGATAAAATGAGAAATTTAAAGAGACAAAAACAAGGTACAGTATGTACAGTGCCTTGTCAAAAAAATAAATAATGCTTAATCAAGAAAGCATATAAAATTATGTCATAATAAATATTCATGGATTGAGTTTTATATTATTTATATCTTGAATTCAAATCAAATACAAACCTAAATAGATATGGATGTTTGATGGTTGAAATCAACTTGATTGGGTTTTGGATGTTTATTGAAAATCTACAACCGAACTCAAATGCTATAATTTACAATTATTTTGTATATAATTAGTTTGGTGTACATTATTATTGAATTAACAACATAAATAAAAATTATCTTTCTTAACCCATATTAAAAACATAAAATAACAAAAAAATAAAAATCATCACAAATATTGAATTAACAACAAAAGATCTAAAAAATTATTTGTTTTTGCCATTTCTACAGTAAAATATAGAAATGGCTCTTCACATAACAAATAGTTAAAATAGCCATCTATTTGCCTCATGTGTTGGAGTGAAGAAATAGAGAAACAAAAGCTAAAAGGATAATTTTTAACATTTGGCTCTTCATTTAGCTCTCCCGTTGGGTTGGTTTTGCTCTGAAACTAACTTGATTGGGGTTTTGGGTGTTCATTGAGAATCTACAACCCGAACTCAAATGTTATAATTTACAATTATTTTGTATATAATTAATTTGATATACATGTATTTTTTAAAAATTCTAAAGTTATTTATTTATTTCGAGTCAGGTTACATGTTCGAGTTAGGTAGATTAGTATCCATATCCGATTTGAAATCAAACCTCTTGCCTTTAATTTTACATTGAGCCTAAAAATATCTTATTTATTAAAGTCGGTTCGGTTTAGTATCCATCAAGATTAAGTAAAATTACCACCAAGCTCAACCAGGCTAGGCTGTTAGTGAAAGGAAAATGGAGTCATAAAGCACTCAATCCCTCTAAATATAATGGATTCAACCAATGAAAGCATAACGAAAGGTTGTTTCCGATGTTTGACGATCTAGAACGACTTGATTAAAAAGTGTTTCGACTACGTAAATATCTGGACAAACTTACAATTCATTCGCAGTAATTAAATTATTTGCTTGAAATCAGAAACCAATCGCATGACTGCCTAACATTTTACACTACACTTTTATAACCCCACTCACTGCTCAGTCCTGACCGTCAGCCAAATTTGATATGTTAGAAAAGCAAGACGACTGGCCCAGAGAAGTTCTCTTTTCAGTCAGCGACCACTTTAATCACCTGAATCCTATTGGTGGTGAGATTGGCAGATCTTGGCTTTGCAATCCAAGCTCCCCAAATAAATGATGCAGACAGAGGCCGCTAGCTCTAGAAGATGACTAATGGGTCGACCACACTCAGTGATTGGTCTTAGGCTCTAGCTGGATGGATATGGGATTTTTACTCGGATTTAATTAATGTGACTGGTCGGAGTAAATGCTCAGTCACTGACCTTTTCAGACTCGGAAAAGAAAACAGAGAGTAGAAAGAAAGAACTGAACAGGATGTATGACAAATCAGAAAAAAGTTGAGTTGGATCTTGCAATGAAGAATACGTGTAAAGCAAAAGCAACAAATGTAACCTAAAAACAAACCAAGAAAAGAGAGAACAGATCTCCTGTGGTGGTCTGGCGTTCTCAGTTATTGGCCAGGGGTTACCGCTCAAAATATCAAAATTAAGCAACTTTGAAACCGAGATAGAAACATGTTTCGTCATGTAGATGGTTGCAATGTTTCATTCATAATTTTTAATCAATTTTATGTCCATCTAAATCTAAAAAAAGAGGGATAAAGAGAGAGAAAAAAAAGAATCAAATTAATCTATTTCACAAAAACCTCTTCAAACATTTTATATTTTAAAAAACTTTTTTTTTTTTTTACATTATGGTCTAGATCATTGATTTTAATTAACTTAATTTTAACCATTAGACTGAAAACTTGAAAATATAGAAGCAAAGATCGTAAAAATATGAGAGATATAAATAAGAGAGGAAAAGTATAAAAGAGAAGTGAGTTAAAATATCTATCAAATAGAATCCAGTCAAATTATAAACAAGATCGTCATCAAATGGGAGCTCCCATCATAAGGAGTTCATAGGCATCTAATTTAGGCAAGTAACTTGTCGAGGCGTTATAAAATCTATCTTGATCAATGGTTATCATGGTGACCCATTAATTTAAAAACATAACTAGCATAAAATTTTGTTTCGAATCAGTTTTTTTTTAATTAAAATAGTATCATTTTATTTAAAAATATCTAAAATAACATCACAATAAAAAAAAAATAGATTAAAAAAACTTTCCAAATCAATCCATAACCTACCCGAACTGGTTTTCATAACTATTAGAATTACAAGCAATGTTTGGATGTTAAAATCAATTTAAAATTAGTCCTTAAAGTCTGAAATTCTATACAAAACACATTCCTTTAATTTCTCTATTATGAAAACTCACGCCAACACTCCCCCTCAAGTTAGTGCATAAATATCTCTCATGCCTAATTTATCAAGTGAAGGTGGACACTGCTTTCGTGAGTATATCTACTAGCTAATCTTTCAACTTGACAAATAGGAATCGAATGATCTTTTCTTTAAGGTTATGTTTGATAAAATGCCGATCAATCTCTACATGCTTGGTGCGATCATGTTGGATAGGATTATGAGAGATGTCAATGGTTGACTTGTTATCACAAACGAGTTCATTTCAGTTTTAGGAGCAAAGCCAATCTCAATTTGCAACCTTTTAAGCTAAAGAAGTTAACACAACCCTTTGGACATTTCTTGAAATTAAGCTTTAGCACTGGATAATGCTACTACTTTTTGCTTCTCCATGTGACAAGATTATCTCCTACAAATGTAAAGTAACTCGATGTAGATTTTTCATCTGAAATATTTTCTTCCTAATTAGCATCTGTGTAGCCATCAACATTCAAATGACCATATTTTTAGAACATCTGTCCTTTTCCAGGAAAGGACTTTAAATAACAAAGAATCTGAATTACTGCATTCATATAGTCTTCATTAAGATAATGCATGAACTGACTCACTACATTATAAAAGTAATATTCGGTTGAGTATGGGATAAATAGATGAGCTTACCAATTAATCATTGATACCTCTCTTTGTATGCTAGCATTTTATCTGGAATATCTCTAAGTTTATGATTCTGAACAATTAGAGTATTAACTAACTTACAATCCGATAATCTCACATCTAACAAAGAAATCTAGTATATATTTCCTTTAAGAAAAAAATATACCTTGTTTTGACCTAGCTACTTCAATCCCTAGAAAATACTTAAGCCCTTTCAGATCCTTGATGTTGAATTTAGTTGATAGTTGCTTTTGGAGTTTGGACATATCTTCTATATCATTCACTATCAAAATCATTATGTCTACATAGACTATTAGAATTGTCACTTTTCCTAATCGATGCTTTAGGAAGAGAGTATGATCTGAATTACTTTGTTGAAAACTCTATTTCCTTAAAATCAACCTAAACCGACTAAACCAAGCCCGAGGTGATTGTTTCAATCTATATAATGCTCGCTGAAGTTTACATGCAATCCTTGTTTCTAGTGAAGTAGTGTATCTGTAAGAAATATCCATATAAACTTCCTCTTCAAGATACCATGAAGAAATACATTTCTCACATCAAACTGGCAAAGTAGCCAATCGAAATTTGCTGTAAGAGATAGAAAAACTTTAACAGTATTGAATTTTGCTACTGGTGATAAAGGTTTTTGATAATCTATGCCATATGTTTGTTTATATCCCTATGCTATCAGCCTTGTCGTGTATCGATCGATAGACCCATCAACTTTATATTAAATAGAGAAAATCCACTTACAACCCAACTTATATTAAAGGTTTTTTTTTTCTAAGTCTTCTTTTATTATCTACTAATGTGACACACACACACAAAAAGAGAGTGATTCTAAGAAGCTATTCTAGTGTGTACAATAATTTTGGCTTCAAACATGGTTAGTCTTTAAAGTTTGGAATTTTATACTAAACACATTCCTATAATCTCTCTACTCTAATAGCTTACGCCAACATTTTCCATGAAATTAGCAGCATAAAAGAGTCCCTTTTAGCCTATCTAGAAAGAGTTTGATTGGGCCATACCACACCCATCATTACCAAATTTAATAGTTTTACCAATGAAAATTTTTGTCGGTATTTACACTAATAGTCTGTCGGAAAAAATCTTGTCGGTAATTTATAGATTGTCGGTAATAAATATACCAATGGATTTACAATTGACAAAGCATGCCAAAAAAAAAATTACCCTCTTTATTCCATCAGTATATCCATCGATAAATATAACATATCACCGATATAATACCATATGTAATTATATCAGCGCATTAATAGTAGCAATGATATTTGCAGTAATTCTTTTTTAACTCTCTGAAATATACCAATGGTCTAGTTTTATCGATAATCCCATCAGTAATAGTGGTATTTGCAGTAATTTTTTTCAACTCTCTGGAATATAACGATGAAGTTGTTCTATCGGTAACCTCGTCAATAGTATTTAAAAAATATTATTTTTTTAAAAAATAATTAAAATCAAATAAATTAGTAGAAAAATCAAATATTTATTACAAATTTAAAAATTTGTACTCTCAAATACAATAAATCTATAATAGAGGCGACACTAGATGAGAAGAAGGAGGTTGGTAGTCGCGGGGACCGTGGAGCCAATTAGGGGGTGCACGTGAACCACCCATCTATGATCTTATCTCCATTACCAATCGGTGGAGTTCTTCATAATTAGCAGTGAGTCGTTCATATTTATCATTAAGATGGGTCGTCTGATCCTGCACCCGTTAGTCTAACATCGTTGCAGACTCTAGAGTTTGAATGCGTGAAATTGATTATGAGCATCCAATGGTCAAAACACTATAAGTAGTTTGCAAGTTCTCGTCTATAGTGTTAGAGAGTCTATACAACCAACGATCCTACCTGCAACCACAAATCCGAATAGGTCGAACGATCGTCCTTGTATCACTCTTTCAACTGATTATATTATATGTTTCTTGGAAAGAAAAAATAAATTCATCAAATTCAAGGAAATAATAACTTAAGAAAAAAATGATTAAAAACTAACATACCACAAAGTGCTAAGTTCGGTCTCAACGAACCGTTGCACCTCTTTTTACGGTCATTACTCCGCACATGCGTTTCAACAAAAAGCTCTATCCGGCTTGACTCGTGTCCAAGAACCATAACTTGCAATAAAAAAAATATTGTCAATTAAATATATTTATAAAAAAAACTAATAGAAAAATTGATGTAATAAAAAAATCCTACCATCCGCTTCGGGAGTCACCAGTGTGTGTGGTAATAGAACCGTGAACACGCTGATTCCGGTTATCCATACTAGACTGTGACCATCGAGTGAAATGCATAAACATAACGTGCTGATTTTATTCCACCCATACAACCTCTAAGATGTATGGCGGTTTGAAATCTTTCCAAACTGCCATGTCATTCCAGCCTAGAAGCTCTCTTTCTTTCGTATATTTTTTAGCTTTTTTTTACGCCTCGTACCAAAAATCACGCAACCTATATGGAACAAATTAATTATCTGTTAGTAAATGAAAAATAAAATTTTAATATTTGGAATAAGAAAAATTATCTTGAATTCAATCTTACCTAATTGCAACATGATTCTCTCAAACCCTCTTCGTAACATTATTATCATCTCTCTCGCATTCAAATTTTCCAAGTAAAAATGTATAAAAGGAAAATTTCAGTAATTTTGATAAACAGTCCAAAGTAACATAAAAAAAATATTTAAGTTAATACTAACCATGAACCTTGAAAACCATGCATTGACCTGCGGTTTCCATTCAAGATGTTTGGTAACCTGGCTTTATTGAAATAATGAAATTTCCATTGATGATTTAAATGTCAATGTTATTGTTCTAGCATCCTCAATGTTTGTAAACCTTAAAATTGCGTTCGTTAAATGATATTATTTTTTCAAAAATTATTAAATATGTTGTTGTGAAAGCAAAACAAACTTACATTGAAAGGTCATCCTTTCACTAGGCCTCGTACTTGCGGGTAAATGGATCCCACTGTGAAGGGACCCCCCTTCAACGTTGCAGCATCGCACTCAACAAGCTCGCGCCATGAGTCAATGCCTATGCCTCATATGCCTGTTCTTGGTCGGCACCTAATGACTATTATTATGAATTTGATAAGTTAAATGATATTGTTTAATTCAAATTTTTTTTCCAGCCATTTCTTTTTAATTTGATAAGTTAAATGATATTGTTTTTTTTATTTCATTAAAATATAAAATATCATGATTTAGTGAGTTTTCTTATTCATAAATAGATGTATTAAATCATAAAAAAAAGAAGCAAACCTATCGGGGATGCTAATAAATAGGAACAAGGAACCACCAATAAAAGAGTCAAATGCATATGATTCAAGATTGGTATGGGGGAGAAGGCAAAAATCTAGCTAGCCACCCCAACTTATTGAAATTCCCAAGACTATTCAATACTTAGTGAAGAGGCTAACTAAACCTTTTTTAGGATTAAAATATAGTATGATTACAATGGTGATGTTTAGTTTAGGTAGAAACAAGGAAAAACAAGAGAAAATTGTTGGTTGCGAAAAAAAAAATCAAAAGAAGTAGCTGCTTCCATAACTATTCGGTCACTAATAATGAATCATCTGAGAAATAACATTTACTACTATAAACTTCAATTCGAAGCAAGAAACCTCTTTAAATCTTTATTATCAATCAATAAAGCCAGCACCAAGTATAAATATAAAAGCAATAAAAAATGGATCTACTTTGATTCTTTTGTCAGTGATGTCATACCAATAGCATTTGAATAAAAATTCTCTATCATGCTCGCTATGATATTGCAATTCAATGACTTCTTCCAACTTCCCATAATAGTCAACTTCAAACTTATTAAAAGTTGATCCCTTAACACAAACTCCATTGTTATATGTCTTTCTACCTTACCTATATTCTTTAAGAAACACATGTCCATGGAAGAAATAATCATTGTAGCACATCACCTTTCTTTCAGGACTCAAACTTAGTAAAAACAAAGTAACACTAGGATTCCCTCCCGATTGATAAACCTAGTATATGAAGTACAACTATGAACAATTAACGAGAAATACCTAATGAAATTAAGTATCCCGAGAGATAAGAATAATTAAACAATACTTATATGTGTTTTGAACGACGTGGAAAATTATTCATCTTATAATCAAAAGAATTGAGATTCAGTTAGCTGTGAGTTTGACGACAGTAAATATTAACGATATTGCCTGTGAGGAATTCAATAATGTATCAGTTTATGATATTATAAGAGATAAATTATTAAAAAATAATGACATGTTAAGTAGTATACCTACTAAATAAAATGTCTTAGTTCATCGCAGTTAAATAACACATAATTATGTGTTTGTCTGAATTCTATTTTTGACAAATATCTTTTTTTCGCAGCATTTTTTGGTATGGATCATCTAGGATGGGAGGATATTGATAAGTTACCACTTGAAGGCACTTCCCTACCATTGTTATGCCTTGGAACGTGGTTGATTCTTTTTTTCAATTAAAGCTCAAAATAGTATGAGATAAATGTTGAGATCTCTTCAACAATATAAGCCTCACACATCAAAGCCTTAACATGTGCCTTGTTTTTTACTTTTCTCTTAAGGTTGAACAAGTACCTGCATGAAATTAAATGAAGGTTTAGAAATATGCAAATAAAGACAATAAATATTTAATTATAATGCATATGTAAATCCTAACTACTCAAATAGATACATCAATTTATATTGGATTGGGCCTCTAACTTTTGTCTCAAACGATGAATGTATGGGTAAATGTTCCATCAAGTTGAAAAATGATAGAGGGAATATCATCTCAAGTTTGCATATTGTCCGGACGATATTCATTTCAAGCCTCTTCATGCATTGTGTCTGCAATTTGTTGGAGCATATATCTCTAAAAATATAACTGATCTCTGTGAGTGCTTCTCATATCTCCTTTGACAATAAATCTCGGTAAGCTAATGGAATGAGTGTTTGCATAAACACGTGGTATTCATGACTCTTTATTTCATACAATTTGCAATCCTTCAAATTCATAAACCTTGATATGTTCGAGGCATGTCCATCAGAAAAACACAAACTTTTAAGTCATTAGTAGACAAGTAATTGTGCATTCTTGTCTAAGATGAAGCTGACATTAGGATTTGCAATCCATGATATTTTTACAATGACAAAACAAAGCTATATTCATTATAGCCTTGATGTTGTCCTTTGTCGTTCCCTTCACGTCAATAATTGTGTTGAAAATATTCTCAAACATGTTCTTTTCTATGTATATGACATCAGGTTATGACGGAAGAGATTGGTCTTCTAATAAGAAAGCTCCCAGAAAATACTTTATTTTACCCAATTATAGGTCAAACCAAAACCAGAAAACTTCTACTTACTAGATTGAAAACCAAACATAATGTCACCGTACTCCAACACCACGTTATACAATTCTTCACCTGAAAGAAGCGGCAGCGAAATATCCCTTTCAACTTTGCCAACAAAGCAATCCTTTGTGAACTTGTGATTCATTGGCAAAAACCGCCGATGACAGTAAAAAAAGACGTTTTATCATCATTTGTTAGCGTGAATGCCTTATTATTTTCCATACTGTATGAACATACTAGTTTTCCATGCATGCTCCAACCAGAAACTATTTTATAAGCTTAAAAATCATTGATAGTCAAAGTTACCTTAATCAGAAAATTTTGTTTTCTCAATACATCATAAGTTAAAGTCCCGGATGACCACAACTGTTTCAAATCCTCAATTAACAGTAGAAGACAAATATCTACATTTCGACCTGAACTATTAGGACCAGGTATGAACGTAGATCAAAACATAAACTCCAACCTCATAAATATTCCTGGTGGTAAGTTGTAAACTATAAGTAATACCGGCCAATAAGAATAAGGAGCAAGAAATGATCCGAATGGAATGAATCTGTCTGTACATAACCTAAAATGCATGTTCCTTATCTCTATTGAAAATTGAGGATATACACTATTAAAGTGTTTCCAGGCTTTACCATCGGAAGGGTGCTCCATTGCTCCATCTACCATATCATTTGATTGATGCCATATCATGTGTTCAATAATCTTTAGTGACATGAATAACCTTTGTAGTCTATGTGTGCTTGAGAAGTATCTAAGTTTTCTATGTGCGATAAGAGTCATTCCCCTACCAGTCATGAGTCTATAACGAGAATGCCAACATGTTTTGCACTCGATCAACTCTACATTTTCAAGGTAATACAACATGTAGAAGTTTGGACACATGTCAATTTTTTGGTATCCTAAGCCAAAGGGTTTCATCATGGATTTAGCAGCATATAATTTTTCTTTCAACCTATTCCCTTCAAGTAAAATGTTTCTCGCTCATTTGACGATTCTTTCATAACCGACCTCACTCAACTGATGATCTAACTTGATGTTGAAAACCTATGCAACGACAAATAATTTACTGTGATTTGTGCAACCATCCCATAATGGTTCGTCAGAATATTTCAAAATATCAAAAAACCTGGTCGCGTTTGTATTATGTTCTTCATCTATGATTTGACATTAATTGGCATGACCCCGATTCATTTCTATCGCATCCATAACTATATTCCTATAAGGATTACTATTGTCATATACAACTCCATGCATGTTACTAGAACTATAAGTTGACCCAACCATCCTTTTTACCGTGGTATTGTGATGGTTCTCAGTGTGCATACCAACATATGTATTTCTCTATGAACTCTTTTTGTAGAAGATGCATCGTTACAATATTTGGATCGAGAAACTTTTTATTTTTACACCTCTTACATGAACATCTAATACCCCCTCCACTAATATTTCTCATATTAGATAGTGTGTGATTAATAAAACCCTAAATCTCATTACAATAATCAATCATCCGCAACCTTTGGGGTAAATCTTTATCTATTACTTATATTAAACCTATATAAAATAATGATGACAACATGTATTAATTAACTATGTTAACTAAATAATTTGTAAAAAAATTGATTCAGCTTAAACTTATTCAATCTATTTTAATAGTACTCTTAATTCATTATTAATTATCTATATAAATTCAAATTTCTACACATTTACTGAAAATTTCAACTCGACAATAAAATTGAAAAAGTATAAAACGGACAAACTAAATAAGTCATTATTTATTTCATCACAAAACACCTAAGTCAAACATTCGACATAAGTTTCATCAATTTACAAACAAATACAATTTTTTAAAATCTAAAACAAACCCTAACATGTACAAATCATAAATCCATGCAACAAATTTATATGAGAAAAAAACTATAAAACAAGCAAACACGTAAATAAAATACATATTCTACAAAACATATGCAAAAAAAAAATCAAATAAAAAAGGGTAGATTTGCTTACTTAAAGTGGAGAATCCTCAATAAAATTTGAATCAGAACACAGATGCTGATAAATTGAGTATTGTGGTGGCCGCATTTGTTGTGGGAGGTTCAATTGTTTTGAGATTTTTTTTGGGGGGGGGGAGGGTGGTTGTTTGTTGTAGAAAAAAATGTAAGGAAGAAGAAGAAACGAGGGAGGGGGAGAGGAGGGTCGATCATCAGGTCATAAATTAAATATCACCAACGACATTACCAACAAAATTATTCAGTCAGTAACTCCATCAGTCATTCTATTAGTAAAAATGTCACGTCACCATACGATTTGTCTTTTTGAATCCCACTGTAATACCCTTTGTCATTCCCTTGGTATACACCGAGATAATATTTCTGTCGGTATTTACTGATGGATACAGGGATGAAAAATTATGTCGGTAAAGGTCATTGCAATATACTAACAAAATTTTTAACATAATTTTTCAGTCAGTGTTTCCGTTTGTATTTGTCAATTTTTTAGTAGTGCATATATAAATATATATTGGCACACCAACGAAGGAATTAGATATTTATAAAAAAAAAATATCAATTACAATATCTAACAAGATTTTATTATAAAAAAATATTTATATTAGATAGAATTCGATATTTTTTTTTCCTTGAGAATACTTTAATTAGTTTTTTTTTTGGTAAAAAAAATCAATTACAATTTCAAACGGGATCTTATTATATAAAATATTTATAATACATAGAATTAAATATTTTTTCTTTGAGAATACTTTATATTTGATTTTTTTAACACATGCTTAGTTATTTTGATATAAAATCAAGTAACTTCTTAAGTCACTATGGAAAATAATTGTTGGAATGAAACTCCCATTTACTATGATAAAAAGAAAGAAGTTAGTAGCGAATGGGGGTGGCTACATCCTAGATATACCGAATTCTTCATTTATGAGTCATTGCATTAAAAAAAATTGTCTCTGGCTACATCCGACTGAACTGCAGACAGGACTTAGTATAGGTTATTTTCATTATGATTCGAAGAGGGTATTTGAACTGCTTCTTCAGGAATCCATGAGCACACTTTAGCAAATTCGTATTCTTCAGGCTAGTGCTAAGATTGTATCGATTAGTGAAATTGACTTAGTTTGTGCGAAAATATTATTCAACTCCTTATATCAATATCAAAATGAGTAAGCATAAGAATGACACAAAACAAATAAAATTAACATTACAACTAACCATGCATGGTCATGACAAAAGAGATGATTAGGAAATAGAATATTGGTAAATTTCAATACCTAAAAGAAAGAAACGAAATTATTCACCACACCAAACCCAACACAAGGAGGCTAAAAATCACCCTAGAAGGTCCCTATACTTCAAGAATTTGTTCGAATCAACATCTTTGCAACAATTTTGATCAAATCATCTCTCGTACTTTTTTTATTTTGAACTAAATAAATCTCTCTATCCATATGTTATGTTGTGTTATCAAAAATCCGTTAATTGATCAATTTGATGCTCCTAATCATGATACTTGTCTTCAATTTAATTATATTTAAAATCCATAACCTTAATTCCAATTTAATCTCTTTTCGTGTTTATGGATGGTACAAGTACCGAGATAGGAATCTTTTCAATTTCATTATATATATATATATTTGTCTTCTTTTTTTCTTTTTCGAAGAGCTTCGTAGCATAATTATTGAATGACCATAGATCTATTAGGTGAAAGTTGAGGTAGCAAATCTAAGGCAATGGGTTTTGTGAGGTGATGGCGACCGTAGTTTTGTAGGGATTGAGGTGGAAAGCCCGAGAGGATGGGTCTATAGGGTTGAGAAAATGGGTATGTGAAGGCAAACATGGTGGGTTAGTGATCGACTGATGGTGGTTTGTGGTGAGGCAGTGGGTATTTAGCATTGAAATCATCACGTAGTTATGCAATGGGAATGGATATCTGGTGGTTGAGTGGTGTTAAATGGTTGGTGGCAAAACCAGTTTCACTACCAGAATTTTACATTTAAATTACAAAATATTTAGTCGGTATTTAGATACTGGTTTTATCAGCATGATTTTTGCTGACAAACTCATAGATAGTTATTGTTCACAGGAAAGACTTTCCTCGGTGATTCATGTTCTGTCAGTTATTCTATCAATAATATAATCATTGATGGTCAAATAAAAAAACATTATCCTCTTTATTCTGTCAGTATTTGTATAAGTGAATATGACATTTCACTAATAAAAAATATCATTTGTAATTTCGTCGGTCATTTATTTAAAATTACCGACGATTTAATTCTGTTAGTTATTAAACAGAAGCAGTGACATTTCTAGTAATCTTTTCCATCTTTCTAGGATATACCGACGAACTTAATCCGTCGGTGGACTGTTAGTAATTTTAGTAAAATTCTTTTAAAAAATATCCAATAAACTTAGAAAATAATTAAAAGAAATTAAATAAAAATAAAAATAAAATATTTATTACAGATTTAAAAATTTATCAGTTCACATATAATTCATCTAGAATAGAGGGGCTGGAGTAGGATACAGGTCTTTGCCGGGATCGTGGGGCCAATTGGGGGGCACATGTACCACCCATCTATGATTTCAGTTCCATGTACAATCGCCAGAGTTCAGCCATCTCAGCATTAAGTCGTTTTGTCTCGGCAGCAAGATGGGTCATCCAAGCTTCAACTCGTTGGTTTTAAATCATCTCGAACTCCAGAGCTTGAGTGCTCAGAACTGATTGCGAGCATCCAACAATTAAAAAACTTCGGGTTGTCAACAAGTCCTCGATCATAGTGTTTGAGATACTATAAACCCGATTTCTATCGGTCCACTAGACGATCCTACCTCCAGCCATAATTCTGGATCGAGTTATGGATGGGTCGGAGCATCGTCCTCATATCTCTTTTGCAACTGAGTGTTATATGTTTCCTAAAAAAATTAGCAAATTAAAAAAATAACTTAAGAAAATAAATTTTTAAAATCCAAGAAGCATTTATGCGTTGCTGGACCCCTTTCTGACGGTCATTATTTTGCACGTGCATTTCTACAAAAAGCTCCATCGATCTTAGTTCATATCCAAGAACTGTAGCCTGCAAGAGAAAATTGTTGTTAGTTAAACATATTCATATAAAACAACAATAGAAAAATGGACATATTAATAAAAAAAAGAATCTTATCATGTGTTTTGCATGTGCAACGAACAAAATGAATCTGCCGATGTGTGGTAATGAAACTGTGAATCTGCTTGTTCCAGTTCTCCATACCGGATTGTAACAGTTGCACGAAATGCATGGACATCACATGCTGAATATATGTTACCCAAACAACCTCTGAAACTTACGAAGATCTAAAATCCTTCCAAACCGTCACGTCCTTCCAACTTGGAAGCTTTTTTTAGCATTTTTTGAATTTTTTCTGCACCTTATACCAAGAATCACGTAACCTATATGGTACAAATGAATTATCGATTAACAAATGAAAGTTTTAACATTTAGATTAAAAAATATTTATTTTGATTTCAATCTTACCTAGTTGCAACATGATTATTCCAAACGCTCCTAGCAACAACTTTGTCAGCATTGTCCTAGTAAAATTCTTCCTTGCAGTTCAAATTTGTAAAAGAATAATTTCATTAATATTAATACATTAACTGAATTAACATAATAAAAGAAAAACTCTTTTAAGTTAATACTAACCTTGAAAACCTCACTCCATTGAAACAATGACACTTCCATTAACGATTTCATCGTCGATGTTGTCGTTTGGGTAGCCTCAATAGATGTAAACTTTAAATTTCATTCGTTAATTGAATTTAATTTTTTTCTAAAATTATTATATATTCTTTATTTTTTAGTAGTGCATGAAAGAAAAACAAGCTTACATTAAGTGGTCGGGCTTCCACTAGGTAAGGTACTTCATAATAAATGGATCCCACTTTGAAGGTGGTCGGCACCTAATAACTCTTGGTTGTCAGAAACATTGTTAGAAGAACTAGCAGCGATCATGTCCGTACAACGCACTACTGACTTTACTCTAGGCATCTGTATAAATTAAAGGATTTAAAAAGGTAATAAGATTCATATTCTAAAAACAAATTCAATAGCATCTCTCCTATAAGGGAGACTAACCAAAACTTTATTACCTACTTGTATATACAGTAAAAACAAATAAAACCACAAACTAGTTGATTTTATTTATGACTAATATTTTACCCTTAATGTTGTTATCACCTAATCCTCAATCTAGTAAACTAGAAATTATCACGTAAAAATAACAAATTTGTTTACCTGTAAACATTAACTTATATCTAAATATTCTATTTCACATGAATCATAATCATGGTTAAACATAATTTCATCAGCATACCAATCCAATTTAAGCATAGTAACATCACTTAAACACTAAAACTTATACAATTCCATAGATTTCCATACTTTTCATTATTCCAAAATATACTAACAATAATTGGTTTTTTATTTTCTTCAATTAAGTCCTTAATCATGTCATCTAAACCAGAATTAACTCATAATTACATAAATTCACATTTCCAATTACAAATACTCATAAATCCTAGAATTCACAAATTAGGGATTTATAATTCAACAACAAAACTTTATAAAAGCATCACAATGAATTCAAAAATCCGATAAAATTAATTCCAACAACAAAATTCAACAGAAATTAAAAAAAAAACAAATATAATGCAAAACAAAACCTAAAAAAAAGAGAAGAAAATGAAAAATCTTACCTCTTAATCCAGCTTAGTGAAGCTTGCACTAAGTTGTTTGACGGAACAACTCGATATGGATCAATAAACTCATTAAGTTTAAAGACATCAACTCTTGTAGTTACTTCATCGTTACCATCCTGAACAACTTGGACATGATCTCTGGGTTTGGTTTTCACTATGGATAACCAATCAACTCTCAAACAATCCTTTTTAAAGGAAGGAGTTATGTACAATAAACTTGTTAGAATTGCTTAGCAAAAAAAGAAAAGATATCATTAATGTTGCATAGTCTAGCTTTTGTATTAATTTCAACCAAACCATGATTAGGATCTACTCTGATTCCTCTATCAGTGGTATCATACTAATAGCATTTGAATAAAAAGATTATATTCTGCTCGCTATAATATTGCGATTCAATGATCTCTTCTAACTTCTCATAGTAGCCAACTTCGAACTCATTAAAATTTGATTCCTTAACACAAACCCCACTGTTATATGTCTTTCTATCTTAACCATACTCTTTAGTAAGAAAAACATGTCTATTGAAGAAATACTAGTTATAGCACTTCACCTTTCTTTTACAACCCAAACATAGTAATTCAAAGTTACATTAGTATTCCCTTCCAATTGATAAACATGGTATAAAAGTTACAAACTTTAATAGTTATGAGAAATGTGTACAAAATTAAGTATTCCAAGAGATAAGAATAATTAAACAGTCCTTACAATTAACCACGTGGAAAATTATTCATAATGTAATCAAAAGATTTTAGATTTAGTTAGCTGTGAGTTTTGGGATAGTAAAAATTGACGATATTACCTACAATGAATTATTAAATCTATCAGTTTATGATAGTTCGAGAGAAAATTATTTGAAATTAATGATGTGTTAATTATTATACTTACTGAAGAAAAGGTCATAGTTCATTGCAGTTAAATAACATATAATTATGTGTATGTTCGAACTCAATTTCTGTCAAGTATCTTCCACCACAAGATTTTTTGGTATAGGTCATTCAGGATGAGAGAAATTAACAAGTTCCACTCAAAAGCATTTCCCCACCGTCATCATGCCTTAAAAAATGGTTAATATTTGTTCTCAATTGAGGCTCAAAATAATATGAGACAAATGTTGAGATCTCTTTAATAATATAAGCCTCGTATATCAAAGCCTTAACATGTATCTTATTTTTTTTTACTTTTCTTTTAAGGTTGAACAAGTATCTGTATGGAATTAAATGAATGTTTTGAATAAAAAAAAAAGACAATGGGAAATTTAATTGTGATGCATGTGTAATCTCTAACCTTTCAAATGGATATATCTATGTATATTAGTTGGGCCTTCAACTTTTATCTCAAATGGAAAATATATGAGTAAATGCTCCATTGAATCAAAGAACGATATAGAATACAAGCTGACGATACGAGAGACCAAAAGCCTTCGTTCATCAAAAGATGAAGAATGTGTTCCAGGTTAAGGCTCTAGAAGAAATACGGTTTTAGACCAGTTTCCAGAGATCGGACCCCTAAGCTTTTCTGACCAAAGCTGAGGTTACCGCTACTAGAAGAGAATAAAGAAAAAAGCGTGCTCGTGAGTATCGACACCCGAAATTTTTTATTACCCTAAAACACATCTTAAAATGTATATGAGAGCCATGCATAGGGGTCTTCAATGAAAGGATGGCCCAAATGTTTGTTCAAACTCTCACTGGAAAAAGTTCCTTTTCAATCAACTTTGAAATAGTGAAACAATACCTTATCTTTTTAATACTTAGCTGGATGTGAAAAGAATCCAATATTGGATGAAAAAGCAAAAACCTAAAAATTAAGAACTCCATTCATTACCCGCTGAACGGAAAGAGGACCACCGAGAAAGAGCAAGTGAAACTGGTGCAAAATAAACTTATTCTTCCTATGTACACGAAGAACTTTGTGGCCCAATCTGTACCTACTCTACTGAATTTAGAATGCTATCAAGTCAAATCAATAAGATCAAAAGGAGCGCAATCGGACGACTTTTCAGTAACCCAGGATTACCTTGTAGCTTTCTTCTCTTATGATATTAAGAGTTAGAACAGGATGGGATGACTAGGCCTGATCTCTTCCCTTTCGTCCCTGACAACCAAGCAAGGTTGCTTTTTACATTCTGACTGTAGCACATTATTATATTTAACTTAGCCTGCTTCTCTCATCATTTGAACCAACCCGGATCTGCCCTCGCAAGTCTCTATGCATTTTGGGAGCAGAGCATGCAAAATCGAGCAATGGATCTTAGAAGAATTCAACTTTGAACACCTTCTATTTTTTCGCTGGCATTTGAGTTGTCTCCCCTCCTCTTTCAATCGACACACTCAACTAGATAGTTCCGGTGGCCCGGCTTCTGCCTCTATCAGGCTTCGCACCTCCCCTACCACGCTTTCCCAAGAACCCATTTTTCAGGATTCGGTAGGCCCGTCAAAAAATGGGTATCATTTCAAGTTTGTAGATTGTCTTGACGATATTCGTTTGAAGCATCTTTATGTGTTGTGTATACAACTTGTTGAAGTATATGTCTCTAAAGAAGTGATTAATCTCCATGAGTGCATTCCATATCCTCTTTGGCAATAAATCCTAGAAAGCTAGTGTAATAAGTGTTTGCATAAACACGTGGCAGTCATGACTCTTCATTTCATACAATTTGTAAACCTTAAAATTCATCAATCTAGATATGTTCGAAGCATGTTCATCAAAAAAACACAAACTCTTAAGCCATTAGTAGACAATTAACTAGGCTTTGAGACCCGCAACCTATCATAAATCAACTCCATATTTTTATGATAACAAAACAAAGGTTTATCCATTCTAGCCTTCATATTGTCCTTTGTCTTACCTTTCACGCCCATAACTGTGTTAAAAATTTCTTCAAACATGTTCTTTTTAATATGCATGACATCGAGGTTATGACAGAGAAAATTGATCTTCCTATAAGGAAGCTCAAGAAAATACTTCACTTTACTCAATTATGGGTCACACCAAAACTAAGAAACTTCTACTTACCAGATTGAAAACTAAACACAATGTCATCGTATTGTGACATCACATCATACAATTCTTTATCCAACAGCAGCAGTGATGTAACATCCCTTTCAATTCTACCAATAAAGAAGTCTTTTCTATACTTGTAATTCATTGGCAAGAGCCGCTAGTGACAATAAAAAAAGAGGTTTTACCACCATTTTCTAATATAAAGGCCTTGTTATTTTCCATACAGTATGGACATGCTAATTTTCCATGCGTGCTCCAACCATAAACCATTTCATACACGGGAAAATCATTGATAGTTCATATCAAATTTGCCTTTATATGAAAATTTTATTTACTCGAGAAATCATAATTCAAAGTCTTGGATGACCACAACCGCTTCAACTCATTAATCAATGGTCGAATATAAACATCTATATTTTGACCTGAAATATTAGGATCAGGTATGACCGTAGATAAAAACATGAACTATAGCCTCATACACATCCTCGATAGAAAGTTGTAAACTGTAAATGACCCAAATAGATTGAATCCATCTGTATATAACCCAAGATATACATTTATTATCTCCATTAAAAACTAAGGATGCACCCTATTAGAATGTTTCTAGGCTTCACCATCGGATGGGTCTACCATGACTCCATCCACCGCATCATGTGAATGATTTGCCATATACTCAACAGTCTTTGAAGACATGAATAACCCTTGTAGTCTAGGAGTGATTGAGAAGTATCTAAGTTTTTTATGTGGGACAAAAGTCCATCCCCTGCCTGTTTTGAGTTTATAATGAGCATGCCCACATGTTCTATACCTAGTCAACTTTATATTTTCAAGATAGTACAACATATAAAAGTTTGGACATATATCAATTTTCTAGTATCCTAAGCTGAAGGGTTTCATAATGAATTTAACAACATATAAGTTCTCTTTCAGCCTATTCCCTTCAGGTAAAATGCTTCTCGCCCATTTAATATTATGTCATAATCGACCTTATTCAACCCATAATCTGACTTGATGGTAAACACCTCTGTAACAACCAATAATTCACTGTGATTTGTGCACCCATCCCATAATGGTTTGTCAGAGTCTTTTAAAAAATCAAAAAACCCGCTTGCGTCTGCATTTGATTCTTCATCTATGGTTGAACATTCACCTGTTTAACCTTGATTCATTCCTATCACATCCATAATCATATTTCTATAAGGATTACTATTGTCATCTACAACTCCATTCATGTTGCTAAAACTAGAAATTGACTCAACCATCATTTCTACCATGGTCTCGTAAGGAATATATGGTTCTCCGTATGCAAACCAAGACAAGTATTTCTCTATAAATTCTTTTTATAGAAGATGCATCATTACAATATCTAGATCAAGAAACTTTTTATTTTTACACATTTTTCATAGACATCTAATACCATCCCCACTAATATTTTTTGGATAGGTAGTGCATAATCCGAAAATAAATAAACGGAAGGATTTAAGTAGTTCAAAATTAGATATATCAGAATTGATTTGATCAAATTTATTACATGGGTTAATTTGACCTGATTCATATAGTTGAGGGACTTCCAGCGATGTTTAGCCAACACAAGGGGGAGGGGGATCTATTACGTGGTAACTTTTGAGCGGACACATAAACTTTCATAGAGTTTTAACTCCTGTGATTGGACAATAAAAGAGTATCCGAAGTTAAGAAAACAAGAAAGAAACACCATGAGTGAAGGGGCCAACGACGTGGATTTGCCATGGTAACAAAACAGAAAATTCATTGAACGGCCCAGATTCGCTCCTCGGTTTCTGGCTCTTCTTTTATCTCCCCAATCCCCACTCCCCCTTCTTGTCTCTTCTCTCTCTCTCTCACACCCTTGCTATCTATATTTCCCTCAGCGAGAGGAAATCCAAAAGCATGATATCTTGCAGTTTTTAAAGAAGTGCTTAGAGTATAACAAAGATGTTGCTGGGCAAGAGACCTCGTAATCCAATGAAAAGGACGACAAGCTTGACAGAGATCAAATTTGATCTAAACACTGCTAGTAGTGAGGCAGCCCCACCGTCAGATCATCCTCAAAAACAGGTGGGATATGGTGGAATGATAGATCAACGGTCCTCGGCTGCCACTGGATCACCAAGAACCAGCCATAGAAGGGCTTCTGCTGATTTCTTGGAGACTCCCAACTTCTTGAGGGCTTGCTCTCTTTGCAAGCGCCGGTTGATCCCTGGCCGTGACATCTATATGTACAAGTAATTTCCCCCCCTTATGTTAAGCTGTGTAGACTATACTACTATTTATTTATTATTAATTTTTTTTTACAATCTTATACCAACAATCAAATTACTCTATCGTTTTATAGAGTTCTTGTTGATTGTTGGTGTTTATCACTTTCAAACCCTTCATTTATCTCTGGAGATATTTTTGCTGGTTTCTTGGGATTTTCGGTTATAGTACACAAGAAAAGAGATAAGAGAATTAACCTTATTTCATTAACATACATGGTAAAAAGCTTGGTTTATTTATGAGAATTCATTTTTTTTGTAAGAAATTACGACTCAAATTAATCCAACACATGCCATGAAATAATTTTTCTTGAGGGATCCAACCTCAGTTTAATCTCAACATCTGTCTTGTCAGAGGAAAAAAAAACGACTCTTCCTTAGATTATTTATTTTCTAATTAATTAGTATGAATCCATACTGTGTAATAGTCATATAGCATCAACTTTGTTTTTAACGAAGTTAATCTGGCATTTTGTAGGGGTGATAGTGCTTTTTGCAGTCAAGAATGCAGGCAACAACAAATGAGCTTAGATGAGCGAAAAGAGAAATGCTCATTAGCATCCAAGAAAGAGGCTGTATCCTCCACCACCGCAACAGAAGTTTCCGCTAAAGGCGAGACCGTTGCCGCCTTGTAGAGTTAATTACTTGCGGTCCTTCGAAAAAAAACACTCGCTTATATATAAATATAATCCAAGTCTATATGAATGTGGGTTTTGATGCAGGCGTATATTTTGTATGCACATGGGCAAGTTTTGAAGCTCTTCTAATTTACGTGGATCCACTGCGCCTACAATTAAGTCAGCAAGCTAGAATAATGAGTGTTGTACTCCTTCCTAGTTTTTTTTTTTTTCCTGTTTTTTCTATCGCCTTTTATTTTGTTTTGTTTTGCTAGTAATGGAAGAAAGTTGCAGATTCAATAGATTTCCTTTTCTCAAATATCATTAATGTCATAATTATATACAGTATATCATCTGTAGGTTTATGTGCGTATGTGAATGGTGGTAACATCGAGTGGGATGGTATTGATTTTGAACAAGATTCCCATCATTTTCACAATGGTACCACCTTCATCGAGTGGGAAGCGTGAGTTGCCTAATCAGGGAAATTTGCGTATGTAAACAGTAATAATTCGTGACTAGCTAGCTAGTCTGTGGAGTGCGAGTTGATGTAGAGAACCCCTAGCAATTATTGTTTCAATCGCAATGGTTGGATGGTAAATGATTAAACGAAGACCAAAATGTTTGAATTGAATGGAGCATGAATAATCATGTTTTTCCACAATCAGTCGTCATTACTAATGCGAGGGTCGAAAAATATTTTGACGTTGAATCAAATATTAATTTTGTAAAATAAAATTTTACTTTTTTCTATTAGAAAACAAATTAAGAAAACAAGAATAAAAAAAATGAGATCAATCTTGAAAATGCATGGTAAAGTTTATGGATTTTATAATTCAGTCCTAAGCTTTTTTTCTTTTCATGTTTTGGTTTCTAAATGTTGAGGGAGAAGAGAGAAAGTCGCTGAAAATGAAAAAATAAAGAAAGAGGTCGGTTTGGCAAACTCCAATCATAAAAAAGACGTATCTTCATGTCAATATATTTATCTTTAAGAGATGAGTTGGAGGGTGTTTTTGTAAGAGTCATATTCTTAGCCCAACTCAAACTCAAGGTTCAACCCAAACCCAACACAAAAACCTAGGTATTTAAAGAAAAAGTTTCTAAGAAAATTGTTTTCTCTCTTTTCCTCTTTTCGTCCCCTTGTTGTGACTTTCCTCTCCTGTTTATAAGGGATTTTAGTTTTGAATTTAAGTTTTTGATTTAAGAAATGTTGAAAATACAAGTAAGTGATTTCCCTCTTTAGTTATTTTCGATTAAGAATTAATTGTGAAGGTTTTAAGATGTGTTTAGGGTTTTTATATTGTTTTGATGATAGAGTGATTTAGGGGATTGAATTGTTGTTTTAAGGTGTTAGTTGGCCTTAAACGAGCTAATTAGATTACTAGAATCATGGGTTGTTAAAGAACAAATTGTGTTATTGTGTAATTTGAAGTTTTGAAGATTGGTAGATCGGGATTTTAAAAATCACGATCAACCGATTGATCGATTGGCTGAACCGGTTGACCGATCGATTGGTTGCTACTCATCATTGTTTTAAACCAGTTGACCGATTGGCTGGTTGCTAACGGTCGAACTAGTTGATTGGTTACTACTGATTTACTAGCTGTTTTAAATTGGTTGGTTGGTTGCTGACGGTTGACCGGTTGGTCTAAAATGGTCGATCAGTTGGCCTGTGATAATGATTGACCGATTGATCATTCTGGTTGACCGGTTGACCCGATAATAGAT
>Ga0307515_10006473_pt1 | contig 23443 bp, 6 predicted proteins | sample 17_EM_MG_FD_194513 | JGI IMG/M metagenome (GOLD analysis project Ga0307515, IMG submission 194513) | Populus trichocarpa ectomycorrhiza microbial communities from riparian zone in the Pacific Northwest, United States - 17_EM | ecosystem: Host-associated > Plants > Roots > Unclassified | place... | reverse complement strand
GGAGGATAAACTTACTTAAGACTACTTTAAGGGGGAACTAAGCGCATCCTTAACCCCTACGCAATTATTACCTCTTAAACCCCTAATAGATAAAGATAATATAACCAGGACGTTACCTTACCTTACTCTAGTAACACTAGTTAAGGATTATATCCTTTAGCTAACCGTTTTTAGTTTAGCCGTAGGAATAATAGTTAGGGATAATATTATTTAGCTAACTACTTCTAGTTTAGCTAGAGTACTTAAGCATTTAAAAATTTATATAAGTAACTAGTTTATATTCTCGTAGAAGAAAACTAACTGCTATAAGCATTTTGTTAATATGTTTCGTATAACGGCAAAATATCATTTTAATAATTATTAAATGTTTAGGCTTAAAGCGGTATTAGGATATAGACGTCGTAGTATAAAGATCGTCTACTAGTTATTAGACGATCCTAAACTCCTAAAGTATATTAAAATAATCTATATAGTCCATAGCCCTACTAGCGAGTAGATACTAACGGGAATTTCTAAGAATAAAGATAGGCCTATATTTACGCTTAACGGAGTAGTAGATAGATCTTATAATAATTCTCTAAAGTACTGGCGTTCTTCTATATATATAGTGCAGACTAAAATAAATAAGGGTAAAGAGAAGATAAGGATAGTCCAGTATCTATTACTATAGGCAGTTATTACGCATACGTTAGACAAGGCTGAAAGAAATAGGTAGTTACTAAGATGTAGTTTTATATTTATTGGTTATGCAAAGAATAAGCGGTATAAAAAAGTCCTTAAAGCCATTAAGAATTATATGCTAATAGATAGGATATTCGTACTAATCTAGTATATTCGTTTCCCTATAGTAGACTTTCTTTAATAACTAGGTGCTTAAAAGTTGGAATAGGATAAGTAAAAGGCAGGATATAAAGCTATCTATATAAGCCGCTATAGGAGATAAGCCGGGATGCTAAAGTGTTCTTAATTAGAGTAGTATTAAGACTCTAGTGTAACGCAACTAGGTTAAGCAAGAATGTGGCTTACGTAAGGCGGTAATTAGAGTTTTACGGCTGTATATTATATGGAGCTTATAAAGAATTTGAATCTATTAAACTGGTAATTATAAGATATTCCTGCTAAATACGCTAAGGATAAGAATGCTAAACTAGAAATAGACCTCTAAGCTAAAAAGAGCACCACTATCTAAGAACAAGGATATCCTAAAGCATTACCGCCGTCCCTTGCGCACGGCAGCTCTGCCCTTTACTTTCTTAGAGTGCGCTTACGGTAATCCAACCTTAGCATACCGGACGCGTCTTTAGTAAGACTTAAGGGTATCTCTAGAATTTAAAAGCCCGCTTTTATAAACCTAGGTAGGCTTCTAAACCACCTTATATTCGCGCCCTAACTTAATTATTCTTTCCCCTAAAATATTATTAATCTCCCATTCGTTATCTAAGCTTATTTTATTAATTTTGTTATTTTTAGTCCTGGTATAACGCTTTATAGTTGTCAGATAACTCATATATAGCTATTCATTGATGAAATGGGTTGATTGATTGATGATCTTGATGGTGTCTTGATCGGTGCTCGACCTAGGGCCCCTGGGCTTAGACGAAGATATTTACAATGCACGTGACTCGTGCACGTGACTCGTGCACGTCCTACGCCTCCGAGAATACAGATTATCTAACAATAGTAGGCTCTAGGTTTAAAACGTCGCTCCGGTTATTAATAACGCCACTACTATTACTGTCCTTGTCCTTATTATAAGTATAATTACTAGCCTTATTATACGGCGGTTTAATACTATAGAGAAGGGTAAGCTTCTAAAGCGAAGGGCTAGCGGGCCGTAGAGTAGATACTACTTACTAGCTAACTTGCGGGTATTAAGAGTTAAGGTTAAAAATAGGAGGGATAGGGGGGCTAGAAGATAAGTCTTTGTAATAAGTAGGTAGCCTTTATTGCTTCTAGGGACGTAGACTATTACTACCCTCGCCGCCCCCACTACTCTCTTTAGTAGGGTTGTTAAAATTATAATTAGTAATATCGTCCCGCTTAAGCTTCCGCTTCCTTAGTATAAAGGATAATTCGCCTTCTATATTCCCTTTCTTATAATTACCCTCTTCCCTAATAAGTAGATTGTCTATATGTTATAGCTATTAGGTTATAGTAATAATATTTTTAATATTTATAACTTACTAATATTATTTATATTATTGGCTATTAAGGAGTCTTAGTTAGCTATTACGTGGGCCTCCAACTTCTATATAGCCTAGGGGATAGTTATAATACTAATTCCCTTAGTTAGGCTATCTATTTTATTAACATCTTCTACTATAGGTTTAAGATGATTATACGCAGATACGCTAAAGAGATCTTCTAGCTCCTCTAAAGAAGGTAACTCCTTATCCTTATTATCCTTATTACTGCAGTTATTTCCGCTACCTAATAATTATTAAGCAAGGCCGTTATATAGGGGGGAAGTACATACCTAACTTATAAGGTGCTAGTTAATCGCCGACTTTATTAGCTTTATTGCCAGTATTGCTAGCTCTATTACCTTTAGCTTTAGATTCTAAGTCTAGGTCGGCTATATTATCTTTAATAAATATTAGATTTGCTATAAGCCGTTAAATATATTTATAGTTATTAAGAAAAGAAAAAGGGGATAATTACTAAATTACCTTAATTGCTTCCTTTAGCGTCTTAGCTATTACTTCTATTCTTATAAATATCTTTATACTCGTTAAATGCCTTAGGATCTACAGGTGCCTTATTAGGTAGAATATTTAAAAAAGGCAATATAGAATAACTTGCCTAAGCGTAACCAGGCCAAATATTTTATAGAATTATCTCTTAGAGGGAAGCGAGGTACTCTCCCCTTTTTCGTCCTCTTTTTGGGTATATTGCTTACATTTGCCTTAGAAGTAGTAATCGCATAATACTAAAAAGCCTTTAGTTTTTTAGGGGATGCAGTATAGAAATTAATATTATTAAGTAAAATTTGTGAATTAAAACAAAGGGGTTAAGAAGATACCACTATTGCTGCCACTATTGCTACCGCTATTGTTATTAAAATTATTATTACTATATGCCTTTCCAATAGCTCTAAAGGACGGATTACGCTAGGCTTTTAAGTCTACGCTAGTCCCCTTTTCGCCACTAGCTTATATCCGCAGCATCTATACTAAAATAACCCTACTAGGTTAATAGCGAATTAAAACGTATAATCTACGCTCTATTAGCAATTACTGTTTATAACATATAAAGGTTTATATAGGCTTAAACTCTATTATAAGATTAACGCCTATTAGGAAACTACAATTAAGACCTAACTAACTAAGCTAGTACATTCAGCCTCTAATAGGGGCATCGCACTAAGCCTCCTTATTAAGGAGGTTGGTAGTAAAGTACCTCTACCCTTATTCCTTAGAGTTAGGGCTAGCGCTAATATATCCGTTTTTTAACCCAATTATGCCAGTAAACTAGATCTTTTGTAGATCCTCTACGAGACTATAGTTCCTAGGATTAGATAAGTAGAAAGTATACCGTAATTCTACTATAAGTATTAAAAGACACTCCAAGTAATAAGGGTATCCTTAAATCTCTCTCCTAGATCCGAGGAACTTCCTTAGTTATACTCTACAGAGCTTATAGCCGCTACTTAACCTCCTAAATATGCGCAAAAGCCTCGCTTTTACCCTTACCTATAGCCGGATATTATAAACAATATAAGGGGGTAGATAGCGCGGGTATATTAGGTGATTACGCCCATATTTATCTTACTGCGCCCTTTTAGCTAATACAGCCACTATATAAAGTCCGTCTCCATTAGGAGATTAAATACGCGAATTTTTCTCCAGTATTTGTTAGCTAAGAGTAAGATTATAACACTAGCTCTACTAGAAGCTAGGCTATGCTACCAGATAAGCCGTTTACCCCTAGATTCCGCCTTATAAGTATTAGGTCTATATAATAGATATTCCTATATAACCTATACCTCCTTAGCTAAATAGGGGGCTAGATTAAACCAAAGCCTAGCGGCTTCTCTAATTATAATATAATCCTTTAATTATTAGGGAAGAATAAGGTCTAAGTCTAGGTTAAAAAGGCGCTAAAGAGGGCGAAGGCTTCTAGCTTTTAGCAGCGCAGCTTTAACCAAGCTAAGTAACTAGTATTAGCCTATGGTTTTGCTAAGGACCCACTTCGGCGTCCAGCTTTGCCTTTATTGTAATACTATAATATAACACTACCTAACACGTCTCGTAGCTCGCAGTAGCTATAACCTATATAATCTATTACTAGGCGGTTCTCGGCATAGCCTTATAGCTATTTATAGCTATTCTAACAGGGATTAAGTCGCATATTATAATTACGCCTAAAATACTACTAGAGGTAAAGGTAAAGAAGAGGATAAACGGAAATGTTATTCTAGTACACTAATCGGTAGGGGACGTGGGTAGGAGAAAAGGAGAAAGGAGAGAGAAGAGAAGAAAGGAGGAATATAGTAGGACCGAAGCATGCGTTAATACTAGAAGAGAGTATAAATATACCCTATAGAAAGGGCTAAAGAGTTATAGCGCTAGGTAATCGTTAGTATAAAATATGCGGAGATTAGGGAAGGCGGGCAGAGCACCTATATAGACGCTAAGGGGATAGAAAATGCCTTACAGCTAACAGCTAGAGTCTAAGGTAGCACGGTAGTAGGAAAAAAAAGAGAAGATAGAGTATAAAGGCAAAAGCAGCAAGGGAGAAGGCCTTTTATAGTTGAGGTTAAGGTTAGGTCTTAGCCAAACTGGGGTATAAAAGCAAGCGCGCCTTACCTATAAAGGAACCTCCATTTCCTAATGCGTGGTCTTTATCTTATTTTTTACTAAGTAATAAAATAAACATCACCAGCTAGTTATAATAATTCGATATAAAGGATTTAATAGGAGGTATTAGGAATAATAAAGGTTATTAAATTAACGATAGGAATGCTATACCTTTAATAGATAACTTAAAGATAGGAGATATCTTTAAGGATAAAGATAAAAAGGAGGGGGATAGTATTACAAACTATATATTAGTAGTAATGCAACTACTAAGAATAGATATAAATGGGTTAGTTAAGATAGTATAGGAGGCACTAAAACTGATTAAGCTATAGAATAAGAGGTAGCTAAGTTACGTAGCTAGTTATGTTATTGTCGGGAATAAAGCAAGCGGTTGTTACATAATGCCGCGGCACTAGCGTAGCGAGGAGTCTTAAGCTCCTCGCCCTTCCTTATTCTAATAAATAAGTATTTTAATAAACATTACTATAACCTACTTAAGTAGTCGTTATTGGTAAGTCACCCTATATAACTAATACTAATCAGTGGTTAAATATATAGTTAACCATAGAGCAGCTAGGTTTTTAAATAGAAGAGATAGTTTTATATAGGGGTGCTATATACGCTTATATGGAATAGATCCCGGCAATACTATACTATCTTAAACTTACGGAAAACTAGTAATAGAAGTGTTACTGAGTACTAGGAGATACTAAGTTGCGTCTATTATATAGAACAACCGCGTTTATAAAGATTTGGTTAAGTACTTTAGGTTAGAAGTATTACTAAACCTAAGGTCCCAAGTTAATAACTAAAACGCGTTAAATAACCTTAATTTTCTTATTTTTATTATTAAAAACGCGTTAAAACAACCATCTTAATACCTTTAGTATACCTTTGCAGACTATAGGATTACAATTACTACCTAATTACATATTAAATAACCTTTAATAATAGCTATTATGGCGTTAACCTACCCGAAGAAGTATAAGGATAATATTAACCTAGAATATAGAACACTGATATAACTAACCTTAAAGATATTAATTAGCAAGACTTAAACAGATTCTTATTATACCGTATAGTATACTATAAAGACAGCAAATATAATAATACTATACTATAGTACTATATAAGGGAGGACTTTATTAAATAAATAAAGGGAATATAGACTTTTATAAAGAAGGATATTATATAAGACTTCCGTAACTTCTTATAGGAGTATAGAGTCTTTATACCTATAAATAGGGGTACTATTAGAGATAATATTTAGGAGTAGGTTATTAACGTAAAAGAAGAGCATAAATAGACTCTATAAGAGATTAAGCACCAACTACGCACTATAAGAAAGCTTAACTTATAATAGAATTTAAGCAATATACCTTTAGAGACAAATCTACCTTCGCCTTTAACTCCTCTATATCCAATTTAACCCGTAACTTTAATTTTGGATACTATACCCTAATACGGAGGTCGCTGTCTAAAGTTTTTGCACCTTCCTAATTAGGAAGTTAACTTACTAACTCTATTAGTATGTTATTAAATTTATATTTTTATATTTTTATATAAAATTTTATAAGCATTATATAAATTATAAATCAAAGGTATTATATTATTAATAGTATTAAAGTAGTTATTATAACTTAAAATTTATTAAAATTTATTAGTACTATAATTTACGCAGCCAGTATTGCGGCTTACGTACCAGTGCTAAAAATTACGCACTTGTAGCGAGATCGTGACCAAATTTACGTGGGGTAGGCTGATAGCTACGCACCCGTGATTGTGCGTGCGCAGTCGCATAACTTCCTAATTAGGAAGGTGCAAAAACTTTAGACAGCGACCTCCGTAAGAGTAGGTATAGAATCCTATTGCTTTATAATTTACTAACCTTTAAACTTTACTAATTAGACCTACGTCCCTACTATAGCCTATAATGCAACTTCTACTTCCTCTATCTTAATCTTAAATTAAAGGTAGTTAAAATTGCTTATAGAGCTTATAAAGCTCTATTTAGGTTAGGAGAAGAAGTTTAGTAGAGAATTATATAATATTCTTAATTTAAAACTATATATTATTATTATTGATTCTTGTTTAACGTCTAATACGGTCCCAGTTAAGGTCTATGCAGACTACTGCCGTAATATAGATACAAAAACCTCCAAGGCGAACGTGAGTGGTAATACAGAGTGTACCCCTCTAGGTAGCACGCCCGTACTATATCAACGGGAGGAAAAATACCTTTTAGGTCGCTGCTCTGAGACCCCTATACAGGGGTGTCCTAATTGCCTATCTTGCCCTATCTGCCGCTCATACCATACTTCCTAGTATTAAGTTGAATTGCCGTTTAATTTTGTATGCCTACCCCTTGCTCCCTTAATTGCCCTATATATATGTGTATGTGTATACGCCTAGGTCCTTCTGCTTACAGCATAATTTCTACCCCAAAGGAGCCAGCGGGATAAATGTAACTAGGTGTTTTATCCTAGGGCCCTAACCTAGGTCCCCTACATCCTTATTCTCCTGCATCTTAGCTAGGTTTTAAGACGTAAAGGGAGATAAAATACCGCGTGGGTAGGTCTAGGCTATTAGGTAAGGTGGGGAATAAGAGGCTTATTATAGACTTCCCGAGGCATATACGTTTGGCCACCGTGCCGTATACGTTCGGCAACCGTATGCGTTTTGTCCGTATGCGTTCGGTTATGCACTATTGCGCTCGGTTGCAGCCGTATGCGTTCGGTCCGTATGCGTTCGGTCACCGTATGCGTTCGGCTACAGCGCCGTACATATTTGGTCGCCGTGCTATGTAGGTTGCCATATATATAGTTATATGCCATACGGGAGGGAGTAAAGGGGGGACGCCGTTTTAGAAGCCGTAATTTAGGTGTACTAGAACGTGTATAAAGACGTAGTAGTACTTATAGGCCTCTACTGGGGCTTACCCTCCTAGTAGAAGCTTCTTCGCACTACCGCGTCGCAGCGCTAGCGCTGCGCAGCCGTACGCACGTCTCTGCGTTTGCTCTAGTAGTCTATTAGCATAATCCAGATAGAACGCCAATAGCTGTATACTAGGTTCCTGGGCTCCACCGCGTGGAGGTGCAGAGGCCGATTTTATAGAGTCGTCTTCTTAACTATTAGATGGGTCTTGGCGCCAAGACTAGTAAAAACTCTGCTATTCTGACGGCGTTAAGGGTTAAGTATTCGAAGGCGCCCTCTAGCTACGACGTAACGCCGCTGCATCAGTAATAGACGAGATCCTTACTCTTAGCTTAACCGTGCGGATAAGATGAGACGGAAAGGAACCCCTATAGGACAGTATGAGTCGGATCTCGCTTTTGGTGTTCCTTTTCTTCAAAACTATATATCTTCTATAACTATTACTAGAAAGTAGGAATAGAGTCTAATTAATATTATAACGCCTATTCTGTTATACTTAAGGGCCAAGCTAGTACCTTTTATTATAATTATTTGGTAGGAAAAGGATATAATTTTAACCGTATAATATATAAGTTAAGATACTACTTTAAAACAGAAGAGAATAAATAGCAGTATATATTAGAATGGAGAGAGACTACCTTTTTAAAGATTATTGCTATAAACCTAGGTATCCCTCGGCTTAATTATCTTTAAAAGCTCTTTAATTAACTTTAGATAATTTAGCGTGGTTTATCCAAATTATATTAAGAGGATTTTAGCCTATATAATTAAGTTATTAGCGTATATTAAGGTATTAAAGAATATAACCTTACTCTCTTTAATCTTATAAATACTTATAAAGGTATATAACCTTACTCTCTTTAATCTTATAAATACTTATAAAGGTATATATACTTAATTAAGATCTTCTATTAGTACCACTCTACGCTCTTAAGAAGTATAGCAATTTAACGCCTAACTTTAACTTACTTTGATTAACCCGCTTAACCAATATAATTATAACTAGACTAATCGAATATATAATGGCCGTAGTAGGTAATACGGCAGAGGGTATAATTAATAACTATAAGGTAAAAGTGGAGGTCCTTATAGAGGTTTATTTTAAAATAATTGCTAAAAGAAGTGCTATATTTATAAGAAACTAAATTGCTAGTTAACTAGGCATTCTTTTAATAAATAAAAGGAGGTATATAATAAGTTTCGCTAAAGTATAAGAAACGTTAAAAATTATAAGGCTACTATAGCCTACTTCTAAAGCTTCTTGGTTTAATATAAAGGCATAGAAGATCTTAAGGGTAAGGTTAATAAGGCTGAACAGCTCCTTATAGATATAGAAATTAAGGCCTACTTACCTAACTAATACTTTATTAAGTATAGTGAGGTAAATAGTATATAAACCGTTACTATTCTTAATAACTAATTTACACTCCATTCTATTACGAAGTTAGATATCTTTAATAAGCTAAAAAAGAGCTCTGCGTTCTCTTTTAATAATAGATACTTAGCAAATATCTTTTATAGTATTATACCAGATATTAGAGCCGTAGAAGTATCTATAGTAGGAGAACCTTAAGTTTAAGCCCTTTAGTAGCTTAATAACTCTATTTAGATTAACTATTTAACGGTAGGCTAATATATAATTCGTTTTAGTAAGGGTACTATAATCTCTTTTAGCACAATTAGGGTTTAAACCCCCTTAGGGTATATTACTTTCTATATTATTCCCACAAATACTCTATTTCTATTTTATATCGGAAATATAAATAAATTAGGCGTTAAGCTTAATAACCTTAAGAATATGCTTATATAGGAAGATAGTTGGGTACCTATTATACGCAAGTAGGGTTATCCTTAGTTGCTCCTTTATTAACTAGAAAAGAGTATTACTTAAAGCTACCTAACTAAGTTAGTGTTACGTTAACTACACCGTCGTTTTAGCTACCTATCCGTTTATTAATTACTTAGGGTTCTTTAGTAAGTAGGCTATAAAGTTAAGGTTAAGGCAATTAAGCATCTTATAAAGTACTGCTATTACTACTAAATAAACTAAAAGTCCCCTAGCCGAATAAAGTTTACCCTTAAAGATAATTATAACTTTAACTTCTATATTATTATTAATATTATATATCTAAGCGGCAAGCTAGTACTCTAAGTTATTAACTTCTTAACCTCCTTCTAAGCCGTACGTTTCTTAAAGAATATATTAGCTAGGAACGCATAGGATACCCTATAATTATACTAGATTAATATCTACCTAGGACCCCCTAATTAAATTATCTATAATATAGAAAAGAACTTCTTATTTATAGAGATTTAATAATAGATAAAGGTAATGGCAATTAAGGTTAAGGAAGTCCCTATTAAGGCATATAATAGTATTAGAAAAGTAAAGCGATATTATACACTATTACGCCACGTATATAAGATTATCTCTTTAAAACTAGAGGATGCTAGTAAAGAACTTACCTTATAAATAGCTGTTAAAGCTATTAACAATTCTGCTAGCCTAGATAGACTTATACCTATATTACTAGTTTTTAGCGCCTACCCTTAAATAACTAACGATTCTTTACTATCTCCTTCCATTATATAATAACTAAGGCTATTTATAAGGCAATAAAGGAGGTATAACGTCTCTATACTATACGCTAGGTCAATAATATACTAGGAATAAGAAATGGCCTAAATACCTTAACTATACTTAATCTGCTACTTTAGTCTAAGGTATATATATAGCGTAAAAAGGGAGGGTAGTTAGTCCTATATTAACTTATTATAATTAATAGTTAAACTTATACTATTTAGATGCCTTATAGACCCACTTAATTCCATTTAACTATTATTAAGCCTTACTATAAAGATAATAGTTCTAAGCCTTTATAGGATGCCTTAAAGGAAAACCATAATTAACATACTCTAGAAGGCGACTATAATTTTAATACAATTATAGTAGAGGTGCTGTAACTATAACGCGGTAAAGGTTGCCTAAAAGGATTATAAAATCGCTAATATCTTATTAATTTTAAAGAGTAATTTGTTACCGCCATTAAGAATAGAGTTAAGTTATTAATATCCTTTATAACAGCTAAGGAGAAGGCTAACTTTAAGCTTGTAAAACAGCTTTAAAAAAAGGTCGTATTATAACTTCTAGAGCTCCTTTTTAAGTATCTAATAAGTAGCAGAATTAATAGTCTTATTATAAGAGAAGTCTTTAAATTTAAGAAGTATAACCCTACTAAATTTAATAGAGTTTATATCTTTAAGTTAAGAATAGTTAACGAGATTAAGAGCAAAGCTACTAACGCCCTATTTAAGAAATTAAGGCTTATTATCTAAGGCTATAATAATAATAGTAAGGAGGTAATTCTTATATAGTCTCCTATAATTTAACAAGCTAGTTAGCGAGTTATTATTACGCTAGCTCCCTCCTTAATAAAGAATAAAATGGCGGTTTATTTATAAGATATTACTTAGGCCTATACCTAATTAAAGATGCACCTTTAGCGCTTAATACTAGCATACCTTTTAGAGTAAATTCGCCACTAATATCCCGAAGATACAATTATAGTTATGCTTAAGCTATTATATAGAATTGCAGAGGTAGGAACTTATTAGTGGGCTACCTATAGTAAGCACTATAAAGAGAAGCTTTTAATAACTACTTTTATATTTAATCTCTGCTTCCTTATTATAACTATAAGAACCCTATTTAGAATTATTAGCATATAAACTAATAATATAATTATCTTAGAAGACGACCAATTCTTAGCTTTTAAAGAAGATAAGCTAGTAAAGGTAAATCTTATAGTAAAGCTAAAGGAAAAGCTTAATTTAATAAAATTATTACTTTTTAATAAATGCATCCTCTCCCTAAATAAGGATTCTATTGCTTTACGCCAGAAGGGTTAAGGTAAGAAGATTAACGTTATTAATATTAACTCTCTAAAATAAGGATATATGGAGCAACGCGCTTATAAAGCTTATATTACTTCTATCTATTAACCTAAGGCTTTATTTAATCTCTCTATTACCGCCTAATACTAGGAATTAACTAAGGATAATATTCTTGCCCTAAATAAGCGTCTTTTTTAGTAAATGTCTATACGAGTAGAGGTTATAAATATTGTTATTAGATGAATGGCGTAGAGCGTATGCGGTAGGGGCTATATGCGTAGCGTAGGTTACCTGACTGCCTACGGCCCGATAAATAGCCCGACCTTTACTACCCTTTTCTTTCTCTTTTAGTAGACTAAAAAAAAACACAAATAAACCAAGAACCAGTTACCTTATATTGCAATTGCAGTACCCCCCTAGGTGATACCGACAGTAAATAAACCATCTTAATTGGGGACTACTCTATACGCCTATTAATTTTCCCACCACTAAGCTCTTTATATTTATTAATAGATTATTTATAAATAATAAAGATTTTAGCTTCTAGCTAGGATATAAAATTATTATTATAAATAAATCTACTAAAGAGAATAATTTTATAATCTACGATAATCTTATCTATTAGAGCTTAACTAAAAGTAAGCGCGTTACTTAAAGTGTCCTAGCGTTAGAGATATATAAAATAGTTAGCGGAGTTAATATGGCAATTATAATTAGAACTACCCTAAAGATAATTATAAATTAACTTAAACTTCCCGTTATTCCTATAATTGTGTATACTAACTTATATTCCCTTTATAAGTATTTAGTTAAGCCTAGTACTATAAAGGAGAAGCGCCTTATAATTAATATTATAGTACTTTATTAATCCTATAAACGGCAAAAACTCTTTAAGATTTAATAAATTAACGGTTAAGATAACCTAGTAGATGTAATAATAAAGGCAAACCCAAATAAGGCTCTAAAAACGATTATTAACATAAATACTCTATATATACGAGTTAAATGTTAGGTTAAAAGGGAGTAAGAGTATAATATTCTATAGACCCTAATTTTAACTAGCTAATTAGGATTTTCTATACCTAGTATAGAAAATTGCTATTAGCTTGCTTATAACTAGCGCCTTAGCGGCCCTAATATAATATCTACCTACAACTCCAAGTAAGAAAGCACTATGTGCTAAAAGGTAAATTTTAGGATAGCGAGACTTATATTATAATGGTAATAGTAAGTAAAGAGGATTAATTTTTGTTACGCTAGTTAAGCAGTATTTATATATAGATAGCAACTATAAAAGAAGAGTTACTAGTGTTGAGAATAAGGTAAGCGGTCGTTACGTGACGCCACGGCACTGGCGTAGCGAGGAGTCTTAAGCTCCTCGCCCTTCCTTATTCTAATAAACAAGCATTTTAATAAACATCACTGTAACCTACTCAAGTAGTCGTTATTGGTGAGTCACCTGATGTAACTAATAGTTATAAATTTAGAATATAGGAACGTGGAAATATAGAAACGCGATGTACTAATATACTAACATACTAATGTACTAAACCTTTACTATAGGGAGGAGTTATATATTTAAAGACATATAGTTTCTATAGATAGTTCTCTTCTTTATAATAAATCTTAGAATATAATTAGAGTTAATCTGTTAAGTAACTACTTTACTAGTAATATTTATATTGTTAACTATTCTATACCTATATACCTAGCCTATTAATAAGTCTACTATAGTATTTCCTATAAGGCTTTGTTATATATAGTATAATATAATAAATATAAAAATATAAAAAATATAATATAATTTTAATATAATTATAAGATAGAAATAGGATAAGGATTTAGTTAATATATATATATAGAAACTAAATTATTGTCTAGGTAATAGAAACGAAATAATATAAATTCTAACGATGTTATTTAAGGGGTTTTTATCTTATTAACCTGTTTTTAAAATATCTGCAAAGCTCCCAATTCCTAGCTAAAGTTATTTAAAGGTTTATAGTGGCCTCTTTGTTTCCCTTTAATAGAGTAGACGCAAGCCCTAGGGAAAAGCTATTTAGAGTAGCGTGGTTTTTAATAAGCGAATATCCAGCCAATAAAACATCGGTAAATGCCAATATTTACAATGCCAATATTTAATATTTACAACACTTTTAATAAAATAGCTCTAATAATAATGTATTTATTTTAAAAATAAATGATTATATTAAAAATTGACATATATTAGTAAGTTTTTAAATTAAATTACGTAATTGGTTATTATATAATTGCGCGCCTTCCTTATATAGTATTTTAATATTAATTCCAAACGTCACTCTACCTTACTTTACCTTAGCAGCAGTAGCAGTAGTAGTAGCAGCAGCAGCAATAATGTGAGTACATCCTCCGGACAGCTTGTACGAAGCTGGCGCCCTTTATAGCTTTATAGGTTTGCTATAGCTTTAGAGCAGCTTATACCCTAGCTTTAGAAGTTCATACAAAGCTAACTTTAACTTAGGGCTCTCGTTCTCTATAACGCCGCCATTACTACTACTAACGCCGCTAGTACCAATGTTAATCCCGTCCTTATAGTAGGACAGCAGTAGTTAGCTCCCTACTGCTATAGTTTATAGGCTTAGGCGTTGCTAGCCCTTTTAGGGCAGGATATGGAGTTTATATAAGGCGCGATCTCCCCTTATTAAATAGCAACGCACTAGCCTTTGTACATTAACGCCATCCTTATACAATCTTAGGGTAGGGTAGTAGGTAACCTATACGCTGTATACCTTAGCGCTTATTAGGGCTATTGCCCTTTTTTATTATATTATTAGGTACCTAGGTACTTTAGCGGAGCATATAGGAATTATAAGTAGCGTAACTACGCAGCCCGCTACTCCGTATAAGATAAGGATAGAGGTAATAGTAGCGGACCTCTACGCTTGCTATAGGCAGGGGCTAATAATACTAGTAGTAATAGCATAGTAGCGGCGCCGTTATTAATTAAGGATAAGGAGAAGGACTAGCTGGGGGGTAACCCCTAAAATGCTATTATTCTGGCTTAGGTGTATATAAGCTTTTATTTAGTATATTAGCAACCTATATATACCTAGCTAGTTAGGGGTATTACTAGCACTTATATATAATTTGTGGCTTAACGTGCTATATAAGCTTAGTAGTTATCTTATACGATAAAACTAAAACAGATTAGTATATAGATAGATCCTTAAATTTAGAGCTTTGTATAAGGAATAAGTTAAGTTTCCTTAACTAAGAATTTAGTTTAGTGCCACTATTTTATACACTCTACCCATTTAAGAGTCTTAACACCTATTTACATTCTCTTCTATAAGATTATATAACGTACTCCTAAAAAGGTTCGTTTAGGTTTGTTGCTTATTACTAAAATTAATAAGATAGTAATTGCTAGTAGTAATAGTTGTGGCCATTATACGCGCTGTTGCTCTTAGCACTACTATTAAAGGGTAGAAAGCTTTCTAATATAACTTAGAGGATCGCTAATATAGTTATTATACTTATCTTAGCTTTAAAGTTAAGTAAACTAATTAAGATCCTTAATAGTCCGTTTAGATAAATTAAGTTCTTATTTAGGCCTGGCTTGCCTATACAGCAACCTAGATGGCTAAAGAGTAGTAAGACTTTTAGGCCCAAGAGCTTGCGATCGGTAATTCTCCTAGAGTTATTTAACTTTTTTAAGTATAGCTTTCCGCTACTTCTTTTCCTAATTTACTCGGATATACTTTATACAACGTTTAGGATAAAAGATAATTGCCGTAGCGTATAATAGAGATTTATCTAACTTAAGGTAGTATTTATTAAACACCTTCTATCCAATTTAAATCCTAAAATAGAAGAAGCTATTCTTCTTATAACGTTCCTATTGTATAATATTAGAAGAACTCTTAAAAGTAAGAGAAGAAGATTCCTTATAAGACTTTACTTAAAATGCCTTATAAGAATATCCATTAAAAAGAGAACGTTTAAGATTATTGCGTTATAGCCCTAAGTTTCTAATATAACCCTCTTAAATATCTAAGGGAAATTATGCGTTATATAAAGCGTAGTCCAATCCTATAGAGTAAGGAGGTCTTCGCCTAAGGTCTTAGCATACTTCTTTATATAAAGGTTAATTACTAATTTAAGTTCTAAGGCCACCTAAAGCATTTAGTGCTAGCTATTCTATCTTATACGATTATCTAATAGGATTTGCCTTTAAGTAAGAGTAATAAAGTCTCTTATATAACCTGGTAAGCTCTAGGTGTGTATAATAATATTATAGAGTTTACTAAGTGCACCAAGGGTTTAAAATTAGTTTCTCCTAAAGTCTAGGTTAACTTTAATTCCTTTTTTATCTTTAATATTGTATAATAAAAGCTTATCTTCTTAAACTAAGTCTTAGAAGAGAAAGGCCTTAATAGCGAGGTAGATAATATAGCCATTATATTAAATTCGTTAGTGTAGAGATTTTTACTCTATGTTATAATCTTCCTAAAGATATTTTTGGATTGTACAATATAAGACATTATTTATAGATATATTATTGGCAATAATAGCACTAAGTCTCTATACGATACTATAGTTCTAGAGTATTAGAAGCAGCGTTTAGAACTGGTCTTTCCTGCTATATAATAGTGTTGTACAAAGTGTAAGAAGGCCTCTTTATAGTCTTTTATTTTAATTAATAAAGTATATATAGACGCCGAGTAGAAGATATCTATTTAGGGACGTCTAGATATCTAGTAAGAGGTAAACCTTAGATATTACTAATTAAAGCTTCTTTTATATAACGTCCTTCTATATTATAAATATATCCTAGACTATTTTGTTAACTATAGAATAAGTTGTTATAATATAACCCTTAGCCATTAAATTAAGGACCTAATAGAACGCATAGAACTCTAGCCATTTAATAATTTAAAATGGTAGCCTTTATACGGTTATTAATAAAATAAGTGCTATAGTAATAGCTTTCCGGTTAAGTGCAGATTAAAAAACAAGCGCATTAATATTATTTGCCTACTCTATATCGCGGAGCTGCATATAGAGATTATAAAGTTAAGTACTAGTTTTCGTATAAATAGGGCCCTCTTGCTTTTTTAAACGGATATTATGCTTAGACCTTAGGTAATATTAAAATTTTATAGTAGACTTTAAGCAATATACTGTCTTTGTATAATGCTTATAGTACATAAGCCTTATTCTCTAGTAGTGTATAGCCTTATCTTTGTACGGTGGCCGGGTATATGCGTATAGCTTAGAAGTCTTCTTTTGTTCGGAGTTTAATAACTCCTCTATATTAAGGGAGTTTAATATAGGTATAAAAAGTAATAAACCCGCGTTAGAAGCCATTATTATAACAACTATGTATACAATATTGCAGTGTAAATTTTTTTTAAGGGGTGCTAAGAATATCCGTGCCAATATTATAAATACGCCAATATTTGCCAATATTGATTAGTAACAATATTGATTAATATTATTGGCAGTATTGATATTGAAAACCACGCTGGTTTGGAGTGGACAGAGTATCTCAAAGCCTAGGATATCAGGTACGTTGCGATGAGGCTAAAGCAGCGGTAACTGCAAGAGCGGATGCAAAGTAAGAAGCCATTGTAAAGCCGCCGGAAACATCATGTGTCCGCACAGAATATGCTATGGCAAGAATTAGGGTAGAGCCAAGCAAGGTCCAAAAAAGAGAGGTATTTATTCTTTCCTCGATACGGATTCCCCACCCAACAGCTGGAGGTTCACCGTTTCGATTATACTTGAGCTCACATTTGAGCTTTTTGGGCAAGCGCTTGACCCAGAATTGGTCCGTGTGAGATCCGGGTTCAAAAAATGCATGTCGAAATTCCATTCGTAGGTCCTCAAAATCGACGTCCCATGGGCAGGGGTTATAGTGATATTCTCCCTTCAGCACGTAATCCTCTGGAGGCAATGATAGCCTAAACAGCTGTGGGATACGTCTCGTGCCTCGAGGAACAAGTTCAAACTATATTGTTGACATTTAGTCTGTGATATATAGCAAAATGTGGTCCTGTGACTTACTTTTACGCAGCTTACGAAGGAAGGTATCATAAAAAAACTGTCCCCAATCCATGAAACTAACCAGTCGAGTTCCAAAATTTTTAGTCCTTTGATGAATATTCTTTCGCATCCATTAAGACATCGATCAACGGACCTGACGAATCTTCGTACAATTTTCGGAGTTTTTGAATGGAACGGTCTTTCCGCCCGCCTGTGTATGATATAGGCTTCTCGAATGTACCGGAATAAAACCTCGTCATTAATGTTAGGCTGGTTAAGAGAAATGTGCTCGAGCTCTGGAGAGCCAAATGCATTTATACACGTCAACAAGTACTTATTTGTTGATTGCTGAGGCTGATTCTCCACTGCAATCACTTCCTCTGGGCGTCTAGTCTGTTGAGGATCTTGAGATGGATTTGCAGATCCTATATCAGCGGACTCCGGCATTGGAATTACGAAATCTGAGTTTGGTGATGCGGAAGCTGTTATACTTGTATAACTGGAAAAGTGGGTCGAGCTTTGTGTAGGATATGGTCGGTAAGACGGGGACTGCACAGCTAAAGTGGCCGATTCCCTTAATTCAGCTTCTAAACGATTTGCTGCTCCCTTGTACATCTCTTTGATATCAGCGTATCTAGCTTTGCCACAACCCTAGGAATAATCAGTTATGTATGGAATTTTCATCCTGCTATCGTGTAGATGGTCCGACCAGCAGGAAAAGTCAAAGTATCCCTGAGTATTTAAGGAAATCTTGTCACTTACACAATTCCAGGTAATCCGAACATAGCTATTTTTAACCCTAGGCCGAAACCAGATAGTAAAATACCGGTACATAGCCACCCATATGATTGTCTTGAATGAAGACCGAATGCCTAGTCTAAACCAATCGTTGTATTGTGAAAATGTTAGCTTTTCAAGGGGTTTCCTTTCGTTGGACGGCTCACTCCCATCTGAGAGTAGGTCATTCTCCTCTATTTCTTTCTTTATTCCACTCTCACGAACATCTTTAGAGTCTTCCTTGCCCTTTGACTGGGCCGTAGTGTTGATGAAAGACTTGAAATTCCGGGTAAGTTGATCAAAGGCGGCTGATTCCATCAGAAAATTCTGGACGCGTTCAAGATTCGGTAATTTGGGCATTTCCGTGGGTTTGATCCCCCCGTCGTCAGAATCATCGTCAGAATCAGGGGTTCTTCCGGGCCTATCGTACAGCTCCAGCTCCTGGCATTTTGACTGGAAATAGCTCTCTAGCTGCTCTGCCCTCTGCGGTGCCTCATTCGCAAGTCTTTGCAGTCTTGCGGACTGCTCGCGCTTCCTGGGGTCAACATGAATTAGAACGGCCTGGCAAATAGCTCCTCTTCTACTTTTGATAAAGCTAATGGCATCATGCTCCAGTTGACCATTTGCTTCTCTATGAAGATCCAAAGTATAATTCTTTAGCAACCTCATGAAGTTTCTCTCTAACTTTTCCGAAGACATGGTCTTCAGGGCTTCGGAGAAAAGACCTTGAAGTCTTACATTACCGACCAATAGGTCCACAAAATGGTCGGTTGATAGTCGAAGTTCCGTAGAGAAAGACTTCGTAGAGATAGTTGACCCAGCCGTCAAGCTTGGAAATGACGGAATCGACCATGTATCTTCATTGGCCAAACTCTCTTTCTTAGCCTCGTCTTGGTCCTTCATAGGGCTTAGCCTGATATGACGGTTGTTTGGTACTGTACCCCAGAGGGCCGGAGGCGAATGCAGTTGCTTGACGAGAATCTTCTCATGCAAATCTTGCGTGCTGAAGGAGCGATTCTTAAATTCTGCCGCAAGCTCCTTCAAAGACTGTATCAATGCTGTTGTGAATGAATCTTCTCCAGGCCTTGGAGTTATTCGGTTGAGCCCGCCTGTAGCCAATATCTCAAATTTTTTGCCATAGTCAGGGATGCTTCCAACGTGCAGGTTGCCATGATCGGGGATGCTTCTAGTGTGCAGGTTGTCATAGTCGGGGGTGCTTCTATCGTGCGGGCTGCCATGATCGGGGATGCTTCCAGCATACGAGTTGTTGAAATGGCAGTTCATCAACACGAAGATATCGCCTTCTGCGTTCTTGACCAATGTTCTCATTGCGTCACTCCAGGACACTCTAGGTAGTTCATTCCTAGACTCGTCGTCCATATCACAACTATATCTCATAGTGTAAGCTATGAGGGTTTCGCAAGCGCCATAACCTAGGATAACTTACGCAGCCAGGTATAAATTATCTTTCTGATAATGATATATCGCATGCCCAGCATAATACAGAATTAGCAGGTTGTGTTCTGCGTCGTTCTCATAAGCAAAGTAAGTAATTTGGCTTTCAAGCTGAAGTTGAGGCTTTGCTGCCTTTAGCTCTACAAAGTCCGTTTTGTAATTAAATATATCCTTGAATAATTTCCCTATATCTTTAACCTGTTGGTTCTATTAGTCTTTATTTCTGGGAGTAGCAATTTTAATATAATTACACTCTGTTTAACCTCAAACTGGTCTATCTCATCGTCCCATTTAATTAATAGCACAGAAACCTTCTGATATCTGTCTGGCAAACCTGGGTTTTTCCTAATTAACTGGTCCCACCGGCCTTGCATCTTGGATTGGGGGGTCTCAGCCTTATTCTGTTGTTGATTTGTTGTAGCTACACTAAGTTAAGGGATATCAAGGCGCGAAGGAGTTTTTGGGTCAGGTCCGTGGAGTGAAACTAAGGTTTCCTTATGTCACGCGGGAACGACTCACTTCACCCCGCCACGCTAAAACTCACTAAGGCTCGCTTAATTTGGTCCACCAAAAATGTTAACCTTAACGTGTCTCACCCCCAAGCGAGACAACCCCCAACGAGACACTTGCACCCAAATACAATTATATTAATAATTAAACCAACAACGCCTATATTCAAAAACTAAATAGCCCAAATTGAAGCGACTACGCTTCTTATTATAGAAGAAAACGGCTTGGAAGTTTCCGGTTACGTTGTGGGCGTAATATTACACCTGGCGTTAGCCAATTAGATAGCTTACCACCACACTCTTCTAAAGCTCCTTTCCAGATCAGCTTATTACCAAAATCCTTTATAGGCTGAGGATTACACTAAAAGACGTGTGCAAAGGTTGCCCAGTCTTAATTATATTCGCTAGGGTTTAATACAGATCTAGTATACAAAGTAACATTAAGCTCTGGTAGAGACGTCTCTTCCTTATACTCCTTTTAAGCTAACTTTTAGGCGGCGAGCTCTTATTTTTCTAGGTCCTCTGCCTTTAATCTATCGACGTCTTCCTGGGTAAGGACTCTGCCCTTGCTTAGGAGTCTCCTATTACTTTTCTTTTTAAATGCTTAAAACTTCTTATTCTCTTCTCTCTGTATATATGCATTAGTCGTAAAGCCTATAGCAGCTTTAAATAGCTTTTCAAGACGTCGTTAAATGGGGGATTTAAGCATACCGTCTAGTCGCTTAGTAGTTAATTCGGCAATCTAATCTTGTAGAGACTGAAGGTCCTCTACTGATTTAGGTGTCCTTGGCGTTTAAGGGCCTATACCTGTAATTAATTGTAGGCTTGCGGAGGGCTCCGCATTTAGTAGTCTTTAAAACAGCCGTAGGATTGTACGGCAAAAGACCTGTAGCTTTCCAGGCGTTGCAAATCATCTTACGGGTAAACGCCTTTATACGCGCCATTGGGTAGAGCTTCATAAAATACTCTTTATTTACCCCTATATGGCTATATTAATAGAAGTTATCTACTTCTTTGCCGTAGTAGTGTTAAAGAGGTCCAAAACAGCCTATATCTAATGGCTAAAGCTTATACGCTAAATAAGGCGGGAGAGCTACTAGGACGATCTTACGCGATAGTATATACTAGATAAACTGCCAGGTAAGATGGCTTAAATAATTACCTATTAGAAGTATACGGTAGCCTTAAATATTACCCTTAGTGTCCTCTATAAGTTGTCTCGTATATTTATTATAGTGTTTAATATAATATAGGCCTAATAAGTCGTCTGTCTAGCCATTAGTTAAGGTTATATAGGCATATCCGCGAAGGCGCTTATCGTGCTTAGTAATTTAATACTAAGTCTCTTAGTATTACTGCCCCTTCCAAATTAAGAACAGAGGTAGGTAAGAGCTATTAGCGGTAATTATCTCTATAATAGAAACTAATTCTTAAGATCCCAGTTATTAAACGGTCCGATTCTTTAACCTCTCCCTACTATTCTTACTAGAGACGATTATTTAAGCCATTACTGCTTAGCCTAGCATAACCCCTTTCTCGTTAAAGTTGGCCATAAATTTTAAGTGCTTAATTAAATATTTGTTTTATACGCTTTAAAAGAACTTAAACCAATTATAGATAATAACTGGATTATTATTCTAGGCCCTCTGGCAATCTAATTAACGACTTATAGTAGTATATTAACCTTTATTGCAAGGCCCTAGGACTAACATTCATGTATCCATTTAATAATTTGATCCTCTTAATAAGGATGCAGTAGCGTTTTATAAGCCAGGTGTTAAGGGAGACGCCCAGTAAGGCGATGCGCAACGGTAGAATGGGGTAATGCGCGAACGCTGGAGGCTTTGCGAATTGATGGCTTAACGCCCGATTCAACGTCTTGTATAGCTTTTTGTATAGAGACTTCAGCTTCACGAGAACTTGATTGGACATATTGATTTGTACAAGGAATTTCGGGTTTGGGTGTAATTTGGTAGGGAAGAAGAAGAGCGCGTACAAACGCGTATGTCTCGCTTGGGGGGGTGTCTCACTTGGGGGTGAGACACGTTACCTGTCTATGCCTACCTGTCTGTATCTGTAATTCGGGGGAGAGGTCGGCCCGATCGAAGGTTCTGCTTGATTCGATTGCGATTGATTGTATTGATTCGAATCGTTCTCTATGGGCGTTCGCTGGCTGTACGTTTGAATGGTGGTCGTCTGGGGTGCCTCCCTAGGAGGCCTTGATTCGATTTGATTCGGTAATAGGCTGATATCGAGGCTCTGGTTCGATTCGATCGATCGATCGAACCGATCGTGGTGTTCGCTGGCTGGTCGTTCGAACGATTATCGTCTGGTTCTGGCGACGGTTCTCTGCTGGCTGCCGTGCTAGTGCCTCCTAAGGTAGGGAGGATGTAAGGAAGAGTAAAAGATAAGGTGGCTACAAAGGGGGGAACTTAGCAGAGGCACGTGTAGGCTATCGGGAATATAGCGGGGACCCGATAGCACTGTGTCGCGCGCGCGCGCACCTAAGGGGGGGGGTGTCGCATTAGGGGGGGTGTCGCTTAGGGGGTATCCTGCCAGGACGATTAGGAAATACTAGTTTCCTATTAGGACCCTAACAGGACGATTTAGGAAATTAAAGATCCTGCCAGGAGCCTATTAGGACAATTAGGACGATTAGGAAAATCAAAATCCTGCTAGGAGCCTACCAGGAGCCTATTAGGACGATTAGGACGTCTAGGATAATCAAAATTCTATTAGGAGGCCTCTAGGATCTTAGCACCCTAATAAAATGCTAATATAAGCGGTCGATAAGCTAGATAGGTAAAGGCACTATTATAGTACGATTTTAAAATTACGTACCGCCTAGGAAAGACAAATCCCGCTAATAGGTTGTTAAGACGTCTAGATTATAAGACTAGGAGGATCTAGGATAGTATAGGGGAAATAATCCCTATATTGCAAAATTTGCTTAAAAAGAAAAAAGACTCTTTTTTTAGAACTACCGAATTTTATAGTAGGGCGGAGGTCCTAGTAATATAGCCATAAAGTATTATAATAATAGAG